>Ga0156641_1042_pt1 | contig 8623 bp, 8 predicted proteins | sample RifOxyC3_FD_110715 | JGI IMG/M metagenome (GOLD analysis project Ga0156641, IMG submission 110715) | Lentisphaerae bacterium RIFOXYC12_FULL_60_16 | reverse complement strand
GTTCGCAGCAGGCATCCATGGCCGGACTCTGTCCGGTGATGGGTGATTTTGTCTGGGGTGATAGCATGTCTGTCCATTGCTTCCGTAACATGATGTTCTGCAAATAGATACTACTATTAAAAAGGATAAGGTGGGTAGACAATCGCCTCGAAATATGCGATAGTATGGACGCTCGTTTTGGGCGTGGCGTGGGGTCACGCAGAAGATCGAGGGGCGAAGGCTGAATCGTCAGGTGTGCCCACGGCGGGCGGCTCGGGAGCTGTCCGTAATGGCGCGTCGCTTGGGGACGGCACCGGCCATTTGTCCGGTTATCGAACATTCATCATGGGCTTCACCACATAGCGAAAGGAAATCAAATGCGCATCGAAGATCTACCCAAGTGGATGAGTATCATTCCCGTGCTTGTCGGTGTTGTGTTGACCTTCATCGGGATACAGGTATTCCCCCTGTTTGGTCTCCGGAATGTGTTGGGACCAATCATCGGCCTGCCGGTGGGGTGCCTTATCGGGTTCGCCATCATGGCGCGAATCGCCAAGTCCCGCGAGCAATGAGTTCGCCCCTTCGCCTCCCGGAATGGAAAAAGGATCGATTCATGGCGTCGTAAGTGGAACGGGTATTGGCGGAACGTGGAAGATTGCCGGTGGAAACGTTGTTGAAATGTCGGGTGAGGTATTTTACGGACAGGTAGTGTGTTGATCAGCCGATGGAGTCGATTGTTCGTCTGTCCCTGGACTGGATTCTTAAAATACCAAAATACGTGGACTGACCCCAATGCCTTGCCTGACCCCAATGCTGACGAGTTTCATCAACTATCTCCTTTCTTCGCCACAATCCCGTAATGGTAGGGCGGTAGATCAACGAGTGATTTTACAATGACGAATCCTGCGGATTGCGCCCATGCCATGCACTGCTCCGGCTTCGGACGAATCTCCATGGACGGACCTCGCGGGGTCGTGGGGTCATAGTTCCAGTGCATGATTCCGAGGGTTCCGCCCTTGCGCAGAATGCGAAACGCCTCACTCAGCAGTTGACCGCGTTCCTCGGCGTGAAGAATGTTGAACAGCATTGCGTAGTCCGCCGATGCGCCTGGCAAGCCTGTGCCATCAGAGACGAAGTCACGGTGATAGAGTCGGACGTTGCCAAGGTTGTATCGTTCCGCCTTCTCGCGTGTCGCGGCGATCATCTCGGCTTCGATGTCAAACGCGTGGACGAGCCCCGGCGTGATCTGGGCTGCGGGTATTGTGAACGTTCCGTAGCCACAGCCAAAGTCCACGACATCGGTCATGTCATTGCGCAAGCCCAAGGCCAATAGGGTTTCTTTTGGGCTAAAGAATGTGTGCCACATTTCTTGGGGTGGCATTCCGCTTTCTCGTGTCTTCATATTTCTCCGTGGTCGTCGCACCTGACCGGCCTTTGAAGGTACGTGTCGATGTGCTGGTGTGCGTCCAGCATGGGCGTTTTGTAAATGGAGTGAAAGTCTCCTGTAGGAGGGCCATTCATGGAAACATGAAAACATAACTACTACTCGAAGCCAACTCCTGCAGGGTAACCGGTCGGGGGGAAGGAAGGCTAGAGGAAACCGTCGGGCCGATGGACAGCGCCGATGGACAGGCCGACGAACAGAAAGCACGAAGCATTGCTTTGGAAAGGGAAACGCGCGGGTTACCAACGCGGTAGGATTCGGCGTCGGCTCACGAGGACCAGCCTTCGCCGAGGCTATGCAGGGCAAGCGGCTCGCCCTTCTATGGGGAGGAGAACGGCGTCGCGGGAGCTCCGGTCCGACGAAGCCGTGCGACGAAGCGTATCCGACGAAGCGTGCGATCAAGCGCGGCGACGAAGTGTCCGGTCGGCATGCCACACACTTTGTCGCTCCACGTCGTCCCATACTTTGTCGTTTACGCTTCGTCCAAGCACTTCGTCGATTCCGTCTTCCAGTGCGAATGCCCAACGCACAATGTCCAAAAGGGGGATTGTGGAATGTGGCGGGAAATGAAGCGGGGTCTTGACTACGGGTGATGGTTGCTTCATTTTTTCCGAATTAACCGCATTTGAAAGGTGAGTCCATGAAGCTTGGTGTGTTCACGGTCAGCGTGCCGGAATGGGATCCATTGGAGTGCCTGGAACAGCTTAAAACCATCGGGTATGACGGGGTCGAATGGCGGGTCTGCGAGGATACGGGGGATCGCGCCAAGCCGTCGTTCTGGTCGGGAAACCGGACTTCAATGACTGCGGATGAACTGATTGCCCGCGCGGATGAACTCAAGGCCAGGGCCAGGGCGCTGGGGATGGAGATGCCGTCTGTCGGGGCCTATATCGATTGCAGCGACTTGAAAATCGTGGAACGCCATTTCGAGGCCTGCCGGACGCTCGGCGCACGGAATATCCGCATCGGTCCGGGCGGGTATAAACTGGCCCATGGGACGTATCCCGACCAAGTGAAGAAGATCCGTCGCCAGTATCACAAGGTGGCAAAGCTGGCGGAACGTTACGGGGTGCGGGCGGTAATCGAAACCCACATGGGGCAGCTCTGCCCGACGGTCCACAAGGCAATGGGGGTGCTCGATGGTATGGACCCGGCCCAAGTCGGGATCATGTGGGATCCCGGCAACCAGGTTTACGAGGGCAGTGAAGTGTACCGCATGGCCATCGAGATTGCCGGGCCGTACCTGGCCGAAGTGCATGTCAAGAATTCCACCTGGGGCGCCGACGAGGTACAGAACGGACGGACCACCTGGAAATGCAGCTCGAAGCCGGTCCACCAGGGCATTGTGGACTGGCCGGCGGTCGTCGGGGCATTGAAGGAAACCGGGTATCACGGGTGGCTGTTCTTCGAGGATTTCTCAACGGAAGAACCGATGCGGGACCGGGTGGCGCGTAATTGCCGCTGGTTCAGGTCGTTGATCGGTTGATGCCATGGATCAGCCACGCATTTACCTGTCGGTTGACAATTGTTTCGCCTCCAAGCGGTGGACCCGTCCGTCGGAGTGGATGCCGTTGATCCGGGATCTTGGCCTGTCATGCATCGAGGCCAGTGCGGATAATGAGTGTGACCCGTTCTTTTCCCATCCGGAGTATCTCGATGACTGGACGAGGGAAATTAAGGAATGGGCGGAACGAACCCGGACCCGTGTGGTGACGTTCTATTCGGGACACGGGACCTATGCCACGCTGGGCCTGTCGCACACGGATCCGCGCGTATGTGACCGGATGCTCAACGACTGGCTGGTGGCGATGGCCCGGCGTGCGGGATCGCTGGACGCCGGGATGGGGTTCTTCACGCATGCGTTCCCGTTATCGGTGTTGAATGATCCGGCGCGGTATCATGCCGCCTGTGAAGCCTTGTTCGGCCGGCTGGCCCTGCTGGCGCGGGCGGCGCATGAGCACGGGGTTACCACGGCCGGGGTGGAGCAGATGTATACGCCGCACCAGGTGCCCTGGACCGTGGAAGGTGCCCGGCACCTGTTGCGGGAAGTTGTCAGGCGGGCCGGGACGCCGTTTTACGTGACCATCGATACCGGACATATGACCGGTCAGCAGCGGTTCCTGCGGCCGGATACCGATGCCCTCTTGAAATGCCTGGCACGGATGAAACAGGGCGCCCATGAATCGGCCTTCTGGGTCGGGCCGGATCCGGTGCGCGACGCATTTGTGGCGCTGGTCGGTCGGCCCGAGTGCGAATGGGAGGACGGCGTCCGGCGGATCCAGCAGGGGATGGACCGTTTTGCCTATGCTTTTGCCGCCGCCACGGATGGGGATCCCTACCAGTGGCTCCGGGAACTGGGGCGGTATTCGCCGATTATCCATCTCCAGCAGACGGACGGGCGGTCATCCTCGCATCGTCCGTTCAATGACGAATGGAATGCCAAAGGAATCATTGATGGTCCCCGCGTGCTCCGGGCGCTTGCTGAATCCTATTCGAAGTCCCGGGAGTCGGGGATGCCTCCGCCCTGCACCAACCTGTACCTGACGCTGGAGGTTTTCAGCGGCACGTCGGACCAGCCGGCGGAGATCCTGGACCGCATGCGGGATTCGGTTACGTATTGGCGCCGCTATATCCCAACGGACGGCTTGACGCTGGATGAACTCATCCGGCGGCTCCAATAGCGCCAGCGGATGACGGCCAGGCTGATCCAGATCACCAGCAGGATTCCCCAATAGGTGTAGATTACCGACGGATGTTCCCACCAGTTGATACCGTGGAGCCGGAAATCGGATACCGGAAACAGGATGGGGGTCTGGAACCGGCCCTGCTGGTGGGTGAAGGTATCCATGGCAATATGCAGGGGCCAAGCACAGGCAGGCAACACCAGGGGTTTCCAGAGCACCCGGAACAGCAGGATGCACAATCCCGCCACCACCAGGCTGTGGGTCATCCAGTAGAGGGCAAAAATGATGGTCGGGATGCCGTGCCAGTCGATGGGTTTGCCCTGGATGAGCAGCCAGGAGAAATACAGGCCGAGTGACAGGGCGTCCGGCAGAATCCCGAACGCGGCGGCAGCCCAGGCGGTCCAGTCGAACCGGCGGGGGGACCCGTCCCCCTTGACGGGGCCGGACTGTCCACCGGGCAAGCCGCGGCGGCTGCAGCATGTGACCCCGTACAGGACGTGACTGAGTGAATCCACGTAACCCCGATCCGGTCAATTACAGGATGACCCGTTTCCCTGTCCGGCTGGATTCATAGGAGGCCAGGGCAGCCTGCAGGGAGAGCATGCCGGCCTCGAGGCCGACGGCAAACGGCTTGCGGGTTCCCAGATGGCTGATGAAGTGGTCCATTTCCCGTTTCCAGGCGCCCCGCTTGGTCTTGGCGTGGAGTACGGTGGTTTCCTTGATCCGTTCCCCGCTGGGCTTGGTGATGCCCGTGACCATCGTGCTGGTGTCGGCGGCGTAATCGATGATGATGGATCCCTTGTCGCCCATCAGCTCGACGCCGGAGAAACCGGACGGGCTGGTCCAGCCGACCTCGATATAGCCGAGGCAATCTTTGCCGAACTCGCAGAGGATGACGGCATTGTCATCCACCTTGATCGGTTTGCGGAGGGTGGCGGTTTTAGCCTGGAGAGCCGTGAGGGGGCGGATGAACCACTGGATCAGGTCGAAGGCGTGAATGCCCATGTCCAGCAGGGCGCCACCGCCGGCCAGTTTGGGGTTGTAGAACCAGTCGGTTTTTGCCCAGCCGGGGAAGGGGCCGCCGTGGGCGAACCGGATGCGGCCCATATACAGTTTGCCGATGGCCTGCTTGTCCAGTTCCCGCTTGACGATCTCGCAATGCTCATTGAATCGGTGACTGAACCCGACCATGACACGGACCTTGTGCTTGCGGGCGGCGGCCACGATGGCCTGTCCGTCGGCCCGGTTGGTGGCGATGGGTTTTTCCAGCAGGACGGGGATCTTACGTCGGATGGCGCTGATGGCGGCATCGGCGTGGAAGGCGTTGGGGGTGCAGATGGAAACCGCATCGAGGGTTTCACGCTGGAGCATCTCGTGGAAATCCCGGTATTCCTTCTTGAATCGGAATCCGGCATCGCGGGTTTGCTGGAGGGAGCGGGGTTCCGGGTCGGCCACGGCGACCAGGTCGCATTTGCCGGACGCGGCATAGGCGGGGATATGGCAGGCCTGGGCGATGGCGCCGGACCCGATGACACCGATGCGGAAACGTTTCATGACAGGCTCCTGTTATGGGTGGGGTTGATGAAGGTGCGGTTCAAGCAAGTTTTGCACGCAGGAACTGGACCGCCTTGCGGATGTCACCCGAGGGGTCCTGTCCGACTTCACGTTCGATGGTCAGGTAACCCCGGTATCCGGTCTTTTCAAGGGCTTCCAAGTAACGGTCCCAGGGCACCTTGCCTTCACCGAGCGGGACTTCGCTGAACAACTTGCTGCAATCGAGATCTTCGACCTTGTCGCCGGCGAAGGAACCGTAGACCTTGACCGGATCGCAGGGCTGGTGCTGGACGCCGTCCTTGGCATGGGTGTGCACGACGTAGGGCCCCAGGATGCGGGCTGCCTCGACGGGATCGTCGTTGCAGACCATGACCAGGTTGGCCGGGTCGAGGTTGACGCCGATGCCCGGTGTGGCGAGATCATCGAGGAATGCGCGCAGGTGGGTGGCAGGTTCCGGTCCGGTTTCGATGGCGAAGGTGACGCCGTGATCGGCGGCGTAGCGTGCGATTTCGCGGCAGGCCTTGCGCAGGGTCCGATAAACCGGGTTGGTTTTCTTCTCGGGCACCACGCCGATATGCGTGGTGACGACGCGGGTTCCCACGTCGACGGCGAGGTCGACGATCTGCTTGGAACGGGGCACCTTGGTCTTGTTCTCGTCCGCCCGCTGGAATCCATGGCCGCCCAGGTCGCCGCACAGGGCCGCGATTTCGAGGTTGAGTCCGGCACAGGCATCCTTGAATTGGCGGCGGGCATCCGGGGGCATGTCCGGCGACATGTCGCCGCGGACGGCGTATACCTGGAGCCCATCGGCCCCGATGGCCTTGGCCGCCTTGAGTCCGTCGTACAGGGGGAGACGAAACGAGTCGATGATCACACCAATCTTGAACGGCCGCATAAACACCTCGATTTGTGACGAAAATATTGCCAATAACCCGGTGATTCTACCATAGGGCGCATAACGGGACAACACTTTTGGGGGTCTTGGTGGGCTGGCCTTATGGCGTCTGACTGTGGGGGGAGACCTTATGGAGGGTCAGGCGGGGATGTTTTTCCTGGAAGTAGTCCACGGCCCAGGGGGTGGGAAAGAGGATGACGAGTTGTCCGCGGACATCCAGGGCCAGCTTGACGCCACTCCCCAGGAAATCGTCGGTGAACTGTTCCAGCTTGGTGTCAGGATCGAACCAGCGTATCTGGTTGAAGGGAGCGGTTTCCAGGCGAGGCTCGGCACCGTATTCGGTCTGGAGGCGGTACAGCGCTACGTCGAACTGCAATTGCCCCACGGCGCCGAGCAGCGGGACGGTTTGTCCGGGTTCCTGGATGGAGAAGGCCTGGATCACCCCCTCCTGCAGGAGTTGGTCGAGGCCGTCCCTGAATTGCTTGTACTTGGCGGTTCCCACGTTCCGGACAAAGGCGAAGGCTTCCGGCGGGAAGCGGGGGATTTCATCGTACCGGATGTCGGGTCGTGTGCTCAGGGTGTCGCCGATCCGGAACGCCTTGTGGGTGACCAGACCCACGATATCCCCGGGATAGGCGATTTCCAGGGATTCACGGTCCTGTCCGAACAGCTTCTGGGGATAGGAGAGGCGGACCGGTTTGGCGGTTTCGGGATCCTTGACGACCATGTCCTTGACGAATTTCCCGGAACAGACGCGGACAAAGGTCAGGCGGTCCCGGTGGCGCGGGTTCATATTGGCCTGCACCTTGAACACGAATCCGGAGAAGTCCGGATCATCGGGGCGAATGGCGATGCCGTTGGATTGCCGGGGTTGTGGCGGGGCCCCGTACTGGACGAAATAGTCGAGCAGGAGCTGGACGCCGAAATTGGTCATGCCGCTGCCGAACAGGACCGGTGTGATCAGGCCGGCCATGACGTGTTCCTCGTCGAAGGTGGTGCCGGCGCCGGAGAGCATTTCGATTTCCTCGAGCCATGGGCCGTAGAGGCCGGGGGGGAGGAGGGCCTGTATTTCCGGGTCGTGGATGCCGCTCACGCGGGTGGGGGCACGGTATTTGCCGTGGGCGGTCCGCTCGAACAGGTGCAGCTGGGAGGTCAGGCGGTCATAGACACCCTTGAAATCGGCGCCGCTGCCCAGCGGCCAGGTGACGGGAAACGCGCCGATTCCCATGGCCTGTTCGAGCTCGTCGAGCAGGGCCAGCGGATCGCGCGCCGGGCGGTCGAGCTTGTTCATGAACGTGAAGATGGGGATGCCGCGCAGGCGGCAGATTTCGAAGAGTTTCCGGGTCCGTTCCTCGATGCCCTTGGCGGCATCGATGACCATGATCACGCTGTCCACGGCGGTGAGCACCCGGTAGGTGTCTTCGCTGAAATCCTTGTGGCCGGGGGTGTCGAGCAGGTTGATCACGCACCCGCCGTAGTCGAACTGGAGCAGGGTGGAGGAAACGGAAATACCACGTTCCTTTTCGAGTTCCATCCAGTCGGACGTGGTGTTGCGATGGTCGCGCCGGGCCCGGACCGAGCCGGCGAGCTGGATGGCGCCGCCGTACAGGAGGAGTTTTTCCGTGAGCGTGGTCTTGCCGGCATCGGGATGGGAAATGATCGCGAAGGTGCGCCGCCGGGCGATTTCGGCAAGGAAGGCGGGATCGCTCATGCGGTTCTCCCGAAGCGGGATATGGCGGAAACGTATGGGTTCAACGTTGTCATCGGGCAGGCAGAGTAGGCGAGATCGGATGATGCTGTCAAATCTTCCATGGTGGGGCGGTCTGGTTGGTAGGCAGGGCCGTGTGATGAATATGGAAAAGAAATGGAGTTGTGCGAGGCGCATGGAGGGCGAACGTCCTCGTGAGCTGTCTGGAATTGGGGACGGGAGGCTCGCCAGGGCCCTTGGACGGTTCGACAAGCTCACCACAGGCAGGCTCAGGACAAGCCGGCTCGCCCTTCTACCAGAGAATGGACGTGCGGAGCGCGTTTTCATATTTCATCCGGGATGGGCGATGGTGTAAAATG
>Ga0156641_1052_pt1 | contig 8712 bp, 5 predicted proteins | sample RifOxyC3_FD_110715 | JGI IMG/M metagenome (GOLD analysis project Ga0156641, IMG submission 110715) | Lentisphaerae bacterium RIFOXYC12_FULL_60_16 | reverse complement strand
TCAGGTGAAGGGAACTATATGAAGAAGAAAATTTAACCAACAGGCTATAACAAACAGAGGCCGTGACTTGACAACCCCCATAGAAGGGCGAGGTGCCTGCCCTGCGAAGCCTTGGCGTAGCAGGGTCCCTACCGAGCCTCCCCCCGCCATTTTCCGTCTTCCGTTTTCACTCCCTTCACTCACTCTGACCGTATGCGTCATGCTCCTTATCTGTCCAGCCATTGCGCTGGCCCAGCGTGAAGTTAAATTCCCGCCTGCCGAAAGCAAGCCGCCACCCCCGGCCAAGTCCCCGCCCCGCACCCAGGCCAGCGGCGAGGATACCGGCATCCTGCCCGATTTCGGCCCGACCATGCGCAAGACCCAGGAACGGCAACCGCCGCCCCCCACCACCTTGACCGTCATGTACAAGGTACAATATGGTGAAACCCTCAAGTACGTCTTCCCCGACGGTACCGTCCAGAACTTTGCCCAGTGGGAAAGCTTCAAGGACGACGGCTACAAGCTGGTCAACCAGTACGTCAACCAGCGCCTGGCGGACGGCAACAACTACCAGTACGCCGTCAAACCGCTGTCGAGCCCCGAATTCGATCCGGTGGATATTCCCATCCTGTACATGACCGGCGACTACGAATTCCTTCTGACCGACGCCGAGGTGCAGAACCTGCGCCGGTTCCTGCTGGACGGCGGCACGATCCTGTTCAATGCCGCCCGCGGCCGTGACGACTTCTCATTCGCCGTGGTCCGCGAAATGCGCAAGGTCTTCCCCCAGAAAACCTTCATGAAGCTCCCCCTGGACCACGCGGTATACAACACGCGGTACCGGCTCCAGCAGGTGCTGGTGATGGTCAACGGCGTCCAGTTCCTGCAGGACCCCGAATTGTATTCGATCGACATCGGCACCCGGGCCGCCGCCATCCTGATCCCCGGCGGCATGGGGACCGCGTGGAGCGAGGGAACCTACCACCCGGCCGGCAAGCACATCATCGGCGAATCGGCCATCCGGCTGGGGGTCAACCTCGTATCCTACGTGCTCGGCAGCACCGAGTATGGCCGCTTCCTGGCACAAACGTTCCCGGAATACGAGGGCGCCAGCCGGCCGGGCGATGTGTTCCGCTTTGCCGCACTCCGCTATGCCGGCAGCTGGGATGTCAACCCGGCGCTCCAGAACAGCCTCATGCAGGGCCTGTTCGACAATACCGGGATCGACGTGGATTTCGCGCCGCATGCCGTCAGCCTGGAGGATCCCACCCTCGGGTCCCATCCCCTGCTCTGGATGACCGGCCATTACGATTTCGAGTTCTCCCCCACGGAACTTGAACAACTCCGCGACTACCTCAGGCGCGGTGGAATCCTGGTGGCCAGCGCAGCGGCCGGCCTCAAGCCCTTCGACACGGCCTTCCGCCGGGAGATCCGCAAAGCCCTTCCCGACTCCTCGCTGATCCGCCTCCCGCCCACCCACCCGCTGTTCGCCGCCGGATGGAATCCCCTGCATGAGGTCGAATATACCCCCGCCGCCCGGCGGGACGATCCCACCCTCGAGTATCCGGAATTTTTCGGGGTCTTCATTGACAACCGGTTGGCCGTCCTGTACTCACCCTATGATTTTCAGAGCGGCCTGAACCGGGAGTCAAACGCCTACGCCAAGGGATTGACGTCGGATGACGCCCTGCGGATCGCCCTGAACCTGGCAACGTATGCCTTGAGTCACTGAAAACAGCAGGAGAGGAAATCAACACCATGAACCAGACACCATCAGCCACCGTCGACGTGGAAGCCCGGATTGCCGCACTCAAAACCTGCCGTGAACGCCTGACCGAAGGATTCGGCCGCGTCATCGTCGGACAGCAGGCCGTCGTCGAGGAACTCCTGATCACGATCTTCGGCGGTGGACACAACCTGCTGGAAGGCGTGCCCGGCCTCGCCAAGACCCTGATGATCCATACGCTGGCACAACTGCTGTCGCTGGATTTCAAACGCATCCAGTTCACCCCGGACCTGATGCCGTCGGACATCACCGGCACCAACGTGATCGAGGAGGACCACACCACCGGCAGGCGCATCACCGTGTTCGTGCCGGGGCCGGTATTCACCCACCTCGTCCTGGCCGACGAAATCAACCGCACGCCGCCCAAGACCCAAAGCGCCCTGCTGCAATCCATGCAGGAAAAGGAAGTGACCGCCGGCGGCAAAACCTACCCGTTGAATCCACCCTTCTTCGTGCTGGCCACGCAAAACCCCATTGACCAGGAAGGCACCTATCCCCTGCCGGAAGCCCAGAAGGACCGTTTCCTGCTCAACACCTTCATCGGCTATCCCACCCTGCGCGAGGAGGAGGATATCGTTGAGCGGACCACGCAGAACGAGGAGCCGACCATCGACCCCGTCTGTACCCGCGACGAACTGCTGGCCTTCCAGCGGCTGATCCGCAGCATCCCGGTGTCGCGTCACGTCACCGGGTTCGCGGTGGACCTGGCCCGCGCCACCCGGCCGACCGATTCCGCCGCACCGGCCTTCGTGCGCGACCAGCTTTCCTGGGGCGCCGGACCCCGCGCCAGCCAGGCCCTGATCCTCTGCGCCAAGACCCACGCTGCCCTGTCCGGCCGCGCCAATGTATCCTGCGACGATGTCCGGCGGCACGCCCTGCCGGTGTTGCGGCATCGTATCGCCCTGAGCTTCATGGCCGAAGCCGAGGGAATCACCACCGATAAGGTCATCCAACGACTCCTCAAGGAAGTCCCCGAACGCCGCGCGGAATGATATGACCGGCTGGACTCCATGGCTTGAACGATTCCGACGCGGACGGCGTGCCGACCGCGGTCCGCAGGTCCAGACGGCGGTCCTGCAGGACCGGAACCCCAACCGCTACCTGGACCCCCGCGCCCTGGCCCGGTTCGGCCTGACACCCCTGCTGGCGCGGCGGGTGGTGGAAGGTTTCATCAGCGGCCTGCACAAGAGCCCGTTCCACGGATTCTCCGTGGAATTCGCCGACCACCGGGAATACGTGGCCGGGGACGACCTGAAGTTCCTCGACTGGTACCTCTACGCCCGCACCGACCATTACTACGTCAAGCGCTACGAGGCGGAAACCAACGTCCGCTGCAACATTCTGCTGGACCGTTCCGCGTCGATGGCCTTCGGTACGCGCGGCCTCACCAAGTGGGATTACGGGTGCTTCCTGGCCTCCTGCATCGCACACCTGATGCTCAAGCAGCAGGACGCCGTCGGGCTCGGCCTGTTCGGTTCACGGCCCGGCATGCTCGTGCCCCCCCGCTGCCGGCGCACCCACCTGCACCAGCTCATGCAGGTCATGATCCAGAACCCCCCGGATGGCGGCACCGACCTGCCCGGCAGCCTCCGGTCCCTGGTCCGCAATATCAAGCGGCGCAGCCTCGTGGTCCTGATCAGCGATCTGATCGACGATCCACCCGAGACCCTCAAGGCCATCCGCATGATTGCCGGCCGCGGCCACGATGTGATCGTTTTCCACGTGCAGGACCCCTCTGAAAAGTCCCTGGATTTCGACGGGTCCCTCCTGTTCCGCGATGTGGAAACCGGCGAACGGATGGAGGTCAACACCGCATCCGTCCGCGCCGATTACCAGGAACAGGTGGCCCATTGGATCGAACAGTTCCGGCGCGGACTGACCGAGGCCGGCATCGATTATCAACCGCTGGAAACCAGCCAGCCCTATGACAAGGCCCTGTGGTGGTACCTGCAGAAACGCGCGGCCATCCGCGCCTAGTTGTTATGAGCGGCAAATGTAGCCCCGCTCTGTGAGCGGCAGATGTAGCCCCGCTCTATGAGCGGAACGTATTGAGGAGTAAATGACGGTGATTGGATTTCTCATGCCTGCGGGACTGTTGGCGCTGGCGCTGGTTGCCATACCGGTGCTTCTGCACCTGTTCCGCCCCCGGCGGGTCAAGGAAATCCCCTTCAGCAGCCTGCGCTGGCTCAAGGTCAGCCGCCAACGCATCAAGCGGCACATCCGGTGGCACCAGCTGATCCTGCTGGCCCTGCGGGCGGCCCTGCTGACCCTGCTGGCACTGGCCCTCTCAAAACCCATCCTCTCCTGGGAACGCGGACAGGGAACGGCCGACCGCTTCATCATCGTGGATATCGGACGGTCCATGGGGTTGCCGGGCGCCGGTGGCTCGACACCGCTGGAAAGCGCCGGCCGCGCCGTGGAAACCATCGCATCCCACGTGCTGGCGGGCGACCGCACCACGATCCTGCTCGCCGGCCGGACTCCCACCCTCCTCGGCCCGCTGACCGCGGATGCCTCGGCGTATGTCCAGCGGTTCAAAACCATTCCCCCTGAACCGGGGGAATCCGATATCGGCAACGCCCTGCGCATGGTTCGCGCCATGATCGGCGATGCCCCGCAAAACCCGCGCATCGAGTTGTTCATCGTAACCGACAACACGGTACGGGACTGGTCCCTGGGGTCCATTCACCGGTTCCTGGACGGCCTCACCGTACCGGTCCGGGTCCAGGTCGTGGAAACCGAACGGACCGCCGGTTCAGATTCCTGGATTGCCTCGGTACACCGCCTGCCGGCCGATCCGGACGGCCAGACACGCCTGGTGGTCCGCGTGGCGGGGGGACCCGTGGCGGAACGCCGCACCGTCCACCTGGATCAGATGCCCGGGTTGCCGGATCAGCGCCAGACCATCAACCTGGTTCCGGGCCGCATGCACCGGATCGAATTCCCCCTGCCAGCCGACATGCCGGCCGGCAGCATCATCGCCCGCATTCACCTGTCGCCCTCCGAAACCACCCCGGAACCGGACCCCTACTGGCTGAACCTTGACAGCGCCTGGGCCATCCGCATCCTCATGCTGGAGCCGTCGGTAACCCACGTGCCGGAATTGCAGCCGGGATTCCACCTGCGGACGGCTTTCGAGTCTCTGGCCACGGCAGGCGGCGGCAGTCCCGTCGTCGAGCGGCATCCGCCGGACAGCGTGCCGTTGTCCGCGCTCCAGCAGGCCGACATCATCTGCCTGCTGGGAGGGGCGCCCCTGACCGACACCACCCTGCGTCAACTGGAACAACGCGTCGAACAAGGCGCCGGCCTGGTCATCTTCACCGGGCCGGCCATTGACCGGGAATTCTACAACACCAAGCTCCACGACCCGCTCCGCCCCGCCGGTTCCCTGTTGCCCGTAACCCTCAAGGATGCCATCCCGGCACGCCTCGCCGGAGGGCTTGAACCCATCACGGGCATCGACTGGTCACACCCGCTGTTCGCCGGCCAGTTCGATCCCCTGTATGGCGACCTCACGCGCACCCGGATCAGCATGTTTCATCCCGCCACGCCGGTCCACCCCGACCAGGACCGCATCCTGGCGTGGCTGGGCCACGATGTGCCGTTGATCATGGAACGCCAGGTCGGGGCCGGACGGGTCATCTTCTTCAACACCAGCCCGGGCGATGCCTGGACCGACCTGCCGCGCCGGCGGAGTTTCGTGCCCCTGATGGACCAACTGGTTCAACATCTGGCCGGCGGTACACGGCGCGGCTCCTTCCGCATGGGCGAGACCGCCGTGTTGCCCGTCACACACCACCGTTCAGACGACGATACGATAACCGTCAAGTCGCCTTCCGGAAAACCCGTGGTATTCACCCGGGTCGAAACCGCCCTGCATCCCTGGATCCAGGTTCCCGACCTGGCGGAAACGGGGGCTTACCGGATCCAGATCGTTCATGGCGATCAAACCACGGAACAGGTGTTTACTGTCAACCAACCGTCGGATCCCACTCCCACCCACATGGACATCGCCATGTTGCGGGAATGGTGGGCCCCCGCGGAAGTGGTTACCACCCGGGCCGAACGCATGGCGGATCCGCGCACCTGGGGCGGAACCCGCCTCATGCTGGATCCCTGGATGATGTTCCTTGCCTGCCTGGTGTTCATGGCCGAGCTCTTTTATACCCACCGGTGCTGTCCGCGCTTGAACCCGGTGGTCACATCCGAGTCCACGGTGGCGCGGCACGGGTTCTTCGATGAACCGGCCGCCGGCCGTGATCCCGTTGAATCGGATCGGGGAGACCATCCATGACCGTGACCTGGATCCCCATTCTTCCCCCCTGGCTGATTGTGCTGGCGGTACTCGGCATGCTGGCCCTGCTGGTGCACGGCACCATGGATCTCATCCGTAAACAGGTCGCCCGATCCTGGCTGGCGGCCCTGACCGCGCTGCGGCTGTTGTCCATCCTGCTCGTGGCCGTCTGCCTGGGCCGGCCCGTGGTGCGGCACACCCGTCCCGTTGAACAGAAACCGCCCCTGCTGATCCTGGCCGACACCTCGGCCAGCATGGGGCTCAATCACCCCGAAGGCGGTAACCGGCTTTCAGGCCTCCTCAACGACCTCCAACGCCGGGACCTGTTGAAAACCCTGGAGGCGCAGTTTGAACCAACCTGGTTCACCTATGACCGCGACGCCCGGATGGGGAAACCCGATCCGGCGGCACAGCAACCGTCCGGCGCCTATACCGATCTGGGCGCCAGTCTTTCCACCGCCTGGCTGTGGATGCGCCAGCAAGCCGCTCACGAAGGCGCGGAAACACCGTCTCGGGTACTCCTGCTCACGGACGGGCACGGTGCCGATGATCCCGCCATCCTGGAAACCGCCCGTTCCCTGGGCGCCATCCTATACCCCGTGCCGGCGGCCGACAGCACGGCCGTTGAACCGGTTGCGCCACCCCTTGAAATCATGGGCGCACAGGCCCCCGGCCGCATCCTGCTCGGGTCCGAATGCCGGTTCCGCGTTACGCTCCGCCGGCAAGCCGGATCGACCCTGCCCCCCTCCATGCTGGTGCTGACCGAGAACCGGAACCGTGTGGCCGAATACCCGGTGACCTTCCGCACCAACGAGACCGAAAAGGTCATCCAGTTAAGCCACCGGCCAACCGCCGCCGGCATCATGGAATATTCCATGTTCCTGCAAACGGGGGAAACGGTTCCCGACAACGGGGACGCCTACGACTTCACCGTCCAGGTGGTCACCCGGACTACCCGCGTCCTCCTGCTGGACGATGCCTGGCGCTGGGATTTCAAGTTCCTGCGGCGCCTGCTGGAAGACGACCCCAGTTTCACCTTCGTGGCATTCCTGGCACGCGGGGCCGGAACCTACATGCAGTTTGCCGAACCCGAAGGCAGCACCCGTCTGGCTGGGTTCCCCCAGTCCCGGGCCGAACTGGATTTCTTTGACCTGTTTATCATCGGCGATGTCCAGGTCCGCCGCTGGCCCGCCAACCTCGCACCTGCCCTGCGGGATCTGGTGATCGAACGGGGCCGGTCCATCATCTTCATAGCAGGCCCCCGCATCAGCCAGTTGGCACGGGACCCCTCCCTTGAACCGCTGCTGCCGGTCATGATCGGCGGCGAGACCGCACGCCCGGTGACCGGTCCCGTGCCGGTCCGCGTCACGCGGGAAGGCCGCATTGCACCCGCCTTCTATATTCCTCCCGGCACGGAAACGGATCCCTGGGAAGCGCTGCCCGACCTGGACCAGGTCTATGCCCCCCAGCGGAAAAAACCCGCCGCCACCATCCTCCTGGAATGCCCGGAACATTCCAACCCGTTCGGTCGGATGATTGCCATGGCGGAACACACCGTCGGACGCGGCCGTTCGCTGTACATCGGAACCGACACGCTCTGGAAGTGGCAATTGCAGGGACGGATGGACGACGATGAGAACACCCCGCACCACCGGTTCTGGAGTCAGGCGCTGCGTGCCATGGCGCCCGTCCGCCAGGCGGCGGGGGGGACCCGTCTCTCCCTCCAGGCTGACCGCACCCGGTATCGCGGTGTCCCGACCATCCGGATCCAGGTCAGTGCCGACGGCGAACCCCTGCCCACGGGTTCATCCCTGGATCTGCGCGTGGAAACTCCGGAAGGACAGCGCCTGCCGCTTGCTACCCGGACCGATCCGCGCGATCCCACCGTCACCCTGGCCGACTTTGATGTCATCCAGCCGGGACGCTACCGCATAACCGTGGAGCATTTCATTGACGGGCGGCCGGCCGGCGACCTGACCGCCGTGGTGGACTCCGAACCCGGACATGATGAGACCCGCCATGTCCGTACCGATCGCCCGGCGCTGGAACGGCTGGCCACCACCACCGGCGGCAAGCTGGTGTCCCTCGATGATCCCGACACCTGGCCGGCCGCCGACCGCTCACCGGACCGTATTACCACCAGGGTCGAACTCATCGACCCCTGGCAATCCTTTGTCCTACTGTTGTTGCTGGCACTCGTCCTTGGCATCGACTGGCTCATCCGCCTCCTAAAAGGTTACGTCTAACCCCATCCGCCACATTCCACGTTCAACATTCCACAATCCCCTCCCCTTGGGCGTTCGCACTGGAAGACAGAATCGACGAAGTACTTGGACGAAGCGTAAACGACAAAGAGTTGAGACGAAGGAAGCGATAAAGTGTGGCATGCCGACCGGACACTTCGTCGCCGCGCTTTATCGCACACTTCGTCGGATACGCTTCGTCACACAGCTTCGTCGGACCGGAGCGCCTGCCCTGAGCGAAGTTGGAGCTCCCGCGACGCCGCTCCCCTCCCCCCTCCAGTTTCTTCTCTGCCTCATCCAGACCGCTCATAGAGCGGTGCTACATTTCCGGGATGATAGGGGTAGGGAAAGAGGTTTGAACTCCTCCCCTCCCTCCGAACCGAACAGGCGGATTTCCCGCATTCGGCTCT
>Ga0156641_1040_pt1 | contig 8760 bp, 3 predicted proteins | sample RifOxyC3_FD_110715 | JGI IMG/M metagenome (GOLD analysis project Ga0156641, IMG submission 110715) | Lentisphaerae bacterium RIFOXYC12_FULL_60_16 | reverse complement strand
TGTCTAACAAGGAGGCCGTCACCTGAACCCCCATCACTTCACCGAGAAACAGGGTATGTGATCCAAGCGGTATCTCATGCCGCAAACGGCATTCGAGGCTTACAGGACATTCGGCAATACCCGGCACATCCACCGTCTTGGAGGGTAAGGGCGTCAAACCCAGTCGTTTGAATTTATCCACGTTGCGACCCGACCAGACACCGCAGGAATCCGTTGCGGCCGTCAATTCGATCGTCGGCACATTGACCACAAACGCCTTCCCCTGCCGGATCAGGTTGAATGAATACCGACTCGGTCGGACCGCGATTCCGAGCATGGGAGGTTCACTGCAAACGGTTCCGGCCCATGCCACGGTAATGATGTTCGGCTTTCCGCCCGGCGCCTGACAGGTCACCATCGACACCGGAAGGGGCGCCAGCATGGTCCCGGCCTTCCAAAGCACTTTTTGCGGTATCACACCCGACTGCCGTTTTCGATCCGGCTTATCAGCTTTTGATTGCATATCGATTCCCTGCTTGCGTTTGAAACACAACCTCCCGTCCCTCCCTGAGGACGGATTGACGACGGCTTGCACAAACGACGCGTGGCAAGCGCTTCGCCTCCCAGCGAATCCGACAAGGTTCACCGGCCAGACTTCGAATCTCAGCCTTGATTCCCCGTTTTGGATTCCATTCTGCCGACACGATAAAGCCGCCCCGCGCCGGCAACCCGCGAAATGCCGCCCGCTGGCGCTTCGGCCAGCAGGGAAACAGGCGGATGATCCCATCCTGGCTCTGCAACAGCATTTCCGTGGTTGCCGCCACGCCCAGGTAATTATCCTCCGGCACACGCCAGGCGTCCGGCGTCAGATGAATCCAATGCGTGGTGCGCGCATGCCCGGCCGGGAACCGTTCACGCAGGATGATCGAACGCGCCATGTCAAAGGCACCGGGCAACTGCATGCGGAGTGCCGGGATCGCGCACCACCAGTGATGGATCCAGATCACATCCGGATGCCATTTTTTCCACTGGTTGTCCTGCATGATCCGGCGCAAGGCGGGCGCCAGTCCTTCCGTCTCATCCCCTGCCACGGTCTCACCCGGAAACACCGTCCAGGCCGCCGCCACCGACTGGCCGGCATGCATCTGCCGGGGCCCCCGCCAGTTATCCGGGTTGTTGGGGATGTCGTTCTTGTCGGCATAAATCCAGTAACCGCCCTTCTCCAAACGGTCGACACGGACCGGCCGGATCTTCGACAAGCCCCACTCCCATCGCTTCCGCCACGCGGCATCCGTGTGGAGCACCTTCGACGCCTCGATGGCATACTGGAACGTGTTGCGGAAAAGGATCAGATCGATAAAGGGATCCCGGTTATGGACGAAGTCCTTGGTCCAGGGCGGTCCTTCCAGGTTGAGCGAGGGGTAGAGGTCCCCGCTTGCATCCAGGTATTTCTTCAGGTAGCGCCAGTAGAAACTGGCGGCTTCCTTGAAATACGGGTAGGCACGGTCGCGCAGGAAGGTACGGTCCCGGAAATACTCCCACCGCCACCAGAGGGGCTGCCCATGCCAGCCGGTCATACCCATGGCCCGGCCGCATTGGTTGGAACTTGCCTGGCGTTCCGGCCGCTGGTACGGAAAGATCATGTGGGGAGAATGGATACCCTTGAGACCGAACGTGATCTTCGCCAGGTGCCGGAAGCCGGGTTTCATGTGGTCCAGCCAGTCGGCGTAGCCGTCGATCCATTCCGGATGGTTGGTCGGCGCCGACGACAAAAACATCTTTTGCGTGTTCATGTTCACGGTGAAACACCCGTGCCATGGCGAGGCATCCCACGGTACAACATTCCCCACCAGTCCCGGTGCCATGGCACCCGGCCGTATCTGGCAGGCCAGGGCGAACAGGTTACGGTACCAGGTCTTCTCAAGCGCCTTGTCCGCCAGTTCAATCCCCGACCGATCCCAGAACCTGGACCACGACCGGGTTTGCGCCGCACGCGCTTGATCATACCCCTGTTTTCTACCATCCATGGCCAGTCGTCGCGCCCTGACCAGGCTGTTCTTCTTGCGCCGTAAGCCGGCGCCATCCCGGTCTGTCGCCACTCCAACGGATAGTTCAATCCTCGTGCCAGGCTGCAATTCACAGGACTGCCACAAGCGATAGGGATGGGCAACAATCGGCCGGGCACCCCGGTTTTTCCCGGGTTCCGGAAATGCCCCGGCAAGATGCCATTCAAAGGCCTTGGCACCGTATCCGGTAGGAATGCGCTGCGTCACCGTTCCACACGACTCGTTTTCCAAACGAACCCGTGGGGCCGGAATCGTGGCGTCGATGCTGTCCGGCATCTTCTCAATGCAGATTCGGACGGAACCCAACATCCGTTCCTGTCCGAGCCGCACCCGCACCGTGTTGGTGTCGCGATCGACAAATGCCTCGACCCGCAACAACCCGGTCCCATGCCAGCCGAATTCCATCTCAAATTCGGACGTCACAACACCGTTGCGAATGTCGAGCACCGTGCGGATTTTCGTCGAGTTGGTTCCGGCATGCAGTATCCGTATCCGGCCGGCCGGTTTCGGACAGGGAAATACATGCTTGTCATTCCCGGAATTACGGTCGACGTAGCGCAGGCCTTTCGGTGGTTGCCGGTCGAACACCGGCTTGCCGGAATAGGCTCCCCCTTCCAGGCGGAATCCGTACTCCTTCGACATCCGGATCAGGTCATCCTGGGTCACAACCCCGTCCTTGGCCACGTGATCGAACCGGGCATCCCAGATGTCGTTCTTGGCCAGATGCAGGCGAAATTCATCCTGAAAAACCTGGACCAGGGCACCAAGATCCCCGTTCCCGATTGCCGGGGCTTCCTGGATATTGTTCACCGGCCCGTCAATAACCAGCGCATGGTCAATGGAAACAGCAGGTGATGATTTCATAAGGGTTCATTCCCCAAAAGGTATCGTTTCTATCCACACCGTCATAAATTGTTATCAGGTAGTGATAGACCGACGTTGCACCCTCGCGGTCTTACGCAGTGCCAAAGCGGCAGCCAACGCATGGGTCCGATCATAGAACATTGCCGCATCCCCTTTCAACGAGATTCCAGGAAACGCCTACCAGGAAGCACGGTATAATGAATGGTTATCGCGTTCTGACCCCGATCCTTGATAGGGTCCTTCCATGACTTTCAACGATTTGGGAATTACACCGGCACTGGTCGCTGCCCTGGCAAAACAGAACATCACCGCCCCAACGGCCATTCAGGCGGCTGCATGTCCACTGCTTCTGGAGGGCAAGGACGTCTATATCCGGTCGGAAACCGGCACCGGAAAAACCCTGGCTTATCTCCTCCCCCTCTTTTGCCGTATTGATCCCGCTCTGGCAGCCACGCAGGTGATGATCCTCGCGCCGACGCATGAGTTGGCAATCCAGATTCAGCGGCAGTCGTGCGATCTTGCACAAAACGCGGCCCTGGCCATCCGCACACTCCTCCTCATTGGCGGTACCGCCATGGACCGGCAACTCGACAAGCTTAAGAAAAAGCCGCAGGTCGTAGTCGGATCCCCCGGCCGCCTGCGTGAACTTATCGCCTTAGGCAAACTGAAAACCCGCGCAATCACCTGCGTCGTGATCGATGAGGCAGACCAGTTGCTCACCACCGAAAGTGTCGAGTCAGTCCGCACGATCCTCAGCGCGATACCGGCCGGGCGACAACTTGTCTTTGCCTCCGCCACCGAACAGACGGAGTGCGCGAGCGTCGTCACCCAACTCGCACCACACGTGGTAAGACTCAACACCGGGACCCAACCCGTGAATGCAAACATCGCCCACAGCTATCTCGTCTGCGAAGAACGCGACAAGCCGGATGTACTCCGCAAGGCGCTGCACGCCATGGCGCCGGAACGTGCGATCGTCTTCGTGCACCGCGACGGCACCGCCGAAACCGTCGCTGCAAAACTCGCCCACCACAAGATCCCCGTGGCAGACCTGCATGGCGCTTTCGCAAAAAGCGAACGCAAGCAGTCCATGGACGATTTCCGTGCGGGTCGTGTCCGCGTCCTCATCGCCACCGATCTCGCCGCCCGCGGCCTCGACATCCAGGGCGTCACCCATATTTTCAACCTCGATGCGCCGTCACAAAGCCAGGCATACCTGCACCGCGTCGGCCGGACCGCCCGCGCCGGGGCGAAGGGATACGCCGTCTCATTGCTGACCGAGCAGGAAGTCCGGCTCGTCCGCCGGTACGAAACTGAACTCGGGATCACCATCACGCCAATCCTCCTGCGCGATGGCCGTGTCTGTACCCGCGATGAAGTCATCAACCATCCGTAGGCCTTGGGCAAACCACTACGTGCTTGCGTTTGAATAACCGTCCACTAATGATCCGTGCGTTTCAGGTTGCAACCATCAGTGAAGGAGACAAGCGGCCATGACACTCTCGCGTTGGACACCCACAGGGCTTAGCGGCGGTGGCGCTACGGAAACTCCAACCTTTTCCCCCCACGATCCCAACCATATCCTCTTGAACTGCGATATGAGCTGTGCCTTCCAAACGAAGGACGCGGGACACACCTGGACGATGTTCCACTGGTCGAACATGCTCGGAAACCCCTTCTGTGCCGGAGTATTCCATCCGCAGAACCCTAAAATCGTCTATGCTGCCTACGGATACCCATCCACCCTGCGCATCAGCCGTGATGGTGGGAATACCTTCGTCCCGCATGGCGAGGGATTACCCGGCAACCTGCGGCAGATCCTGATCGATTCAGCCCAACCGGATCTCATGCTGGCTGCCACAGAAACCGAAGTTTTCCGTTCGTTCGATGCCGGAACCCACTGGGCACGGGTGGCGAAAACGGTTGGAACGGTGACGGGACTTCATATTGATCTGACCAGTTCAATGAAACAACGCCGCATCTTCCTTGCCACCCGGGAAGCCTTCTACCGTTCGACCAACAACGGCAACACATGGACCCAGTCCGGAGCAGGACTGCCCCTTTTGCCGGTCCGTGCATTTACCGCCGGATCCCGGGCTGACTCCAAGATCTGCCGGCTCTATGCATGGTTGGACACCGCATCCGCCGACGGAACCAGCCAGGGGGTTCTTTATCGTTCATCCAACGGCGGAACCTCCTGGGAACAGGCGTCAAAACTGCCGGTGCCGAAGGGTGAAGCGGAACAACACCGGTATCTGCTGACCACGGACGTACGGCCCGACACCCTGTATGCCGTCCAGCCGGCCCGCAGTAATGAACCATTTGTCCATCGCAGTGATGATGCCGGTTCGACCTGGCATCCCGTCATGTTCGGTAACAAACGTCAACCATCCTTCAACCTGGGCATGAACCATACCGCCACCTATTTCAACGCCCTTGCCGGATGGACCATCACCGCCGCCGGAATCTGCCCCACCAACCCTGATATCGTGCTGGTCTCTGACTATTGCACCCCCTATCTGACGCAAGACGGCGGGAAAACATGGAAGAATCTCGATATCCACCATGCCCCCGACCAGGGAAAGCCGGCCAACGGACACCGATGGCTGAACAACGGGCTCACCAACACCACGACCTGGAATTATTACGTGGACCCGTTCGAGCATAACCGTCATTACATCTGCTATACGGATCTCGGGTTTGCGCGTTCCGAGGATGCCGGAAAATCCTGGATGTGGGTCCGCGACATGGGGCCCAACACCTTCGAGTTGGCCTTCGATCCGGAAGTTCCAGGCCGCATATGGGCCGCCTTCTCCGAAGTACACGACATCCCCAACAACAATATCGTCACCGGGGGACACCGGTGTATGGGCTATGGCATCGTGGGCATGTCCAACGATTTCGGAGCGACATGGAGCGATCCAACACTCGGCGTTCCCATCAACGACGAACGCTGGTACGGTTCCCATCGTCGGCCAAATGGAACCCTCTGCGGCGGATTACCCCAAACCCCCATCACATCGGTTTTTCTCGACCCCACCAGCCCCCGTGACCGGAGGTGCCTGTATGCGTCCGCCTGGGAACACGGCGTGTACCGTTCCGACGATTCAGGCAAAACGTGGACATCGATCAGCAACGGACTGGGCGCCCCCGGCGTCAATATGCGCGTCTGCCGCGTCCGCTTGCATGCGGATGGCACGTTATTCTGCCTGGTAACCGGAAAACTGCGTGACCATTGGCTGATGCCCGAAGGGGTCGGGCTGTATGCATCGACCGATCATGGTGTCTCCTGGCACAACATCACAAGCCCTCTCGATGTCCGCTGGCTGACGGATTTCGAAGTCGATCCCCGCGACAGCCGTGCCATCTACCTGGCCGTTTGTGACGACCCCTCCCGCGGACTTAAGGAAGGTGGGTTGTACAAAACCCTGGACCGTGGACAAGGTTGGGAACGGCTGGTTCGCTACAGCGCCCTGCACTTCAGCGCATCAATCCATCCCCGCAACCCGGACTGGATCTACCTCACGCTGAACTACAATGAAGGCAAAGCCTCCCCATTATGGTTAAGCAAGGATGCCGGCAAAACCTGGAAACCTTTTGAGGATTACCCGTTCTGCAGCGCCCACCGGGTCCATGTCGACCCCGTCCACCAGGACCGTATCTACGTGACCGGCTACGGCGGCAGCGCCTGGGTCGGCCCACTTGAACCCTGATCAGGATTCATCCTTCCAAAGGAAGACGCGAGCCAGAACGGATCCGTTCCATCGCCGTCTCGGACAACGGATGTGTCGGACAGGAACCCGTTTGTGCCCGTCGGATCATCGAACCGAGCAGGTAACGTGCTTCTGGCAATCTCCAATCGAGATTCAACGCCGTGAAGATAAAAGCCCCCCGGCCATACGACCGTTCCAGGAGATAACCCAGCGGACGGCAGACCGGGTAACGATGAATGACCCGTATGACAGGATCCGCGTCATCCAGCCCCAGCGGTTCCAAGTCAAGCGGCGGCGCCGGATCGATCATCCGGAAGAATTGCCAATCGGCAAACCCATCATGGGGAAACTCCCCGAGCAGGGGATGTGCGGTGATGACAGTTCCATTCTGACCATCCTCATAGGGACCATAGTTTGCGGGGGGCGTGAAGAAGTATTTCACATACCCGAAATTCGGGCCATGCGGACGCACCAGTCCCTCTCCCGCGGCAATGATCGCCCATCCCCCGTCCTGGACATGCTCCACCACCGCGTCGTCCACCCGTTCTGTCAACCAGACCCGCGCGTCGGAACGGAATTCCTGAGCAGGCGAAGGCAGGGACTTGAGCCAGCCGGTGCGGGGAGAATCCTGATGGATGGTGGCAGCGTCAGGCCAATTTTCACCCCGGGGAAAGATCCACAACGGCCATTCGTTGCGTATCCTCGATCCATCCGCATCCATCCACGCTTCCAGCATGACGTGGGAGGGACACTCCAACGCAGGCAGGACAACGCTCAGGGTCCCTGCCGGGCAGGTGGTATACGGCTTATGATCCCATTCCAACCGGCCGCCGGCATACACACGGGCGTCATCCTTCAACCGCCACTGTAAAGCACCCTGGGTCAACGGCGGATGGTGGTAATCCGAAACCGCCAACTGGCAGGAAAACACGTCACCGGCAACCAGCACCCGGTCCTCGAAGTTCACATGGGCAAGCAGTACGGTATCGCCGTTGGTCTGCAACCAGGTCTCCACCGATGCCAGTTTCGGCTCGTAAAACTCGTTGATGATCCCCTGTGGCGATGGATTGGTATCCATGGCATTGAAATGACAGATTCCAGCCAGTTCCGGGTGATCCCGGCGGCACGCTTCCATCTTGGCCTTGGCCTCGATGAACTGGAGTTGCTGACTGGTCCGGGCATAGGTTCCGAGCAAGGCTTCCTGTCCACGGGCCCGGGCGGCCGTGCGTGCAATCTCCACGGCATACGGGCGGATTGCCCCGGCAAGATACCGGTCGGTCAATCGGATGTCGGGATAACTGCTCCACCAGCGGAATTCATGCTCGATCAAGGGTTTATCGAACGTCGCCCGTTGTTCGGGTTTAAACGAATCGATATTGTGGTTGATGAAATCACCCGGCAGATCCGGGTTATAGCCCCCGTCGGTCCATATCACGAAGGCGGACGGCTTGATTGCGCGGGTATCATGATGGCACTGCCAGGCAATCCGCCGGAAATCCGTATCGTCACAGATCTCATTGCTCATGCAGTACAAGTTGGCCGAGGGATGATTGACATCGCGCAACACCACGGCATCCCATTGGCGCTTGAGGCTGGGATAATGATCCGGTGTCGGTTTCGGCCACTGGTAGACATGCTGGTTGGTATGCCCTCCCCATGCGCCCAGCATGCCCATCTCACTCTGGATCAACAGGCCGACCTCATCGGCGATATCATAATATTCCGGGCCATAAACGTACGACTGGCAGCGTACATAATTGTATCCGTAATCCCGCAACGCCCGCAGCTTCCGGCGCCAGCGGTCACGGTCCGTATCCGGACACCCGGTCTCGGGGCAGGATAGGAAATCGCCGGTCCCCCGCAGGTAATAGGGTTCGCCGTTGATCAGGAATTGACGTCCCCGGGTTGACAGCTTCACGAAACCGATACGTTCGGTCATCGCATCCATGACGAGACCATCATGAAGTAAACGAACATCCACTTCATACAGGGCCGGAGAATCGGGACTCCAACGTTGCGGATCGGGCACCGCTATCTCATGACAAACCGTTTGCTGATCCACGGGAATCGATGTTTCTGCACACACGTCACGCTGGCCTGCTTGACGCACCCGGACATGCAGGGTCGGCTGATCGGAT
>Ga0156641_1035_pt1 | contig 8872 bp, 7 predicted proteins | sample RifOxyC3_FD_110715 | JGI IMG/M metagenome (GOLD analysis project Ga0156641, IMG submission 110715) | Lentisphaerae bacterium RIFOXYC12_FULL_60_16 | reverse complement strand
CCTGTACAAGCCGGGACCGACACGGCATAATGCCGGGCAAGGAGTGAATCGGCATGTCACCGCTTAAACGTCGTCGTCTCCGCCGCATGGGCCTGTTGGGAGGAACCTTCAACCCGATCCATCTCGGGCACCTGATCCTTGCACAAACCGCCATGGAATCGTTCGAACTCGAACGGGTCCTGTTCATGCCCTGCTCGGTTCCACCCCACAAGCGTTCCGTCAACCTGGCAAGCGCCGAGCACCGGCTGGCGATGGTGCGGCTGGCCATCGAGACCGATCCCCGGTTCGATTGTTCGGACATGGAACTCCAGCGCGGCGGGATCTCCTACGCCATCGATACCGTCCAGGAACTCCACCGGCATAACCCGGGCATGGAATGCTGTTTCATCATCGGAGCGGACACCCTGCTGGAACTGCACCAGTGGAAGAAAATCACCGAACTGCTCGGATTATGCCGGTTCGTCACGGTGGCACGGCCGGGCATCGCCCATGAGGCCCTCACCCCGGACACCTTGCAACTCCCCCCCCCCTGGCCCGACACCCTGCTCCGTGACGTGTGCCGGAGCCGGATGGTGGATATCGCTTCATCGGATATCCGGCACCGGCTTGCCGAAGGCATGAGTATCCGGTATCTTGTGCCCGAATCGGTTGACATGTATATTGCTGAACACCGCCTGTATGGCGGTAGATAGAGAGGTCATCATTAAAGCATTGGATCTGGCAAAACGTATGCGCACCATTCTGGAAGAAAAAAAAGCCGGGGATATCGTCATCCTGGATGTCCGGAAGCAAACCGATCTGGCCGATTATTTCGTCATCGCCACCGGGACCAGCAATCCCCACCTCAAGGCCATGAATGAACAATTGATCGTCGATCTCAAGCACGACGGCATTCCCTGCTACCGGCACGCGGGCGCTCCCGAAGGCGGCTGGCTGGCTATTGATTATGTGGATGTCCTGGTCCACCTGTTCCTTGAATCCCAGCGCGCATACTACGCGCTGGAAGACCTCTGGACCGGCGCTACCAAGGTGAAATGACAACCCTTCCAATCCTTGAACCATGCGATGTCCTGGTCCTGGGCGGTAGTACCGGCGCCGTGCAGGCGGCCTTGAGCGCCGCCAGTCGCGGAGCGAGGGTCCTGCTGGTAACGTCCTTCACCTATCTCGGCGAGGATGTCGCCTCCCACCTGCGCTACTGGCTGGAACCCGGCCAGGCCCCGGCCACTCCCCTGGCCGCCGACATCTTTGCAGCAACCCTGGAATCCGGTCGCCCCCTCACCCCCATGCAGATGAAATACCCCTTGGAACAGGCGTTGTTGCGCCAAAACATCCGCTTCCTCTACATGACCTACCCGGCCTGGCTGCTGCGCAACGAACGCGGCGCCATTGCCGGCGCGGTAGTCGCCAATCGTTCCGGATTCCAGGCGATCGTCGCCCGCGTCATCATCGATGCCACCGAACGCTCGCTGGCCGGCCGGATGTCCCGGGCGGAATTCCGCCCGTTCCCGGCAGGCACCTGCCACATGGAACGCACGGTGCTGGGCGGCGCCGCGTTGGAAATTCCCGGTGCCTCCGCACACACCCGCACCACCCCCATGCTGATCGGCGACCGCGAAGTCAACGCTGTTACCTATTCACTACCCATCGATATGCCCGATGCGTCCCCGGCCTCGTTCTGCGCAGCGGAAACCCGGGCCCGCCTGCTGACCTGGCACCCGGATCAGGCTACGGCCTCGGATCGGCTTTTCTTTCTCGCACCGGATCGCCTGAAAACAGCCCGGGGACCGGCCGGATGGACCGATGCCGACAGCCTCCCCCTCCCGTCCCTCCAATGCGACACCGAACCGCTGTTCCTGCTCGGTTCCGGCGCCGACCTGACCGAACCCGCCCTGCATCACCTGATGCAACCCTGCAACCTCATGGCGGTAGGCGCCCGACTCGGCCAACACGCTGCGGAACTGGCCGCCGCAACTCCCGCCGCCGCGGCATGGACGGTCGACTACCACGAGCTGCCCGCCGTTTCCTGCTCCATCTGCCGGGCGGACGCCTATTTCCGCCTGGCCGATGCCCGCACGATCGCGATCGACCTGCAACGCGTACCGGTCCTGGCGGATTGTGACGTGCTGGTGGCCGGCGGCGGCACCGGCGGGGCCCCCGCCGGCATCGCCGCGGCACGCGCCGGCGCCCGGACCATCGTCCTCGAATATCTTCCCTGCCTCGGTGGCGTCGGAACGGCCGGCCGCATCGCCAGCTACTACCATGGCAACCGGTGCGGCTTCACCCTCGAGATTGACCGGGGCGTGCACGCCATGGGACCCCATCCGGAATTCGAATGCCTTTCCGGCAAATGGAACACGGAATGGAAACAGCAATACCTGCTGGCCGAGTCGGCGCGTGCCGGCGCTTCCGTCTGGCTCGGCACGTTGACGGCCGCCGCCGCGGTTGAAGGATCCAGCGCCCGCGGCGTGGTCGCCATGACCCCCTTCGGCTTCGGACTGGTCCGGGCCGGGACCGTGGTCGATGCCACCGGCAGCGCCGACGTGGCGGCCGCCGCCGGAGCACCAACCGTCACCCTGGGCCGCGCCCATGTCGCCGTGCAGGGGACCGGTCTCCCCCCCTTCATTCCCGGCCGGCATTATACCAACACCGACCACACCTTCGTCGACGAGACCGACGTGATGGACATCACAAGGGCCTTTGTCGTGGCGCGCGAGAAATTCAGGGAAGGCTTTGACCTGGCCCAGATGGTCGATACCCGCGAACGCCGCCAGGTGGTGGGGGTTGTCCGCCTCGACCCGCTTGACTTCCTCGCAAAACGCACCCTGCCGGATACCGTCGTCACCGCCATGAGCAACTTCGATTCACACGGTTTCACGATCCACCCCCTGTTCATGGCCCGGCCACCGGACCGGGAATCGATCCGGGCACAGGTCCCCTTCCGCGCCCTGTTGCCGGCCACCCTCGACAACCTCATCGTGACCGGGCTCGGTGTCAGCGCCCATCGTGATGCCCTGCCGGTCATCCGCATGATTCCAGACGTCCAGAACCAGGGCTATGCCGCCGGCCGCGCCGCCGCCATGGCCGCATGCCAAGGCATCCGGTTGCGGAATATCGACATCAAGGATCTTCAGCGTCATCTCATTGATATCGGGAACCTCGAACCCGACGTGATCCGGCACGAGGATTCCTTCCCGCTGCCCGATGCCGCCATCGCCGAAGCCGTCCGTACCGGGATGGATGATCATCTCGGTCTGGCCATGATCTTTGCACGGCCGGCAACCAGCCGTCCCCTCCTGCAGGAGGCCTGGCGGACCGCCCCGGATCCACACCTGCGCCTGCGTTATGCGCACGTCCTGGGACTGATGGGCGATGCCACCGGCCTGGAAACCCTGCTGGCTGAACTGCCGCAACACGACTGGGACAAGGGCTGGAACTACACCGGCATGGGCCAGTTCGGCTTCAGCCTCAGCGAAGTGGATTCCCTTCTGGTGGCCCTGGCGCGAACCGGGGACACCCGCGCCGGTCCGGTGATCGTGGATAAAATCCGCCAACTCCGGCCGGACCATGAATTCTCCCATTTCCGCGCCGCCGTGCTGGCCTGCGAATCCGTGCCGTCCAAGGAAGCCGCGCCGCTCCTGGCCCGGCTGCTCGACGACCCTGCCGTGGCCGGCAACAGCAAACCCGACCTGGCCGCCGCCGTCCGTTCAGTACCCGCCAGCGGAACCGACACCACGGAACGGAACCGCGAATTGAAGGAACTCATGCTCGCACGCGGCCTGTTCGCCTGTGGCGATGCCGACGGCAGGGGCCGCCGGGTACTGGAGGCCTATCGCCGGGATCTGCATGGCCACTATGCCCGGCATGCCACCGCCATCCTCGATGCCGTGGAAACCTCCGGCTTCACCGGGTGATCCCGCTGACAACTCACCCCGGCGGCAGGAACCGGCGAAACGGCTGCATGGCCCGCGCCACCAGGCGCGCCGGAGACTGGATAAAGAGAATGTGCATGAACTCTTCCGTGGATATGGCCTTGGGCTCGTCCAGCCGGTGCCGGAAAAACTGGGCCACCAGCAGACCCACTACAATCCCCGCATAAATCAGGCTGTACCGGTTCCAGGTCCAGGCCGACACGGTCGACACCGGATCCGTCATCACCCGTCCCATCCCGTCAAACACCAGTCCCCACACAATGGGCATCAGCCCCATCGTCAGGCTGTTGGCCACGTTGGCAATGGCAAAGAAATGACTGCGCCCCATGACCGGCACCAGCCCCATCATCAGCCGGGTACTGGCCATGCCGATCATGGCAAACCCGGTCCCGCCGAACGTCGTGATCACAAACAGGATGATGGTCTTGTGGGGCAGCACGCCGGCGGACATCGCCATCCACAGGCACTGCCCGAGAATCACCAGACCGCTGGCGAAACCCAACAACGGGCGGCTGCCCACCCGGTCCGCCACCGACCCCGTCAACCGTGATGTCAGGGCGGCAATACCGCTGGAATAGGCGGAAAGCCCCAGGATCAGGCTCCCGGAAGCCTGGTAGCTATCCCGCATGAACGGCACCCAGATGACGCTTAACGCTGCGACAAACACATTGAAGCTGACCGTAAATGACAGATACCGGTGAAAGGGCGGATACCGGAGCATTTCCTTCCACGGCGGGTGAACGGTTCCGAAACGCGGCTTGAATCCCTGAACATCCGGAATCCTCCGGATAAAGAACACGCTGGTCAGCGCCGCCAGGTAACTGACCAGGAACACCGCGCCGAAAGCCCGCTGGGATTGAAACAGGTTAACCCAGAAACTGGACAGCAGCATCGTCCCGGCGACCGCCAGGTACATGCACATGGTATCGCGTGATAAAAACGCGCCCCGCTGGCTTTCCGGGACAATACTGGTGATCCAAGGCAGGTATCCGCACATGGAAATGCCGCGCACCACCGCGAAACAGGCCAGCATCAGCAGCACCAGGATAATGCGGTGTTCAGCCGCCAGGGCTTCCGGCCACAATGCGATAATCGCGATCCCGAGAATAAAGATGCTCCGGGTCGTCCATCCGCGGACAATAAACAGCTTGTAACCCATCCGCTCGACAAAGTTGGCCGCCGGTATCTGGAGGGCGCTGAACAGCGGAATCAACGCCACGGTGATCCCCAGCACGGTAGCCGTCGCACCCAGGTTTTTCAGGTACAACAACATGGGCATCCCGAGAATCAGCGACCAGGATGTGGTGTTGAAAGCCTGGAACCAATAGGCATTGGCCACGCCCGGCGGCATGGCTAACGCACTTTTGTTTTCTTCCATCCATCAAGCAAACCGGAAATCACACCATAAGGCAACCGGAATGACACCGGCCGGACTGTAGCCGGCCCCTGGCTGTAGCCCAGCCGGACCAGGCGGCTCGTGTGGAAACGAGCCCTCCATGCGTTCCGCACCATGCCTCCGTGTGAACGCCGTCCTGAAAACTCCCGAATCCGCCGGTTTGGCGATGTTCGGAAGAACCGCAGATTGACGAATTATGAACACCGAATGTCGAAGGGTGGGATCCGGGTCCCGTCCTGAAATAGGTTGTCACATGGCGAAGGAAGGAATAGGCCATGAGAGAGACGGGGGTCCGGTATAGTGAGGCATTTAAGCGGCAGATAGTTCAGGAGATTGAACGCGGTAAGCATGGTTCGTTCGGGAAGGCGAAGCGGGTGTACGGTATCGGAGGAGCGACAACCGTGCTGAGCTGGGTGAAGAAGTATGGTCGGGAGGATTTGCTACCGAAAAGGATACGGATTGAGACCATGAACGAGATTAATGAGTTGAAAGAGGCGCGCAAACGGATTCGGGAGTTGGAGGCGGCCGTGGCCGATGCGCATATCGACTTTTGCCTTGAGAAAGCCTACCTGACGATTGCGTGCGAGCGACTGGGAGAGGAGCGGGAAGGCTTTAAAAAAAAGCACGCCATGACGCTGTCCGACGTGCGCAAAGCGAAGGTGGGTCGGTGAAGAAAACGATCGCGGAGTTATGCGCCAAAGCGGGGATGAGCCGCCAGAACTTCTATAAAGCCAGGCGAGTGCGTCAGCGTCAGGCGGTGAACGAGAAACTGGTGAAAGAGTTGGTCCAAAAGGAACGAGCCGTGCAGCCCCGTCTGGGAGGATTGAAACTACACGGGATGTTGCGCTCGGAATTGAGAGAGGCCGGTGTACATCTGGGACGCGATCGTTTCTTCCAAGTGCTGAATCATCAAGGGCTTCTGCTGGAGCGATTGCCAAAGGCTCCGCAGACGACCTGTAGTCGGCATAGTCTTGGCGTGTTTGCGAATCTGGTGAAAGATATTCCGATCACCGGGCCCAATCAGGCCTGGGCCGGAGACATCACGTATATCCGAAGCCGGGATGAATTTCTGTATTTGAGTCTGATCACGGATATGAGTTCGAGAAAGATTGTGGGATACCATCTGGGGAGGACCTTGGAGGCCCGAGAGACGCTGGAAGCGCTGAAAATGGCGGTGAGGGATCTGCCGGAATGGGCCCGGCCGATCCATCATTCCGATCAGGGGTGTCAGTACTGTTGTCATGACTATGTCAGTTATCTCCAGGCACACCACCTGGACATCAGTATGACGGAAGAGCGGCATTGCGCAGAGAATGCGCTGGCGGAACGGGTGAATGGGATTTTGAAACAAGAATACGCTTTGCAGGGCGAATTTCGGACCCTGGAGGAGGCGCTTCGATCCGTGGAAGAAGCCATCCACCTGTACAACACCCGGAGGCCGCATCGGTCGCTTAATATGCGTACCCCGGAAAAGGTCCATCGCGCAGCAGCATAGAAAAGTTTTGAAGGGGGGTACCCCCCTTCAGGAATAAGATGAACAAAGAAAGAACTATCACATCAAAGTGACAACTTTAAATCAGGACTTGACCTCCGTGATGGCTCGCTTTCCTTCGACATTCTGCGGTTGGATATTCTGCGGTTTTGCGGTTCCGCCGGAAGAATACGAAGTAGACGGTCATTTTCAAAACGGCTGAAGAATAGCTTTTTCAAAGCGGCGTTGACACCTCCGTTCCCCACCTCTTCCGGACCAACCGTTGCGGGCATTTGATTCGGGCCGAGTCCGCGAGGTCCGATCAAATGACCGCAACCCACGCCTTGGGCGTGGTAAACTCTGCGGTCCCTCTCTGCTACCTCTGCGCCTGCCCTGAGCGGAGTAGAAGGGCCTCTGCGTGAGATCCTATCCCGTTTTTCTTGTTTCCGTCTTCCGTTTTCCGTGCGGACGCCAGCCCGCCTACCCATCCTGTCTATCCCGTCAACTCCCGACACCGTTAGGGACCCCGCTACGCCAAGGCTTCGCAGGGCAAGCAACGGCGTCCACCCCGGATCAGACGGCTCGTGTGGAAACGAGCCCTCCATGCGCCTTGCGCAACTCAAATTCTTTTCCATATTCCATCGCGGTGCCAGCGTACTCGCCCGGACCGCGAGGTAAACACGGGCTTCCATTTCGAAAAGGGCAACAGCTTCGCGTCAGATGGCGCCAGTCGCAAGGCGGAGCCGTCGGCGCCATACTCCTTTTTTTTCCGTCTTCCGTTTTCCGTGCGGGCGCCAGCCCGCTTGCCCCGAAATGGAAGCCCGTTGGTTCATCATACGGCCTGCCAACCCCAACCCGGACCAGACGGGCTCGCGGGAGCTCGCCCCTCCAAACCGGACCGGGGCGAGGTCCCCAGCCAGACTGTCAAACTGGCCTCTGAAAACTGAACACTTCCACACACACCCTACAGGGCAACCCGCTGACCGGTCCGGTTCGACTCGAGGGCCGCCGTCAACAACCGGTGACTCCACGCCGTCTCCTCCGGCGTCACCATCGGGAACGGATGCTTCGATCCACCGTCACGAAACTCCTGCAGAAACGCCCCCATCATCTGCTGGAAGGCATCCGAGAAACCAAACTCGAAGATGCCGCCGGTAATGGACGGGATCGCGGACTGCGACCCGATATCCATCCGGTTCCACCCCTGCTCCTTGCCCCGCGTCTCCAGGGTGACAAATGCCTTGGGATCATGGGTCGAGAACATCGCCGACCCGTTGGTGCCGTACACCTCGATGAACCAGGTGTTCGTGGCGCCGGGCGCCATGCGCTTGGTCTCCAACTGCAATTGGAACTCCTTGCCGTGATCCGGATCCACCGCCGTGCACATCAGCGTGGCGTTGTCCCAGGTCTTGCACGGGACCGTCCCACCCTTCCCGTCCGGACGGGTCTCGGCAATCTTCAGCAGGTGGGCGGCCACGGTTTTCGGCATCCAGCCCAGCCGGAACGGGATGTGCTGGGTATGCATCCCCAGGTCCCCCATGCACCCGTACTCGCCGTTGACCTCGACCATCCGCTTCCAGTTGATGGGCTTGGTCAGATCCATGTCGCTGGAATGGTGAAAACCGGCCCGCACCTCGATCAACCGGCCGTATTGCTTTTCCTTCGCCCACTGGACCAGGCGCTGGGCGCCCGGGAAATAGGGCAATTCAGAGCTGCACCGCACCACGAGTTCCGGATGCGCCCGGACCACCTTCAGGATGGCGTCGTTGGCCGCCCGGTCGATCCCGAACGGTTTCTCGCCCAGCAGGTGTTTGCCGGCTTCGAGAATGTCGATGTAGAGTTTCTGGTGCAGGCTGTGCGGAACGGCGCAATAGATGGCATCCGCTTCCTTGGACGCCAGCATCTCATGGTAGTCGTCGGTCGCAAGCTTGACCGAACTGAAATTTCCGGTGAACCAGTCCCACAGGTTCTTCTGCTTGTCGCAGACCGCCGTGAGAACCGGCACCGGCCCGTCATCCAGCAGGTGGCACCACCGCGCCACGGCGCTGCCGAATTCCCGCCCCATCAACCCAAGCC
>Ga0156641_1028_pt1 | contig 8910 bp, 7 predicted proteins | sample RifOxyC3_FD_110715 | JGI IMG/M metagenome (GOLD analysis project Ga0156641, IMG submission 110715) | Lentisphaerae bacterium RIFOXYC12_FULL_60_16 | reverse complement strand
ACAAGGAATTCTACCCGGTTCTCCCTCCTGCCTGTGAAGAGGCCTGCATCACCTACCAGCTTCGCCATGGGCAACCTCCACCCGGCATGCCGGACTGGAGACCCGATCCCGCCACCCTCCGGCGGTTCAACACCTTTCTGGCGCTATGCCGGAAACCCGTCGAATCGCCACGCACGTTGTGGAATGCGCTCGTCGGGGATTTCGGGACGACCTTCTGGTTTTATGATTTGTTCGGACGTACCGGCGCCGGGTTGCCGGTCACCGATGAAGAACTGGCCGGGCTGACCACCCTGATCAAACCGGGATCCGCAAGATGAAACCCATGACCTCCATGAAGGGCCTGCTACCCGTCGGGTTCGCCTTAAGCCTGCTGGGTTGTGCCCCGAAACCCGTCAACCCGGTCGCGCTCAACCGGCCTCCCGTCATCCGTCCCGACTATACGGATATCGTCATCCCACCCGTCATCGCCCCGCTGAATTTCCGCATCGTGGAAACCGGCCGCGTTTATCACGTCCGTCTTGAGCCGGCGGCCGGCGACCCCCTGGTGCAATCGTCACGCGATGGCCGGATCCGGTTCCCCATCAAGGCCTGGCGGAAGTTCCTGAATGCCAACCGCGGGCATTCCTTTACCCTCAACGTGTCGACGTTGCGTCCGGACGGTTCCTGGGTCGCCTTTGCCCCCGTCACCAACCGGATCGCGGCTGAGCCGTTCGATTCACACCTGGTCTATCGCCTGATTCCAACCATTCACCGGTACTGGGCCAATATCGCCATCCATGACCGCGACCTGACAAGTTTTTCGACCCGCTGCCTGGTGGACAATCTCAATTTCGGGCGTGATTCCTGCATCAATTGCCACACCTTCCTGAACCGCTCCCCGGACACGATCAGCCTGTTGGTTCGCAGTCCGCGACACGGCCCGCCGATGATCCGGATCCAGGACGGCCGGATGGATGCCATTGATTTCCGCACCCCGGCCCGGACCTCTCCCGCCGCCTACCATGCCTGGCATCCCGGCGGGAAATTCATCGCCTTTTCACGCAACAAGCTGTCCCCGTTCGAACATCGCGTGGGGGAAACAGCCGACGTGTGGGACGAGAATTCCGACGTATTCGTTTTTGACGCGGATCAAAATACCCAGCTCAACGTGCCGGCCCTCGCGGACCCGGCCTGGCGTGAGACCTGGCCCTCCTGGTCGGATGACGGCCACTGGCTGTATTTCTGCCGGGCCCCGCAAATCCCGTTTGCGCAATTCCGTGATGTCCGGTACGACCTGGTCCGTCTGGCCTTTGATCCGGACACCGGCACGTGGGGTGAACCGGAGATCCTGGTCAGCGGCAAACAGACCGGCATGAGTGCCGCCCACCCGCGCGAAGCACCGGGCGGCCGCTGGGTCTTGTTCACGCTGGCAGCCTTCGGCAACTTCCCGATCTACCGGCCGGAAGCCGACATCTATTGCCTCGACCTGCAAACCCGCGCCTACCACCGGCTCGCGATCAACAGCGAATGGTGCGACTCCTGGCACTCGTGGTCCGACAACGGACGCTGGATTGCCTTTTCCAGCAAGCGCGGCAACGGGCTCATGGCGCGCATTTATTTCAGCCATTTCGATGGCGCCGGCGGATTCAGCAAGCCTTTTGTGCTGCCCCAGGATAATCCGGACTACTATCAATCCTGCCTGTATACCTTCAACGTGCCGGAATTCGTGAAGGGACCCGTAGCCGCCAATGCCCGCACCCTTTCGTTGGCCATCATGTCCGCCGAACGCATCCGGCCGGTCGATCTTTCCTCACCAGCCCAACCAGCCGCATCGCCCGGCGGGCCCACACAAGACATGCCCTGGCAACCGGCGCCTTCCGCCCGGTAGGAGATCGTGTTCCTGATATGGCTACCCACGTTCTATGTTCACGCTGAACACTTCCCTGCTCGTTGTTGGTTTCCCGGTTATCGGTGCCTGCCCCCACGCTTCTCTTGTTGCTCATAGGGGCGATATCGAAGGTCTGCCATGGCGGACCTTCTTCGGGGAGATGGCGGGGGTGAGCAACACCGTATCCCCCGTATTGTTTGATCTTGGCACGACTATGAGATATGATGAATCCGAAATGAGTATCTACGTCGAATTGACGGATGCGTTTAACCGCGGACAACTGCGCGCGGTGCTTAGCAGTGGTCAGGCCGTGGTGTTCCACCAGCTTGCCGTCATGAGTAAGGATGGGGACTGGATTTTACGCGAAGACCGGGAAGCGCTGGAGTACGTTCTCGGCGATCTCGCCCGGCGTGAGGCGCACTACCGGTTCGGCGCACCGCTCGATCCGCGGTGGATGCGGGGCGGATGGAGCGCGCACTTCGAATTCCGGGCGGGGCCGCTTCGCGTGCGAACGGACTTCGTGACGCGGCCACCCCGTTTGTCGCCTGAGACCCTTGCGGCCCTCTGGCAACAACAGGAGGGACGCTCCTTCCCCGTGGTCGGCGTTCGCGATCTCTGCGAACTCAAAAAAACCAATCGGGAAAAGGACTACGCCGTGATCGGCGAACTCGCCCGGCGTCTGGAGTCTCCGCGCGATCAGTTACAGTTCTCCCGCAGCGCCCGCGATCTGTTCCTGCTGGCGAAACAGCACCCGGGCCTCGTGGACGAACTCATCGCCGAAAGACCCCTGTTGCGGACCATCGCCCAAGGCGTTGAGGCACTGGAATCAGCGCTCGACGCCGAGCGCCGGCGATTGATGCATGCCAACGAGGCACGCCTGCAGACCTATCTCGATGCTGCCACCCCCTGGCGGAATGCGTGGCTCGAGGTCGAAGCCGAAACGGCGGGCCTTCCGCTCGATGCCGCCCATCGGCACATCGTTCGACGAGCGGAGACGCTCCTGCCCTTCGTCCCATCGGGGGAAACTGCGCCGTGAACGACCTGCGAGACGAATTCCTGAGCGAAGAGGACTTGGACCTCCGCCATCTGAGCCGGAATGAACTTTTTGCCTACTGGGACCAGTGGCTGCTCCAGGCGCAGTCAACCAACCATGCAGACCGCCGTTCCTACTCGCACGGGGTCTTTATGACGATGGAAGCGCCCGAAGCCGACAACGTCGATCGACGTGTGGCGGAGGCTGCATGCACCTACGGGACTCGGCAGAAAACAAGGTTATAGACCAGGGACCTCTGCGGTCCCTCTTCTCTGCTTCCTCTACTGAACACTCTCCCAATCTGAACACTTCCCCTCCACTCGGATGGGGCCATATCACGCGAAACCGCTTGCCCCGAAATGGAAGCCCGCCGGTCCATCACACGGCCCGCCAACCAACCAGACCGGCCCGAGGTCGGACCGGCTCCAGCCAGACCAGATCAGACGGCTCGCCGACGCCTTCCTTCTATCCCCTGCCGGGTTCTTGTGATAGAGTCTGTCCATGACCCATGCCCATCACTTCATTCAAACACCTTCCGAACTCCAGAACCTTGCCAGCCGGCTGACCGGGGAAATCCGCGTGGTGCTGGACACCGAGTTCGTCTGGGAACGTACCTTCTATCCCCTGCTGGGGCTGGTCCAGCTGGCCGTTGAAGACAGGACCTGCTACCTGATCGATACCGTGGCGGTTCCCGACCTCTCCCCCCTGGCCGCCATGCTGTCCAATCCCGGCATCGAAAAAATCCTGCATGACGCCCCCCAGGACCTGATGATCCTGAAACGCGCGTCCGGAACCGCTGCCCGCCATATTTTCGACACGCGCGTGGCGGCCGGATTCGCCGGCATGGATTGCCAGACCTCGCTCCAGAATCTGCTGGCCAACCTCCTGGAAGTGCAATTGCCCAAGGGCCACACCCGGACCAATTGGCTCGCCCGCCCGTTGTCCAAGGATCAATTGGACTATGCGGTGGACGATGTGATCCACATGCATCAGGCGGCCTCCCTGCTGCGCGAGAAGGCCCGGTTGTCCGGCATTGAACCCTGGCTGGACCAGGAGATGGAATCCCTTTATGAAACCGCCGACTACGGGGACCGCGCTCCGGAAGAATCTTATCTGCGCATTTCCTCCGCCTCGTTCCTGCCGCCCCGCAACCTGGCGGTGTTACGGGAATTGGCTGCCTGGCGGGAACAAACAGCCCGCACCCTCGACCTGCCGCGCGGATTCGTCGCCGCCGATCATGAATTGACATCCGTAGCCCGGGTCCTGCCGGTGCAGGCGACAGATTTTCCAAAATGCAAGGAACTGCTTCCCCGCGTAGCGCAGCGGTATGGCCCGGCCCTGCTGGCCGCGGTCCAGCGGGGCCTGGACCTGCCCGAAGCGCAATGGCCGTTTCCGGATAAAAAACCGGACGAACGCCAGGTGGGCCGTGACCGGGTCCGCGCACTGCTGGATGGCATCCGTAAACAGGCCGAGGCCCGGCACCTGGATCCGCGGGTGGTGGCCACCAAGGGCGAAGTGATACAACTGCTGGCCGATGGAGCCGATGCCAAACCCGCCGATCACCGGCTGCTGCGCGGCTGGCGCGCGGAACTCATGAAGGACGCCGGGTTTGCCACCCCCACCGGAACCACCCAATTGTCCCTGGCATTCTGATTCAGAAATACACGTTCCACATTATTGCTCCGCCCGGGGATGCGTATCCGTCGGTGGCGGTGTGCCAGACATCCACCCCCAGGCTGTGGTTGCGGCCCAAGGCCAGGTTCTGGCGAAGCTGGACCCGATGTGATGCGAAGTCCTCGTCCCGTCCGGCAAACACCGCCACATCCCCCTGCAACACCACGTTCCACCAGTGGGCAGGCGCTAGGATCAGGCCAGCGGAGGGACCCGTCCCCACCACGTAATGATCGGCATACGGCGATCCGGTTTCCACCCGCGCATCCAGCAACCCGTACGCCAAGGCCCGTTTTCCCAGCCGGACCGCATAGCCGAATCCCACCTGCCCCTGCCCGATCTGAACGTCCCGGTCTTCCGAAAACCGTCGGCGGGCCAGTCCGGCTTTCACCTGCCATGACAGGGGTTTGAAGAACCGGTTGCGCGGCGCCACAGAAAGGATGTCGATCACGTCCAGGTGTTCCAGCCGCCAGACATCCGTTGCCGGGTCCAGTCGCAGTTCCGTGTCCAGGAACTCGATCTGGAAACCCGCATCGAATCCCGCGCCGGCATCGGTCACGGCATGGTAGGCCGGCCGGTACCGGACCGGTATGAAATCGTCATGATGTTCCCGGCCCGCCCCGAGGGTCACCCGGTTCCCGTCATGCCCGGTTTCCGGCCGGGAGGGTTCCGGCAGGCGATACACGGCATCGCTGGGCCGCGCCAGCCGGCTTCGTTCCCGCAGCAGGTTCAATACCTGCTGCCGGTAGGTCTCCTGCGACATGGCACGGGTGGTGTAGCGGTACTGCGTCAACTGGGACGCCAGGTCCAGGACCATGATCTGCCGGTCCGGATCCCCGATTTTTTCCAGTACCGTTTCGGGAGCCATCCGGCCGGCCACCAGCGCGCCGGCAAGCACGCCTTCCCGGCGGGTCAACCGGCCGGCCAGGTATTGCAGGGTGGTCACCTGGGATGGCCGGAACACGGTGTTGCGAACCACGCCCCGGGCATGGATGGCCTTGACGATGTCGATGGGGGTGATCCAGGGATAGAAGCCTTGGGTCAAGGTCAGTGAGGGGCGTGCCGCATCGACCAGGAACAGGAGGTTGAAGGCGCAGTTCTCGGTGAAGAAGAAATAGTCGCTGCGCATCATCTGCAATTCCCACGTGTGGGCCAGCATGCGCCGCAATTCATCGCGGGTCAGGTCCAGCTCATATTCCCAGATGTCGCGCGCACCAAGGTCCCGGTACTGCCCGACCATTTCATAATACGGGAGGATGCTGTAGTAGCCGGGAAAGGCACCCGTGAAACTCCCGACAATGAACCAGGGACTGAACCCGCCGTCGGTGCGGCCGGCATAGCTGACCGACTGGGCCAGCAGGCGATTGCGGTCCTGCGAATCAAACACGATCAGCGCATGCCCGAACATCGACGCCGGATTGTTCAGGTGACAGGCCGGGAAGACCAGGGTGACGGCTTCCGGCTGCAGCCGGGTCCAGAGATCATCGAACCGGGACCGGGCCGGCGGCGGCAACCGCACCGGATCGATGGCAAGCTGTTCCCGGAGCCAGGCGGTTCGTGCGGGAAATTTTTGTGCGGGATGATCCTCCGGCATGGCGTCCGCCGGATCCGCCATGGCCTGCAGCATGGCATGCAGTTCCGCCCGGGGATTGTGTTTGCCGTTCGGCGCGATGAAGAACGCCGGATCATCCACCCGGCTTTCGACGCCGAACCAGCGCGGCTGGACATGCAGCAACAGGCGCCAGTAGGGATGGCGGTCCAGGGCCAGGCGGTCCGCCGCCGCGATCAGGTCGTCGACGTAGCCGGCGGTATCCGGTTGCGCGTCCGCCGGCGTCATGCCGGTCAGAACCAGGCACAAAAAAACCAGGGAGACAGAGCGATATGCCGCCCGGTCTCCCTGGTTCATGAAAACCGTCTCCGTCAACCCTGGGTGACGCTCTGGATGCCCGCCAGAACTTCGGAAGCCGTCACCTGTTCCGAGGTGAAGATCCGGCCGAAATTCGACTGCAGCCGGGCATTGAATGCCGCCTGTTCAGCCTGCTGGACGCCCATCAGGTTGCCCAGTGCCGCCAGGGTGTCGCCATGGCCGGTTGCCATTTCCAACGCCAGCCGGTCCATGTTGTCGCCGATGAATTGTTCCGTTTCACGCACGCCGGCCAATGCCGTGTAGGGATTGGCGCCGAGGGTTCCCGAGGTGATCGCAAACGTCTGATTGGCGCATACCCCGTTGAGGATGGTGGCCGCGCACTGCACGAGGAGCGTGGGCTCCTTGTCGTCCAGCAGGTAGGTTCCCAGTCCGACTCCGCAGTTATCCCGCACGCCGCCCGCCATGACCGGTCCCGCGATGATTACGCACACGACTGCCGCCAACACGATCTTTTTCATGCAACCCTCCATCACACTGTCCGGGAACCGTTCCCCGGCACCCTGCCGGATGATAACGGAACCGTTGAGAAAAGAGTGTGCGCCTCCATGATCCGCGGCGTCAAGCACCGGTTTCGTGTTCACTCCACGTAGATCATCCGGCGGGTCATTCCGCCGTCGATCACCAGGTTCTGTCCCGTGATGAATCCCGATTCCGGCCCCACGAGAAACCGGACCGCCGCGGCGATGTCCTCCGGCACCCCCACCCGTCCCACCGGGTGCTGGGCATGATCCGCCCGGGACAGGGTGGCCGGCCGGCGCAGGCTCCGCTTCTTCAAACCGGTGACATCGATCCAGCCCGGACAGATGGCGTTCACCCGGATGGCCGGGCCGAGACTCACGGCCAGCGCATGGGTCAATGCCAGCAATCCACCCTTGGAGGCGGCGTAGGCTTCGCTGTTCGGTTCAGACTGCAACGCGCGGGTGGAGGCAATGTTCACAATCGACCCGCGCGCCTTGCGCAGGTAAGACGCCGCATGCCGGGTGGTCAGGAATGTCCCGGTCAGGTTCACCCCGAGAATCCGGTTCCACTGGTCCGGGGTCACCTTCTCCACCGGGCCGTTGTAGGGGGCCGAGATCCCGGCATTGTTGATGACCGCATCGATCCGGCCGAACCGGCGGACCATCTCCTGAACGGCCCGCTTCACCGAATCGTCATCCGCCACATCGGTCGGGACGAAGGCCACCGGTCCCCCCCGCCGCAACCGGGCCACCGCCTCGCTGCCGGCCTCGGCATCAATATCGGCCATGACCACCGACCAGCCGTCCTTCAACAGCGTCCGGCTGATGCAGAACCCGATTCCCTGCGCCCCACCCGTCACCATGGCCGTCCGTCGCTTCATGATCGTCTCCTCCCCCGCTCATCCCGTCCATCTCCCATCCCATCCTGTATATCCCGTCAAACTGTATCCTGTCAAACTCCCCGCTTCTCCTTCTGGCCCCTCTGAATACTGAACACTTCCCCTCCCTGCGCTCCTGTATTGGGGCTGGCATTCCAGCCGCCGGATATGCCACCATCGGAACGATACGGTTTACGCTCGGGAACGCGTGGCCGGTCATGGAGGATGCCTCATGAAAAAAACCGTGCATGCTACCCCGTTGTCCTCGAAGGAACGCGTTCGGCTTTCCCTCTCCTGGAAGGAACCGGACCGGGCCCCCATCCAGACCTACCTCACGCCGGAAATGGAGGCGCGGCTCCACGATCATTTCGGCCGGCACCAGGAATCCGGCAAGGCCGCCCAGATTGAACCCGGGATCCTGGCCTCGCAGGACGAACTGGTGCTGACCAGCCTGGGCGTCGATTTCCGGATGATCATGCCGCGCTTCCGGGGCGATCTCAAGCCGTCGCACGACGGCATCACTTATGATGAATGGGGTACGGGCTACCGGCGGGTCTCGAACTCCGTGCAAGGCACCTACGACGAATCGGCCATCCAGCCGCTCGCTGACCTCAAAACCATGGACGATGTCCAGCGTTACCCCTGGCCGACGGTTGACGACTACGATTTCTCGGTGTTGGACGCCCAGTGCAAGCAATACCGGGACTATGCCATCGTGCTCGGGCATGCCGGCATGCCGGACATCCTCAACGGCGTATCGCGCGGGCGCGGCATGGAACAGGTGGTCATGGATGTGGCCCTGCGTGACGAGGTCGGGCTGGCCATCATCGACCGGCGCGTGGACTTCTGGTACCAGTGGGCCCGCAAGGGACTCGAGGCCGCTGACGGCAAGGTGGATATCCTCGCCCTTGGCGAAGATACCGGCAACCAGAACGGCCGCATGTTCTCACCCCGGGATTTCAACGAGGTGTTCCGTCCCCGCCTGGAGAAGTTCTACCATCTGGCCCATGAATTTGGGGCCAGGGCCATGATGCATTCCTGCGGCGATTCCCACGAGATCATGCCGACCTTCATCG
>Ga0156641_1138_pt2 | contig 8988 bp, 6 predicted proteins | sample RifOxyC3_FD_110715 | JGI IMG/M metagenome (GOLD analysis project Ga0156641, IMG submission 110715) | Lentisphaerae bacterium RIFOXYC12_FULL_60_16 | reverse complement strand
GCCTCACTGTATCGAATCGATGACCTCATCGCACTTCTCCCGTTTGAGAAGTGTCAATCTACAGCCGGACGGGACACCGGTCTGAATACTGACCTCTGAAAACTGAACACTTCCCCGTTCCCCACATCCCACATTCAACAACCCCTTCCCTGGTTTCTCCAGTCTGAACCGGTTCCCGGAGGTACATTTCAACCCAGTGAACATAGAATCGAGCCTTTGCCTCCACCACGAACCCCTTGCGGTAACAGTTAAGCTCCCATGTGCTTAAGCAGCTGCACCGTGTCGGGAGCTTAACTGTTACCATCGATAAGATTATCGACCTGTCGCTAGAGGCATCGCGGCTGCGCCACAAGCGTAGGTAGGCACTCCGGCTCTCCCTGCACCGTTCCCTCTTGTCCGTGCAGGGAGGGCGGGAGTCAATGAATCGCAGATGCGCCCGCTCCACGACATCCATAGGATGAAGTCTTGACACATTGTGCCTGCCCAATATATTCAGAATTATGCAAACAGAACGAGACTTGCCCTCCCCGAGAAGCAAGACAATAGCCAGATTCGAATGGACGTCAACGTCGTCCAGATATCCTGGAACAGGCCAGGATATGCATTACTGGTCCTGGGGTGCCGACGATTGCCTGTACGTGGTCTCATGCGACGGATCTAATTTCGGCCACCCATGGGCACGAGGGGCTCTGCTAAAGATCAAAGGGACGCCACCGGGCCACAAAGTCGAGCAGGTATCCGATTTTCCGGGCTTTGAGATAAGCGATCACAATGAGCAACGCCGTTACCCAAGCGGTGTGCTCGCCGTTGACAACATGCTCTACGTTTCCGTTGCCGAGTATGTCAGCGATGGACACATACTCTTCTGGCCGCACTATGGAGTCGTGGCCATTATGGCCTCTGATGACGGCGGAAAGACATGGATCAACATACCAGACAAAGACAGTACTTCACGTTTCCTGGGGCCAAGGTATGCCGCTATACAGTTCGTCGGGTTCGGCCCAGGCTATACTCAAGTACCCGCAGCACTCGGCGACCATGTTTACGGCATCTCCAACGACGACAACTGGGAAAGCGGAAACCACGTGTTCCTTGCACGTGCACCCAGAGACAACATCACGGATCGCAAGAACTGGGAGTTCTGCACAGGAGGTGACTCCTGGGTGGCTCACGAAGATATGGCGACCCCCATCTTCAGCGATCCTGGCCATGTATCCCATCCCGACATGGTCTACAATCCCGTATTGAAGCGGTACTTCCTGTCGATTTTCAGTGATTGCGTCGTTCATTCCCCCGCGACCCCCAATGATACGGCAAGAAAACTCTGGGACAAGCAGACCGAACTTCAAATCTACGAGAGTCCGGACATCTGGGGGCCGTGGTTTCTTGTTTATTCAGAATCACCGTGGGAAGGACCCGACCACGCACCTTACTGCCCTCGTATGCCAGGTAAATGGATCAGCGAGGACGGGCTTTCGGGAACTATGATCTTTTCCGGTGACTGGATGACCACCAAGGAATACTACGGACTCGTCACTCGTTCTTTTCGAATGATCCCAATAACGCATCCCCACGCTACGGCACTGCCGCGCCACCTGTGAACGCGAGCGTTCGCGCGGAAGATTACGGAGTGAGAGGCCTATGGATATCCTGATCGGAATAATGCTGGGCCTTGCGGTTTGGTTCGTGGTTCGTTTTATTCTGACCGGCTGGGGCGTCCCCGCTATTCCCGGCTTGAAGCGAGGATCGTGGCATGGCATAGTGTTGCGAGTATGAGCCCGCACCCGCCAGCACCGGTTCCCGCCGCACAACCTGACTCACTCACCGGTATGCTGACGAAACACTTCGGGTTTCCCTGCTTCCAGCCCGGCCAGCGGGAACCCATCGAAACTGTGATCGCCGGCCATGACGCCGTGGTGGTTATGCCCACCGGCGCCGGCAAATCTATCTGTTTCCAGATTCCCGCCCTGGTCCTTGACGGTGTCACCCTGGTGGTCTCCCCGCTGATCTCGTTGATGAAGGACCAGGTGGACGGCCTGGTCGAACGCGGGATCCCGGCCACCTGCCTGAATTCGTCGGTATCGATGGACGACACCATGGCCCGCATTTCCGCCCTGCGGCGGGGCGAGACCCGGCTGGTCTACGTGGCCCCGGAACGTTTCCGGAACCGGCATTTCCAGGAGTTGCTCAAGGAACTCCGCATCTCCCTGCTCGCGATCGATGAGGCCCATTGCATCAGCCAGTGGGGCCATGATTTCCGCCCCGACTACATCCGGCTGGGCGCCATGGTCAAGGCCCTGTCCGGAACTCCCGTCATGGCCTTGACCGCCACCGCCACTCCGGAAGTACGCGCCGATATTGCCCGGCAACTCGGACTCGGTGAGCAGGGCCGGAAACCGCCACTCACGTTTGTGCGGGGATTCCGACGCGACAACCTGCGCCTGGTGGTGGAACCCTGCCCCTCCCACCGGGCCAAGCTGGAACGGATTCGCGGCATCCTCTCCGAATTCCCCACCGGCATCGTCTATTGCAGCACCCGGAAGCAGGTCGAACGCGTGGGCACCATGCTTGCCGGCATGCGGGTGAAACACATGATCTACCACGCCGGCCTGGGAGACGAGGCCCGGACCCGTGCCCAGGAACAGTTCATGAACGCCGAGGTCCCTGTCGTGGTGGCCACCAACGCCTTCGGCATGGGCGTGGACCGTTCCGACCTGCGCTTCGTGATCCACTGGGACATCCCGGGCAGCATTGAAGCCTATTACCAGGAAGTCGGCCGGGCCGGGCGCGACGGGCTTCCCGCGCATTGCGAACTGCTCTACAACTACGCCGATGTCAGCACGCAGGAATTTTTCCTGGAAGGCTCCAACCCGGATCCGGCCATGGTGATGCAGCTCTGGACCGAAGTGCGCACCATCCTGTCCAAGGGCCCGGCAACCTGCCCGCTCGACGAGTGGGGAGAACGGGTGATGGCCACCGACAACAAGATCGCCGTCCACACCAGCATGGGCCTGTTCGAGCGCGCCGGGCTGATTGAACGGACCGTTACATCCGGCAACCGGTGTTATACCACCTCCCTGTTGCCGACGGGTGATGTCGACCAGTTGAAAGCCCTGTTGCCCGGCATCGAGGAAAAACGCCGCCGGGATTTCCGCAAACTGGAACTCATGCTGAACTACGTGCGCGCCCGCCAGTGCCGGCACACGTTCATCCTCGACTACTTCGGCGAAACCGCCGTCAAACCGGCCGGCCCCTGCAACCAGTGCGACTACTGCGGCATCAGCGCCGTGTTGCCTGCCCGCCCGCCGACCGAATCGGAGTGGCCGGTGGTGCAGAAGCTCCTGAGTTGTATCGGTCGCCTGGAAGGCCGCTTCGGACGCCAGACCGTGCTGGCGGTGGCCACCGGCGCTCCTTCCAAAACCGTGAACCAGCATCACCTGGACCGGGTCCCCACCTACGGCATGCTGAAAGGCGAATCCGAGAAATACCTGGCCAGCCTGTTCGATGAACTGGTGCGGGCCGGCGCCATCAGCCTGGGCCCCTCCCCCTACCACGTGGCCGGCATCACCCCGCTCGGCCGTGACGTGGCCTGGCGTCGAAGCACGGTGAACCTGCAATGGCCGGTACAGGTCATGGCGGAAGCCCTACCGCTTCCGGACGAAGGAAAACCCTGGAAAAAGGGCCGGAAAACAAAATCCGCCAGACGGGCTCGGACATCGCCTGCCCCCGTCAAGCCCGAGATCACCTTGTCGGTGGCCGAAAAACGCCTGTTCGAGGACTTGAAAGCCTGGCGTCACGACGAATCAGCCCGCACCGGTGTGCCCGGTTTCATCATCTTCAGCAACCGGGCACTCAAGGCCATTGCCATCGCCCGCCCGGATTCCCTGTCGGCACTCGAGGACGTTTACGGTGTGGGTCCCGCAAAACTGGATGCGTACGGCGATGCCATCCTCCGGATAGTGGACGCATAACCGCTGCGATGCACCCTCGACAAGGACCCGTGGGGTATGATTGAGTACGGCCTTGGTCGTGCATACTAGCAGGAGGCCGCACCCGCCATGATGTATTTTCAACAAGGATCCGTCGATACCGTCCTGTCCGACAAGGACCTCGAACAGGGATTGTCCATCGCGCTCGGCAAACTCGGCGCCCGGCGCCGGGTATTGGCGCTCCCGCCCGACATCACCCGCTTTCATTCCCGGGCCGGCGACCTGACCCGCATGACTTGGCAATACTACGGCGACCGCTTGACCGACATCCTGCCCGCCATCGGCACCCATTTCCCGATGACGCCCGACGAGATCACCCGCATGTTCGGCAAGGTTCCACACTCCCTGTTCCGCGACCACGATTGGCGTACCGGTACGATCGCCCTGGGACGGGTCCCCGCCGATTTCGTGCGCACAGTGTCGGGTGGCGCAGCCGATTTCGACTGGCCCGCGGAAGTGGACCGCCTGCTGGTTGAAGGCAAACATGACCTGATCCTCTCCCTCGGCCAGGTGGTTCCCCACGAAGTGGTCGGCATGGCCAATTACAACAAGAACATCTTCGTCGGCACCGGCGGCCCGGAAGGAATCAACAAGAGCCATTTTGTGGGCGCCGTCTACGGCATGGAACGCATGATGGGCCGCGCCGATACACCCGTTCGTCGCATCCTGAACTATGCCTCCGAACATTTCGCCCGGAACATGCCGATCGTCTACGTTCACACGGTCGTCGCCCGGAACGATGCCGGCAAACTGGTGGTTCGGGGCCTGTTCATCGGCGATGACGAAAGCGTTTTCCTGCGTGCCGCCGAATTGTCGCTCAAGGTCAATTTCCAGATGCTCGACAAGCCCCTGAAGAAGGTTGTCGTGTTCCTGGACCCGTCGGAATTCAAGAGCACCTGGCTGGGCAACAAGAGCATCTACCGTACCCGCATGGCCATCGCCGACGGCGGTGAACTGGTTGTCCTGGCGCCCGGCCTGCGTGAATTCGGCGAAGACCGCACCATCGACGCCCTGATCCGCCGATACGGCTATGTCGGCACACCGAAGGTCATGGAACTGGTCCGTCAACATGCCGACCTCCGCGACAATCTCAGTGCCGCCGCCCACCTCATCCACGGCTCATCCGAAGGCCGGTTCCAGGTGACCTATTGTCCCGGCAAGCTCACCCGCAAGGAAATCGAAAGCATCAACTTCCGGTACGCCGACCTGGGTGAAATGACCCGCCGGTACAACCCGGAAACCCTCACCGACGGGTGGAATCGCTTGCCGGACGGCGAGGAAATCTACTACATTTCCAACCCTGCGATCGGCTTGTGGGCCGCCCGCGAACGTTTCGAAAATGCGTGAACCAACACCGAAGGAGAGCAACCCCCGATGAAACTTCCCCTGAAACCTGATTTGAACGGCCGCGTGGCCGTCGTTACCGGCGGTGGCGGCATTTTGTGCAGCACCATGGCGGAAGCCATCGCGGCATGCGGCGCTTCCGTGGCCGTGGCCGATCTCCGGCAGGAGGCGGCGGAAGCCGTCGCAACCCGGATTCGTGCCGCGGGCGGCAAGGCCATCGGAATCGCCTGCAATGTGCTGGACCGCCCCAGCCTGGAAGCCGCCAACGTCCAGATCGAGAAGGAACTCGGCCCGGTGGATATCCTGATCAACGGGGCCGGCGGAAACCACCCCAAGGGCACCACCACCAAGGAATATTTCGACCCTGCCGACGTCGGCAAGGAAGGCATGGTCACGTTCTATGACCTCGATCCCAAGGGGGTTGAGTTCGTGTTCAACCTGAATTTCCTGGGCACCCTGCTGCCAACCCAGGCATTCACCCGGTCCATGGCCAATCGCAAGCGCGGCGTGGTGATCAATATCTCATCGATGAACGCATTGAAACCGCTGACCAAGATTCCGGCCTACAGCGGAGCCAAGGCAGCGGTGAGCAACTTCACCCAGTGGCTGGCCGTTCACATGTCCAAGGTCGGCATCCGCGTGAACGCCATTGCTCCGGGATTCTTCCTGACCGACCAGAACCGGGCCCTGCTGACGAAACCCGACGGATCCATGACCCCGCGCGGCAACACGATCCTCACCCATACACCCATGGGACGTTTCGGTTCGCCGGAAGACCTGATGGGCACCCTGCTCTGGCTGGTGTCCGATGAGGCAGCCGGATTCGTGACCGGGATGGTCATTGCCGTGGACGGCGGGTTCTCGTCATTTGCCGGCGTGTAAGACGCCCCACTATTCCACCCGCATGGGTAGGGACCACCGGTCCCTGCCCATGCGCGTACCGACATCCACGGTCACATCCGTTCCAGCGGTTCCGGTCACCTTCAGGACAACCGCCGGTGCTGCGACGGTGCTCCAGACCGACACGAACAAGGCGGATCGTCCGCGGACCCGTACCATGACGGCACTCTGTTCCTGTACGGGGTTCAATTCGCCCAGGCACTTTCCGCCTTCCACGGTTGGTTCCCGGGCCATCACCACCCGTCCTCCCCGTGGCACCTGCAGGTTGAGGCCATACGGAATGGAATCTGTTTCCCAGCACACATTCAGGCTGCCACCCTTCACGGGTAGCCGATAGGCGGGTTTCAGGTGGCAAAACCCCCGGGCACGCCCCAGCCGCACGGCTGACGAACCCCGGGGAACCGGCACCCGTCCACACACATGCGACGTCCAGTCAATCTGCCGGATTGAATCGGCCGTCACGCGGTACACGTCCAGCACATAGTGGGGAGCTATCAGAACCGACCGGTCCAGGCAAACACCGGGATATACCCGTGTATTGCGCACACGGACCAAGCCGTTCTCTGAATCCGGATTGAAGGTGACCAGCTCGCCATCCGAAATCGCATCGCGCCAGTGGTCACACTCCCAGATGGAGTCCAGTCCGGCATCATACGGGAACATCGATCGTTCATCGATCGTTACGGTATTGAACGCCGTCGTTGTACGCCCCCAGGCCAGGTAACGGGGATCCTCATATCCTTTTAAGCGCGGCACGCCGGTCACCACCCGTCCCCCCAGCTGTACATCGAGATGCAGGGCGGCCGGCGATTGATGTCCGGCTGAATGGGGGCCATAAAAGACAAACGCCCCCGGAGCCGTCCGGCTGTCGCCGCCACGAAGAACGGCGGCGCCATAGACCGGGAACAGGGTATGCCCGGAACGATGCTCCCCGGATAGGGAAACCAGCGTATCCCGTTTTAAGGAGAAACGCCCGGCAGGATATCGCTCGTGCCGGACGCGGGCAAAGTCCAGGTCGCCGCGGTGGCTTTGCAGCGACATGGGAACCCCGGGACATGCCCGTTTTGAATCGGGATAATCCCGTTCGATGCGGTTCAACAGCCCGGCATATTTGGGATCCTGATAGGCCTCGTACGCCTTGTCGTACACGATACCCCAGATGTAGGTGCCCCGGAGATTCGCCAGGCCGCTGTCATGCAGCAGGGAGAGATCGCCATTGGCAAAGGCCATGTAGAACGGGGCATCATAGGCTGCCTTGAGACATTTCAAGCCTTCCGGGCCATAGGCACGGTGCAGATCCTTGGTATCGTCCTGTTTCAGCGTCGGCAGTTCGGCATGCCAGATGTCGATGCCGGAATTTGCCAGCATATCCGCAGCTTCCGTGAATGCCATAAGGGTATAGTAATGATAACCGAATGACCGTTCCCAATGCATGCCGTCGGAAAGGATGTCGTGCCGCAACTGGTGGATCAAACCATACCGCCATCCGGCCGGGCATAGGCATCCGTAGAGCGCATCATGCAACCACTGGCGATTGCCCAACGCCAGGGCAATGGAAATACGGCCGACCAGGCTCCAACTGTTGTGGTTGCCGCACGTCAGGTGGGTGTTCCGGTCGCTCGCCAGGCGCGTGGTCTCCAGCAGGCGCCGGAAAGACCGGTCATCGGCGGCCGATAAACCATGGATGGCCAGCAGATCGTAAACGTGCCCCAGCACCCCGATGGCACGACTCTCATTCAGGTTGCCGCCCACCAGGAAATGATCGGACGTGACCGGATCCCGGCGTCGTATCAGGTCCGCCATCCGGCGCATGCCATGCAGGGTCACTTCGTGATGAACCCGGCGGCCATTCAAGGCGAATGCAAGGGCATTGCGTTCAAGGATTCCGAGCGCATTGTTGTTAAGACCACGATCCATGGGAAACGGGAGTGGCCTGTCAAAAATCCCCTTGGCATCACAATTCGACAGTAGACGGTGCATGCAGCGTTTGGCCCACCCGTCCCGCTTCAACCGCTGGCGGGTCCGCCGGATGCAGTCAGCCGAGACCAGCACACGCGGGTGGTCGGGCAGAACGCGCGGTATCAGATGAAAGGGATCATAGGCAGGCGACTGCAGTTGATCAGGGAAGGAGCGGGGCGTCAGGTCAGGATAGGTCTTTTTCATGACAATGTTCCTCATATCCGTCATCGCGCAAACGCCGTCAAGACTTTGCGTACCCCGTCAACGGTTTCCCGGACATCCTGATCGGTATACCAGTGGCTGATACTCAGGCGGATGGCGGTATCCAGGAGGCGTTTATGCACCGGGGTTTTCCGGTAATCGTAGGTATAGGAACGCCCGTCCGGCTGGACCAGCGGATAATGCCGGCGGGGCCCTTTCAACCAGGGACGCACCACCCGTTCCTGGAAAAGCCGGGTCTGGATCAGGTCATATTGTCCATACGAGCCTGCCGAAACACCTTCCGCCTGAAGCGCGGCCGCCAGTTCATCCCGCGTTCCATCAAACCGGTCGGGATCGATCAACAGGGCGCTCCACCAATAGGTGCTGTATCCACCCTTGAGTGTGGGTATCATCCGGGCTCCCGGCAACCCTTTCAGCCCCGCCTCCATCGCCTGCCCCACCCGGTTGAATCCCGAGGTGATCGAGTCCACCTTGTCCAGTTGGGCCAGCGCCACGGCTCCTTGCAATTCGCTCATACGGTAATTCATCCCGTGGTGCGCCTGGCGGCGGGTGTTGTCAAACAGCCGGTCATAAT
>Ga0156641_1038_pt1 | contig 9039 bp, 8 predicted proteins | sample RifOxyC3_FD_110715 | JGI IMG/M metagenome (GOLD analysis project Ga0156641, IMG submission 110715) | Lentisphaerae bacterium RIFOXYC12_FULL_60_16 | reverse complement strand
TGTTCGCGGGCCGTTGCGGTGCGGTATGGCTGGTAGATGCCGACCGGTTCCTTGCGCCCAACGACCTGGACGCGGGCGATTTCACGAAAATGGAACTCGTCGGTGGTCACCAGGCGCCGGGTCATTTCCGAGACCAGGATGGGGGTGCCGAACTGCTTGTTGACGCCTTCCAGCCGGGCGGCCAGGTTCCCGGCATCACCGAGAAACGTGTAGTTGAAATGTTGGTGGGACCCCATGTTGCCGACCACGACCTTGCCGGTGTTCAGGCCGATCCTGCAGAACAGGTCCCGGCCCGCGCGTTCCCGGAGGCGGGGCCGCATGGCGGCCAGGGTCTCCTGACAGCGCAGGGCTGAACGGACTGCGCGAACCGGATGATCGGCCAGGTCCAGCGGTGCGTTCCAGAATGCGATGACGGCATCCCCCTCGTATTTGTCGATGGTGCCACCTTCCTCCATGATAATGTCGGTCATGGCGGTCAGGTACTCGTTGAGCAGGGCGGTCAGGTCTTCGGGAGAGAGGGCTTCCGAGATGCTGGTAAATCCCTGGACATCGGAGAAATAGATGCTCAGTTCACGGGTTTCTCCGCCCAGTCGGAGCCGGCTGGGATCACGTACCAGCTTGTCGATGACCACCGGGCTCAGGTATTGCTGAAAGGCATTCTTGATAAACCTTTTCTGGCGCCCTTCCGTGGCATAGTTGACGATGATGGCGGACAGGGATGCCAGTGCGGCGCCGGCCAGCGGCATGGCAATCTGGAACCATAACCCCCGGGCATAAGCCGTGAAACCCGCAAGCGGCGCAAGGGTCAGTCCGAGCAGCATGACCAGCGTGGCCTGCCAGCCGTTGGAGCACAAACGGATGGCCAGCCCGCAGGCGAGGGAGAGGATCAGGGTGCTGCCCCATGCGGTGGAAGACGGCAGTTCCCTCATGAAATCACCGGTGATCAGGTTGTCGAGAAACGTTGCGTGGATCTCGACCCCCGGGTAGACGCGGCTGATCGGGGTAGGCTTGAGGTCCATCAGGGCTGCCGCCGTGACGCCGAAGACCACGTAGGTGTCACGGAAGCCGGCCGGGTCGACCGTGTCAGGGAGCCCCTCCCGTGTCCGCATCTCCGATTGGAACACGGCGGCTGCGCTGACCGCCTGGTGGGTCTGGCTGGGGCCCCGGTAACGCAGGATGACGTGCCCGTTGCGGTCCACGGGTATCCGGCGGTCGCCAATCCGGATTCCATCAGGATCCAGTTGCAGGGATGCATCCGGTTGGGTGGCGGCCCAGGCAGCGAGCCCCAGGGAGGGGACGGGTGTGCCGTCAAACCATTGGAACGGGATGGTGCGCCGGATGATGGCGTCGGGATCCGGCACGGCGTTGACCGTTGCCAACAGGCGGGCGTTGGTGGCAACCTGTGGAACCGGGAATGATGCAAAGGTGGTCTGTAACGCGTGGGTCCAGGCGGGAAGCGGTCCGTTGGTGTTGGCAATGGTCAGGCGGTTACGCTGGATTTCCGGTGACCACGTGCGATTGAGCCCGCGATCCTGGCTCAGCCAGATGATCCCGGTAAACGGCACACTCTGGTGTATGGCGTTGCCAAAGGCTTCGTCGTCATCCATCCCGTATACGGACGATTCCGTGAACAACATGTCGAAGGTGAGTGAACGTGCCCCGGCGCGCCGGCAGAAGGCGAGGATCGGCTCATACGCCTCGCGGGGCCAGGGCCAGCCAAAATGCAATTCCTTTGCCATCCAGTCGAGGCTGGCCTGATCGAGAAGGATCAGGCGGATGTGGGCGGTGCCGGTAGCCGGCGCTGCCAGGTGGCGTACGCGCCAGTCCCAGGAACGGTTTTCCAGCCAGTTCAACCAGCCGTTATATCCAACCAGGCCGGCGGCCAGGGCCGCCAGAATTCCGATCAGGAGGCCCTGGAGGATTTTTCGTGGCATGGCGGAATCAGATGGATTTCAGGAATTTCTCGAATCGATCCTGGCGTGCCTTGTAATCGGCGGGAGCCGGGGTGTTGCGCAACAGGGGTTCAATGGCCTTGATCCGTTGTTCCGGGGACGGGTGGGTGGCCCCGAAGCCGCGATGGTCGCCGCCCTGCATGCGTTGCTGCATCTGGACGAGCATGGTTTTCAGGCCGTTGGGGTCATAGCCCACGCGTTGCATGATCGTGATGGCAGCTTTATCCGCTTCGCCCTCGAGCTTTCGGGCATACCCGCTGTTGACCATGGTTCCGGTAATGTCGGTGATGGTGCCTTCGAATGCCGTGGTGAGTTCGGCGAGCTGTTCACCGGCGAGGTTCTTGCCGGCTTCAACCGCCAGAATGGTTGCGGCGGAGGTCCAGCGTTTCTGGCTGATGGCCTGCAACCCGTGACCATGCTGGACATGGCCGACTTCATGCGCCAGAACGGATGCCAGCGCACTCTCGTTCGGGCAACAGCGGATCAGGCCGCGCGACACCAGGACATAGCCGCTGGGGGCGGCGAAGGCGTTGATTTCGTCCGTGTCCATGATCAGGAACCGGTATCCCTTAAACGTCTCCGGTTTGTCGGATGCAGCGGCCAGGGCTTGTCCCATGGTGTTGAGGTACTGATTGGCTGTGGCATGGTCATAGGGCTTGTAGGTCTTGAGTATGGTGGCGGCAACGGCCCGTCCCAGGTAGTATTCCTGTTCCGGAGTGATATCCTCCATGGCCTTGCCAACTGCCGTGGCGGAACGTTTAATGGATTCCGCCTGACCGGGGGTGATGGCGCCCGTCGCGGTGCCGATGGCGGTGCCGGCTTCGGATACGACCTGGAGCAGGGCGCATCCGGTCAGCCCCACCGCCATGCACAATCCCAACGATGCCAGGATGAGGAAGCGTTTCATCGGGCGCCTCCTGTCGAGGGATCCACCCGGCCGTCCTGCATAAACTGCTGAAGTTGGGTGGGCGGGACCAGGTAAGTCTCCATCTTGTCCACCCAGGTGAAGTCGATATCCTTGTTCTTGTCTTTGAACTGTTTCTCAACGTCAGAATTGAACCCCTTGCCGGCCATGGCCATTTCGTCGCTGGATGCAGCCAGTTGCGCATCGCCGGTGCCGGACGCCAGGACGATACGTTTCGGGGTGAGGGCGGATTCGTGGATCCAGCCGGAGGCGCCGTCGGAGGCGGATGCCTTGATCCATCCGGACCGGGATTCCTGGACCGTCAGCCGGTCCCCGTACTTAACCGTGCTGACCACGGCGGCCAACCGGGACGGTGCGGCACGCAGTTCGCCCTTGTGCATCTGAACACTCATGGCCTTGCCGGGTTTGACAGCGTGCGCCATGCCTGCCAGCAACAGGATGGCGAGGCATCCTGCACCGATCAATCGCAACGGTTTCATGATCGTCTCCTGTGATGAAGCGGATTATGGGTGAAAGCGGACATGATACCGGTAATCCCCCGCCTGAAAAAGAGAAAAATGCCTCTATGGGAAAGCCCCCAAAAGAACTTGATCAGGAAGCTTGACGGGGGACGGCGACGTATTATGATCGTTTCCCGCTTGATGACCCGTCGGAAGCGTCCGTTACGGGCGTCGCATGGAGGATTCGATGCATCCTTTGATGAACCAGTTGATCCAGCTCCAGGAATTGATTGTGATCCGCGATGAACAAAAAGTGGCGGGCGAATCCGAACACCTGGAGCGACTGGATGCGTCCATCAAGACCATGATCGCCGAGTTGCCGCCCCCGACCCGTCTGCTGCATGGCAAGCTGTTCAGCAAGGATCACAATGTGCTGTCGCCTGTTTCCAGCGGGATTTGTGCGGTGTGCGGGATGAAGCTTCCGATCAGCCTGGTGCAGGCCGTCCGGTTGGGGCGCGAGGTTCATAGTTGTCCCAACTGTGCCCGGATGCTGTATTACCAGGATGTGGCAGCCCGGCGGCTGGCCGAGGCGGCGCGCAAGATTGGCCCGCGCAAGGTTGGTATTGTACGGTTTTCCTCCGAGGCCCTCATGATTCCCAACCTCGTGTCGGGCGACCGGGACGGGGTCATTGCCGAAATGGCGTACCAGATGGCCAACGAGGGGTTTGTGGACAAGGCGGAACCGCTGATTGAAGAGGCGTTGCGCCGCGAAGCGCTGGTCAGCACAGCGATGAATCATGGGCTGGCCCTTCCGCACGTTCGCGGGGTGGAAGGCGGCGGACTGACCCTGGCACTCGGGCTCAGTGCGAAAGGCATCAAGTTTGATCCGGCGCGCAAGGTTGTATCCCGCATGATCTTCTTCATCGTGATTCCCACGGCGGCCAGCGCCTTCTACCTGAAATTGCTGGCCGGTCTGGCGGAGACGTTCTCGGATTCCGAGGCGCGCAAGTCGGTGCAGGAATGCAAGGATGCCGCCACCATGTGGAAGACCCTGATCAAGGTTACCCGCGCCACGATCAAGTAGCCGCGGGGCGGAGGCGTCCGACAAACCGTTCCAGCCGGCGCATGGCTTCCTTGATATTATCCAGGTCGGTGGCGTACGAACAGCGCATGAACCCTTCGCCGCAGGCGCCGAAAGCGGTCCCCGGCACGCAGGCAACGTTTTCCTCGTCGAGCAGCCGCAGCGAGAATTCCCGGGCGGTCAACCCGAACCCGCCCACGAAGGGAAACACGTAGAAGGCGCCTTCCGGCAGGAGGCAGGGCAGACCGATCTCGTTCAATCGCCCGTGGATGAAATTCCGCCGCTGGGCATACACGGACCGCATGTGGGCCTTGTCCGGATCGCCATTGCGCAGGGCTTCGAGCGCCGCCTTCTGGCTGAGGATAGGGGCGCACAACATGGTGTACTGGTGGATCTTCATCATGGCTTCCAGGACTTCGGGCGGAGCGCAGGCAAACCCGACCCGGAATCCGGTCATGGCCCAGGTTTTTGAAAATCCATTTAACAGGATGGTGCGGTCCCGCATGCCCGGGCAGGATGCGATACTGTTCATGGGGCCGTCGTAGGTCAGCTCGATGTAGATTTCATCCGAGATGACCAGCAGGTCATGTTTGACCACGAGTCGGGCAATCGCCTCCAGTTCGCTCCGGGGCAGTACCGCACCGGTCGGGTTGGAGGGGAAATTCAGGAGTAAAACACGGGTGTTGGGCGTGATGGCCGATTCGATCATGCCGGCGGTAAGCCGGAACTGGCTGTCGACGCCGGTTGTCATGGGAACCGGGTTGGCGCCGGCAAACCGGATGACCGGTGCGTAGGATACATAACAGGGCTCGTGGTAGAGAACGTCATCGCCCGGTCCCGCGACGGCGCGGATGGCCAGGTCGAGCGCCTCGCTGACGCCGACGGTGATCAGGATCTCGGTGCGGGGATCGTAGGTGGCGCCGAATCCTGCCGCGATATAACCGGCGATGGCCTGGCGGAGTTCCAGCAGGCCGTGGTTGGCGGTATACGCGGTGGCCCCATGGTCGAGGGCATCCATGGAGGCTTCCCGGATGTGCCAGGGCGTGACAAAATCCGGTTCCCCGATGCTCAGGCTGATGACATCCTTGCGGGTACTCACGATCTCAAAAAAATCGCGGATACCCGAGCGGGGGATGTTCCGCATGTGCGGGGTGACAAAGGATTTACGGGCTGACCTGGATCCGCTCATGGGTGGGTTCCGTGAACATCAGGACCCCCTGGTCCTTGTAGGTTTTCAACATGAAGTGGGTGGCCGTGGACACGACCCCGTGAATGGTGGCCAACCGTTCACTGACAAATCCCGCCACATCCTGGAGCGTCTGACCGCGTACAAAGACCAGCAGGTCGTAGCCGCCGCTCATCAGGAACATGGATTCGACTTCAGGGAACCGGCTGATCCGGTTGGCCACCTTGTCGAAGCCGCCTTCCCGTTCCGGGGTGACCTTGATCTCGATCACGGCGCGTACCCGGTTCAGGTCGAGCCGGTCCTCGTTGACGATGGCCTGGTATCCCCGGATAATGCCGTCGGCCTCGTAACGGGCAATGCGGGCGCGGATTTCCTCGACCGGCTGGTTGAGCAGCCGGGCCAGGTTTTCGGGTGATTCAAGCGCGTTCTGGCGCAACAATTTCAGCAGTTCATCCATGGTGTCTCCCTAGTTTACATAACCGAATGGTTTTATATATCATCCGGAACAGCATGGTGGAAGCGCGAAGTGAAGGGACGGGAAGCCAATGATCGGTCTGGACACGGTGCGGGTGGTGCTGGTGGGGACCCTGTATGGCGGGAATGTGGGCTCGGTGTGCCGGGCGATGGCCAACATGGGGTGCTGTGACCTGGCGCTGGTGGCGCCGCAGAACCTGGACATGGATGAAGCCCGCATGATGGCCTGTCATGCCACGGACATCCTGGACAGCCGGTCGGTCTTCGACACCCTGGCGGATGCCGTACAGGATTGTTCCCTGGTGGTGGGCAGCACGGCCCGCGAGGGATTGTACCGCCAGCATGTCCAATCACCGCGCGAATGGGCCCCGCGCATTGTCGAGGCGGCGGGCGCCGGGCGCGTGGCTTTGGTGTTCGGCCGCGAGGATAACGGATTGAACAACGAGGAGATCGGTCTCTGTTCGCATCTGGTGCGCATCCCGACCGCCGGCTACCGGTCCCTGAACCTGGCCCAGTCGGTGATGATCTGCCTGTATGAATTGTTTGTGGCAACCGGCCGGTATGAACCGCCTGCCGAAAAATCAATCGAGGCACCGTCCGGGGTGCGGGAACGGATGTTCACCATGTGGCGGGAATCCCTGCTGGCGGTCGGGTTCATGCAGGCGGACAAGGCGGATCACATGATGCTGGGTGTCCGGCGGATATTTTCCCGCGGCCGCCTGACGGAAGATGACGCCAGGATCCTGATGGGGGTGGCACGCCAGATGAACTGGCTGGCCGGCGAATGGCGCACGTTGACCGGTGAACCTCCGGGACGGATGCCGGCGGTTCCGGCAACCCCGAACGAAAGCGGTGATTGAACCCGGACGCACCCGGGACTATACTGAATCCCGTTGAGTTCCGGCTTCAGGCGGGATGCCGGGGAAGGCGTGGAATCCGGGTTTTCAACCGGGCATGAACATGACCATGGAAAACACACCGTATATTGCCGGGCTGTTGAAGCGGACCGGTTTGTTTACCGACGATCAGGTGGAGCGTGTCCTGCTGGGTGTCCGTGAGCAGGGTCTGCCGATTGTCCGCGCGGTGGTGGATGGCGGCCATGCTGATGAATCCGCCTTCCTGGAGGCACTGGCCGGTGTCCTGAATCTTCCCTACCGGCGGATCGAACCCTCGCAGGTTCCCCGCGAGGTGTTGGAGAAAATGCCGCCGCGCGCGGTTTTCCAATACAACATCATGCCGGTGGCCATGGTCAACGGGTCGCTTGAGGTGGCCACGGCCGATCCGCTCGATGCCGGCCTGACGGATGCCTTGCGGCTGGCCTCCGGCTTGCGCATCCGCCTGGTACTTTGCCCGGCACGGGACATCACGGAGGCTGCCAAGGCCCTGTATGGGGTGGGCGCCGAAACCGTGGACCGGATGATGCGGGATACCCGGTTCGAGGAACTCCAGGCGCCGGGCAAACTGGAACTGGGTGAACTTGATCAGGAGGCGTCGATTGTCAAGTTCGTCAACCAGATCATCTGGGAGGCTTTCAGGGAAGGGGCCACCGACATTCATTTCGAGCCCATGGAACTGGAACTGAGGATCCGGTACCGCGTCGACGGCGTACTGCATGCCACGCCGGTCCCCGCCCAGCTCAACCGGTTCCAGGCGGCGATCATTTCACGCATCAAGGTGATGGCCAGCCTTGATATCGCGGAGAAACGCATGCCGATGGACGGGCGGATCAGTCTGCGGGTGGATGCCCAGGATGTGGATATCCGCGTATCCACCATGCCGACGGTATATGGAGAAAGCGTGAGCCTGCGTCTGCTCCAGCGTCACGGCAGCTTCATCACCATCCGGGAACTGGGCATGGCGGAACGGGATTGCGTCACGATCGAGCGGATCATCCACCGGCCCAATGGCATCATCCTGGTGACCGGCCCGACCGGGTCCGGCAAGACGACCTCGTTGTATGCGTACCTGAATGAAGTGAATTCCATGGACCTGCGTATCCTGACGGCCGAGGAGCCGATCGAATACGAGATGTCGGGGATCAACCAGGTGCTGGTCCGCCCCGACATCGGGTTGACGTTTGCCACGGTGCTCCGTGCCTTCCTTCGTCAGGATCCGGATATCATCATGGTGGGGGAAATCCGTGATTTTGAAACGGCGGAAATCGCCATCCAGGCATCGTTGACCGGTCATCTGGTGTTCAGTACGCTGCATACCAACGATGCAGCCGGGGCGTTCACCCGTCTGCTGGACATGGGGGTTGAGCCGTACCTGGCCGCATCGGCGGTGGAGGCCGTGATCGCCCAGCGGCTGGTGCGCAAGTTGTGTGTCTCCTGCCGGCAGCCGCTGGCGGCGGACCGCGCGGAACTGGCGGCTGCCGGATTCCCGGTTGACCGCCTTGAAGGTGCCGTGTTGTACGGCGCCGGGCAGTGTGAAAAATGCCGCAAGACCGGTTTCCATGGCCGGGGTGGGATCTTTGAGGTGCTGGAAGCCACCGAGTCCATCGAATCGCTGGTGATTGGGCGCCGGCCCACCAACGAGATCCGCCAGCGGGCCATGCAACATGGCATGCGGTCGCTCCGGGATGACGGGTGGGAGAAAGTGCTGGCCGGGATGACCACGATCGAGGAAGTCATCCGGGCCACCGAAGAAAACGAGTGATCGGTCCGTCCTTGTCCGGTAGCGGACGGAGGAGTCGGACCGGGAGAACCAGGGGCATATGCCGACGTTCAATTACAAAGCCCGAACCCGTGCCGGGGAGCAAACCCAGGGCGTGGTCGAGGCGTCGGACCGGCGGCTGGCCTTGATGGAGCTGGACCGGCAGGGACTGATTCCCCTGACGATGGAGGAACAAGCTGCCGCCCGCGAAGCCCTGCGGACCAAGCTGCCGACCCGTTTCCGCCTGCATATCAAGCGTGAGCGGATGACCGGCCGTGAAGTCCTGTTGTTTACCGAGGAACTCAGCGACCTGCTGGGGTCCGGCA
>Ga0156641_1034_pt1 | contig 9189 bp, 7 predicted proteins | sample RifOxyC3_FD_110715 | JGI IMG/M metagenome (GOLD analysis project Ga0156641, IMG submission 110715) | Lentisphaerae bacterium RIFOXYC12_FULL_60_16 | reverse complement strand
ATCTTCGCACAGCTCCGGTAACATTATTTATGGCGCAACTACCCTCATATCCGTCAGGGCTTCGGTAACGTTTTATTATGGCGCAACGCGTAACAGAATCGGATCCGGCCTCACCGAGGCCGGCTACAGCCGGACAAGGCGGACGTGTCGTCTTGATTTCATCGCCTTTCGTAAAGATTATGCGCCGCAAAGGAAACCACCATGAAATCAACCACCATCCACCTGCACCGCCAGTTCCAAATCGGCCCGGTTGATCCCCGCATTTTCGGCGGATTCCTGGAACACATGGGGCGGGCGGTCTATGAGGGCGTCTATCAACCGGACAGCGCCCATGCGGATGCCGACGGATGTCGGACGGATGTCCTCCATGCGTTGCGACGCTTGAACATGACCGCGATGCGCTACCCCGGCGGAAACTTCGCCTCGGGCTACCACTGGATGGATGGCATCGGAAATCCCTCCCAACGCCCCACAGTACGCGAATTGGCCTGGCAAAGCCTTGAAAGCAACCAGTTCGGAACCGACGAATACATCCGGCTTTGCCACACGATGGACTGGACCCCGATGTTGACGGTCAATCTCGGCACCGGAACACCGGAAGAGGCCCGCAACTGGGTGGAGTATTGCAATTGCGCATCCGGCACACGCTATGCCGATCTCAGGACCGCCAACGGAAGCCGGTCCCCGCACCATGTCACCTTATGGTGCCTCGGCAACGAGATGGACGGCCCCTGGCAATTGGGACACGTGCCCGCCGATCAATACGCCATCCAAGCGCAACAGGCCGCCAAGATGATGAAGGACACGGACCGCTCCATCGAACTGGTGGCGTGCGGATCCTGCGGCATCGGCATGACCACCTACATGGACTGGGATCGCCGGGTGCTGGAACATATGGGTGATCTGGCCGATTACATCAGCCTCCACCGTTACGTGGCAAACCGCGAGGCAAACACGCCGGATTACCTGGCCGTCACCAACTCCATCGATCGCCAGATCGAGGAGATGGATGCCGTCTGCCGGTTCGTCCAGGCCAGGAACCGGAGCCAAAAACGCGCCTACCTGTGCTTCGACGAGTGGAACGTCTGGTACAGGAACCAGCAGATGGACGGCGCGGGAAAACACGCCCCGCACCTGATCGAGGAAGTCTACAACCTCGAGGATGCCCTGGTCGTGGCCGGTTTCCTGAACGCTTTCATCCGCCACGCGGACGTGGTCAGGATCGCCAACCTCGCGCAAATCGTCAACGTGATAGCGCCCCTCCTGACACGCGGTGACGAACTGCTCGTTCAAAGCATCTTCCACCCTTTTGCCATGATGTCGAAACGGCGTAACGGATTCGCGCTCAGGTCCGCCGTCGAAGGCCCCGGCTACGCGTCGTCCACCAACGGATACGTCCGCTATCTCGACACGTCGTCCATCCTCGACGGCGACAAACTCCATGTCTTCATCACCAACCGCAGCCTGAATGAGCCGGCAATCGCCGACATCGCGCTCGCGGACGGCAGACTGGATGCGTGCGTGAATGGCGAGACCCTGACCGGACCTTCCGCAACGGCGGCGAATTCGTTTGAAACACCGGACCTCGTGACCACCCGTCCCTTTGAGTCCGTCAACTTCAAACATGGCCGCGCCCGATGCGAGTTGCCTCCGCTATCCTTCACCGCGATGACACTGAAGGCTTCCTGAATGCCGCTCGCGTGTTCCGGGATCCGGCCTCAGCGAGCCGGCTACAACCGGACAAAGCAGTCGGTTTGCATTGACCTGGAAACATCATCTTGTCATCTTATTCCGCATGACTGACAACCCCTTGGAACGCCTTTTGTTGACGGGTAATGAGGCGTTGGCCCATGCAGCACGCAAGGCGGGAATCCGTCTCGGATCCGGCTATCCCGGCACCCCGTCGACGGAAGTGCTTCAAACCCTCGACGCCATCGGCGGCAAGGCGCAATGGTCGCCCAACGAGAAGGTGGCCATGGAAGTGGCTATCGGGGTTGCCTTCGCCGGGGCCCGCGCATTGGTCACCATGAAACACGTGGGACTCAACGTCGCCGCCGACCCCCTCTTCACCGTGGCGGAAACCGGCGTCGATGGCGCCCTGGTTGTGCTGGTCGCGGATGACCCCGGCATGGCGTCAAGCCAGAACGAACAGGACAGCCGCCGGTATGCCGTCGCCGCCGGAATACCCCTGATCGAGCCCTCGGATTCCCAGGAAACCTACGACTTCTTCGGGCATGCCGTTGCCATCTCGGAACGCTGGGGAATCCCGGTCCTGTTCCGGATGACCACCCGTGTCAGCCATTCCAAGTCCATTGTCCGGGCCGGGGCCCTGGTTTGCGAACCACCCCGAAAACCCTCCTTCCGCCGGGATATCCCGGGTCGTGTGATGATTCCCGCCTATGCGCGGCCGGCCCACCGCAGACTGCGCCAGAAACTGGAACAGATCGCCGCCTGGAACGAGTCCGGCCCCCTCAACAAGATCCTCCCGGGCACCTCTGAAACCGGTATCGTGGCCGCCGGAATCGCCATGATGCATGCGCGCGAAGCCGCTCCGGACGCACCGTTATTCAAGGTCGGCATGTCCCACCCCCTACCGGTCGAAGCCATACGGTCATTTGCCGCCCCCCTGAAACGCTGCGTGGTCATCGAGGAAGGCGACCCCATCATGGTGGATACCTGCCGGGCAGCCGGCCTTACGGTTGAAGGCAAACCTGAACCATTCCGGTTTGGCGAATTGAATGTCAACCGGGTCCTGCGCATCCTGAACCATGACACGTCCCCGGAAACGGCGCCGCCACCCGGACGCCCGCCCCAGCTGTGCCCGGGTTGCCCGCACCGGACGGTATTCGAGATCCTGCACAAACTGGACTGCATCGTCTCCGGCGATATCGGCTGTTACACGCTGGGCGTTCTTCCACCATTCCAGGCCATGGATACCTGCGTGTGCATGGGTGCTTCGATCGGGGTCGGGCTGGGACTCCGCCATGCCCTCCCTCCTGAACAGGCACGCCGGGTGGTCAGCGTGATTGGCGACAGCACCTTCGTACATAGCGGCATCACCGGAATCGCCGAAATGCTCTACAACCCGCCGGAAACCGGCCACGTGGTGCTGATCCTGGACAATCACACGACGGCCATGACCGGACTCCAGGATCATCCGGGAACCGGCCGGACCCTGGATGGCGAACCGGCCCATACACTGTTCTTTGAGGACATGCTTCGCGGAATGGGCGTTCCGGACATCCAGGTGCTTGACGCCCAGGCAGACCCGACCGTTTTTGAGAAACTGCTGACGGAACGGCTCCAGCGTGGAACCCTCTCCGTCATCATAACACGCAAACCCTGCCTGCTGGCCGCCCGCAAACAGCGCCAGGCCGACCCGGGGGGATGATGAATATGGCCATGGTTACCAACATTGTCATCGCGGGAGTGGGCGGACAGGGCGTCATACTGGCCTCCGACCTCCTGTCAGAAGCCGCCTTTATCGCCGGCCTGGATGTCAAGAAGGCTGAAGTCCACGGCATGAGCCAGCGGGGCGGATCCGTTAACAGCGACATCCGTTTCGGACAACAAGTCTGGTCCCCGATGATCCCGGATGGAACGGCGGACTTCCTCCTGGTGCTTGAACCCACCCAGGGGGATCCAAACCGGCATCGCCTCTCGCCCAGTGGCACGGAAATCGTACCCGCCGTCATGGATGGTGTGCAACTTCCCCACCCGCGCACCCTGAATGTGGCCATGCTGGGCGTTTTGAGCCGGCATCTGGACCTGCCGATGGACGTGTGGACCGCCGCCATGAATGCCTTGATTCCCGCCCGTATTCTCGATATGAACCACACCGCATTCGCCACCGGTCGCTCGATCGGAGAAAGGACATCCGGCCATGCTTGAGTTCTGGAACGACACCAACAATCCGGTCCATCCGGCTAGCGCTCCCGACTTCCTGCCCGCACCCCAACTGAAAGCCGTCCAGCTTCACCGCCTGCATGTCACGGTGCAGCGGGCCTATGAACGGGTTCCACACTTCAAGGCCCGCATGGATGAACGCTCCACCAAACCCGCCGACATCCGGACCCTGGAGGATGTCCAGCGCCTGCCGTTCACGGTCAAAACCGATTTGCGCGACACCTACCCCTTCGGCCTGTTCGCCAGTCCCTTGCAGGACATTGTCCGGCTGCATGCATCGAGTGGAACCACCGGGAAGCCGATCGTGGTGGCCTATACCCAGGCGGACATTGACGTATGGTCCAGTGTCATGGTGCGCAGCTTTGCCGCCTGCGGGCTGCGGCGCGGCGACATCATCCAGAATGCCTACGGGTACGGCCTGTTCACCGGCGGACTCGGCGCCCATTATGGGGCCGAGGCGCTCGGGGCGACGGTCATCCCGATATCCGGCGGGAATTCGGACCGCCAGATCATGATCATGAAGGATTTCGGTTCGACGGCCATCTGCTGTACCCCCAGTTATTTCCTGCACCTGATCGAACAGGCGCAAGTCATGGGGATCGACATGAAATCCCTGCCGCTCAAGGCCGGTATTTTCGGCGCCGAACCCTGGACTGAAGCCATGCGGAAACGCATCGAGGCGGAAAGTGGACTGAAGGCCTACGACATCTACGGCCTGTCCGAAATCATCGGCCCGGGCGTCGGCATCGAATGCGCCTGCCAGGCCGGGCTTCATATTTTCGAGGACCATTTCCTGCCGGAAATCATCAACCCGGAAACCGGCAAGGTCCTTCCGGATGGCGAAGAAGGCGAGCTGGTCCTGACCACGCTCAGCAAACAGGCCATGCCGATGATCCGGTACCGGACCCGGGATATCACGCTGATCATCCCCGAATCCTGCGCCTGCGGCCGGACCATCCGCCGGATCCGCCGCATCAATGCCCGCAGTGACGACATGATGATCATCCGCGGCGTCAACGTCTTCCCGTCACAGATCGAGGTGGCCCTGCTGTCGGTTGAAGGTACCCTGCCGCATTACCAGATCATCCTCACCCGGGAGAAGAACCTTGACCAGATCGAGGTGCAGGTCGAGGTCACCCGTGAGATCATGAGCGACCAGGTCAAACGGCTGGAATCCGTCCGCCAGAAGATCAGCCACGCCATCGAGTCCACCATCGGGATCCGCGCGCGGGTTACGCTGGTGGAACCCAACACCATTCAACGCAGCCAGGGCAAAGCCAAGCGGGTAACCGACAACCGTCGCATGACATGACGACACGCAGGAGGATCAACACATGAAAATTCAGCAACTGTCCCTGTTCCTTGAAAACAAACCCGGTCACTTGAGCGCCATCTGCCGCACCCTGGCATCACACCAGATCAACATCTCAACCCTCTCGCTGGCTGACACCCAGCAGTTCGGCATCCTCCGGATGATCGTGCGGGAATGGGATAAGGCCCGGAAAGTGCTGGAGGAAAAGGGGTTTGTCGTCAATCTGACCGAGGTGGTAGCCACCGAGGTGGAAGACCAGCCCGGCGGCATGGCGCGCGTGCTTGAAATCATTGAGAAGAGCGCCACCAACATCGAATACATGTATGCCTTCACATTCCGCAAGGGCAACCGGGCGATCCTGGTGTTCCGTTTCGACAACCCCGACGCCGCCATCAAGACCCTCACCGCCAACGGCATCAATGTCCTGGACCCGGTCGAACTCTACGCACGTGAAACGGACACCCGTGCATGACGGCATCCGCACCCCAACCGGTCGCCGACAACCGCATCTGGGATCCGATCGAGCGCCTGTCGGCGGGTGAACGCAGCGATCTCCAGGCCGACCGTTTGCGGCGCCTGGTGGAGCGGATTGCGGACCGTGTCCCCTTCTACAAATCCTTCAAGCTCCGTTCCGACTCGTTACGCACCCCGGACGATGTCCGTCGCCTGCCGTTCACGACCAAGGCCGATCTCCGGATGCAATACCCGCTGGGGTTCCTGGCCATTCCCCGCGAATCGGTGCTCAGGTACCACGGCAGTTCCGGAACCACGGGAAAACCCACCTTCGTGGCCTATTCCAAGCGGGATCTTGAAATGTGGGCCGACCTCTGCGCCCGTTTCCTGGTGGCGGGCGGGCTCCAACCCCGCCACACGGTGCAGATCGCCTTCGGTTACGGGTTGTTCACCGGCGGATTCGGCCTTCATTACGGGGTGGAACGGGTGGGCGCCGCCATCATACCGGCAGCCAGCGGCAATACCGAACGCCAGATACTCCTGCTGCAGGACCTGCAGGCAGAGGTGCTGGTTTCAACACCCAGCTATGCCCTCCATCTGGCCGAGGTGCTGGAACAAAACGGCATCGCACCGGGCTCGCTCGCCCTCAAGTTCGGCCACTTCGGCGGTGAGCCATGGACCGAGGACATGCGCCGCCGCATCGAAGCCTCCCTCGGCATTCTCGCCTTCAACAACTATGGACTGAGCGAAGTCATCGGCCCCGGCGTCAGCGGCGAATGCGTATACCGCACCGGCATGCATATCCAGGACGACCACTTCATCGTCGAATGCATCAATCCGGAAACCCTCGAACCGGTTCCGGACGGCACGCCCGGCGAACTTGTGTTCACCACCCTGACCAAGGAAGCCTTCCCCCTGATCCGCTACCGCACGCGCGATATCGCCGTACTGGACCGGTCCCCCTGCCCCTGCGGCCGGACCACAACCCGCATGAGCCGGGTTACCGGACGGACGGACGACATGCTGATCATCCGCGGCGTGAATGTATTCCCATCGCAGATCGAGGAGGCCCTGCTGCGCGTGGAAGGGACGGCGCCCCATTACCTGATCGAGGTGGACCGCCCGGGAACCCTGGATGAGGTGACGGTCCACGTGGAAGTCCGGCCCGGTGATTTTTCCGACAAAATGCGGGAAATGCAGCTGCTCCGGGAACGGATCGGGCACGCCATTCACAGCATCACGGGCATCCACATGCGCATCGACCTGGTGGCCCCGCAAACACTCGAACGCTTTGCCGGCAAGGCTAAACGCGTTCAGGACAACCGCAGGACCTGAAAATAAAACGGGCTGAACCCGAAGGTTCAGCCCGTGTGAGTCCGTCATCCGGTCGTCAGAAGTAGTAGAACACCGCACCATGGAAGCGGTCGTTCACGCCTTCATCCTTGCCGGCTCCGGCCGGTAGACCCTTGAACGAGGTTTCCAGGTTCGAATATTCGAACGCCCAGTGGACCTGGTCATTCATCTTGTACCAGACGCTGGCCATCAGGTACTGGTTGCGCGCACGGCCGCCGGCATTGAGATCCGCATCATTCGGATCATCCATCCCTGCGCCCACGTTGAAATTCCATTTCTTGGCCGGGTCAAACACCAGTTGCACCCATCCGCCTTCGGCGCGGACTTCGGTACGCAGGGTGGCGTTGATTCCCTGGTTGATACCCGCCTCATACGCGGTCAGGTTCTGGCCTTTCCAGACGGCGCCTTGTGCTGCCAGTTTGGATGCCAGGGGGAGATACACACTCACCATTCCCATCCAGGAATCGTAATCGTGCTCGTCAACCTTGACCACCGTGTTGTTGGTGCTCATGACATCCAGCATTTCCTGCCCATAAAGACCGGAAACGCTGAGTTTCAGGTTCTTCTCGGTGTACCAGGGGGTTTCCAGCGTGGCGATGGCCTGCACGGAAGGAAGCCCGCTATCCACACCATCATCCTGGCCGTTGCGGTCAACATCGAGGTCGCCGATCGTCCGGGCCGCCGCCACAGCCGTGGTCAGCTTGGTGGCACCCATCGTGGTCTTCTTGGTGATACGGAACTGGGCGCGCCGGTATCCCGGGGAACCCTGGTCGCCAAAATAGGTGAAGTTGACGGCATTCGGGATGATCGCAATGATCGTATCCCAATCCTGACCGGCGCGGATCGACCATTCATCATAGGCCAGGTCCACATAGGCCAGCCGTATACGCAGGCTGTTCTTGTGCGGACTGGCAAGCGAGGAGGAAGCGGAGGCAACGCCGTAGAATCCACCTTCCAACTTGCCGGTGATTTTCGGTCCACCTTCCATCTCCGGCGCCGTGATCTTCAACCCGAAGCGGCTTTGTTTGGCCGTCATGTTGAATTCATTATCCTTGCCGTCAATCGATTCCGGATGTGTCCACAGCGTGATATCACCGGCGACATTCCGCTGCGTGTCATAGACCGCGTCCAACTTGATATACCCGTACAGTTCGATATCCGACTTGGCGGCCGTCACGGTGCCGGCCCAACCGGACATGACGGTTACGGCAAGTGCCACCACTGCCACTACCCATGGAATTTTCCGCATGTTCCTCACTCCTTTGGTTTTTCTGCTGTTCTTCGCCTTTAGACTTGCTGGCAACATTCTGCACAACCAAACACACATTTATTTTTTCAAGTTAGTAAACGGTTAACTTTATGTAAAGTTCAAATATTGCTTAACCGTCTGATGCTTCCGCCTTTAGCGTGTGATTATGCAAGGTGTTCCCCATCCCCGGATCCGGAATGCCCCGCCAAGGCGGATTCGATTCGTTGCAACACCTGGGTTCCAAAGGTCGACTTCACCGTTTCGGCCAGCGACCCGCAAAGGTCGTGACGCACTTTTCGACGGGTATTGCAGCGGAATGCGAAGGCATCCGGCTGGACCGACAACGAGGCAGGATTGCCGTCGCCAAGGGCCAGTGGCCAGAGCATGCAAACCCGTGGCTTGACCACGGAAACCGGAATGCCCAGTGAAAGCGCCGCTGAATGCAACGAACAGCGGATCCGGCCCTGAACCCGGTAGGCAAAGCAACACAGACCATCCGCATCGGTATCAATGGCGAACAGGCCGGAATCCACCGGGTCAAAGACATTGTCAAACCCATGCCGGCCGGCCAGATGGCGGCAAAACTTCGACACGACCGACAGACACCCGACAATCCGGCGCATTTCAGCCCGGGTCACGCAGACTTCATACGTTGCACAACAACATCGCCGGGTATCCGGACAACCGACACAGGCATGGTTCAGGGCGCTTAAACCGCGGACATCAATGCGCAGGGTGCCTGTGGAATGAGCAACAACCACCCACGTCTTCCGTTGTCTCGCATCAGAACATGCAGCTTTGACCATTATATTTAGCCTTATTGGGTGTCTGTCCCGAATGGCACTAAGATAAGGCATGTTTTGGACATTAACTAGCCTCGATTTCTGTGAGAAGGAGCGACCATGAGGTGTCTGGG
>Ga0156641_1031_pt1 | contig 9338 bp, 9 predicted proteins | sample RifOxyC3_FD_110715 | JGI IMG/M metagenome (GOLD analysis project Ga0156641, IMG submission 110715) | Lentisphaerae bacterium RIFOXYC12_FULL_60_16 | reverse complement strand
GGCGGACTGGATTCTCAAACACCTCGGGCCGGACGTTCCGATTCATTTCACCCGGTTTCATCCGAACTACAAGGTACTCAACCTGCCGCCAACCCCCCTTGCCACGCTGGACCGGGCCCGCCTTACGGCACGCCAGGCGGGATGCCGGTATGTCTATGTCGGCAACGTTCCTGGATCCGAGGGAAGCCACACCGACTGTCCATTCTGTAACCATCGGCTGATTGAACGGTATGGCAACGGGGTCCGTTCCAACGTCCTGCAAAAGGGCAAATGCCCGTCATGCCAGGCGGCTATCCCCGGGGTTTGGGATCCGGCGTGATCCGATCCACCATACCAGCATGCCCGCCAGCTTGACCGTTGCCAGCATCCAGCCGGCGCCCTGCAGGCCCAGCACCGGCACCAGCCAGGCACCGGTAACCAGGCATCCGATCAAGGCGCCGCTGTAATCCGCCTGGTACAATCCGGCCATGGCCCCCCCCACCCGTCCCCCCTGCGGGTCGATCCAGGCAACGAGCAGGGGAAACTGGCAACCCGCCAATAATCCGGTCAATGCCGTAAACAGCAGAATGCCGGCGATACCGGCGGCCGGATGCATCGCTGCCAGGGTCCCGCCATGCAGCAACAGGGGAATACCGCATGCCGACACAGCCAGCATGAAATCCGTCAACAGGATGGTCCGGCGGATATTGACGATCCCCCCGAACCGTCGCGCTCGCGCCGTCAGGGCGCCGGCCGCCAGCGCAACCATGAACGTGCCTGAAACGGCACCCACCAGCGAATAGACCGCCCCGGTGATGATCTGCAGGATGAAGAGCAGCATGAGCTCAAGTGACATGGCCAGGCAACCCGTTGTAACCATGACCATCAGGGGCGGCACCTGCACCCGGAAGGACGAACCCCAACGGCCGGCTCCGTGCGTAGTCCATAGCCCCAGGAGCAGGCCGGCGATCATGATACCCACCACCAGTCCCCCACCCCGGCGGACCAGGACACCGTGACCGGATGAAGGATCCCATGGCGTGATCGATTCACCGGTGGTCAGGGCACGAAACCGCAAGGCATCAAGCATGAGCCCGGGACGTTGCATACGATTGACCGGCCCGGCCTGTTCAGTGAGACGTTGCCGGACCTGCTCAATCCGCAGGCTGTCCAGCAGGTCCGTTTCAAGGAAATGATCCGGGTGAAAATAGGCGGTGTCCAACCCCATACCTGCGGACCGTTCCGCCAACGTCTTCCGGTCCAGGGTCAAACCGGCCGTATGATCGCCGGCAAAAAAACGCAGCGGATCGCCCGCCGTGACCAATACAACCGGAAATACGGCTTCCAGGGTACGCCACACCGAACCGGCCAGCCTGGCTGCAACCGGGCTTAACCGTTCCGACGTTTGCAGGGAAAGCACCAGGTATCCGCCCGGCGCCAGCGATTCCCGTACCCGCTGGAAAAACTCCACCGTCCAATAACGGCTGGCTCCCAGGGTCAACGGCGCCGGCAGGTTCAACAGGGCCAGGTCAAACCGTCGGGCGTTTCCCGCCAGGTAACGCCAGGGATCATCATGCACCGCCTGCACGCGTGCCTCCCGCATCACGGCATCCCAGGCGTCCGGCGTGCAGGAGGCAACCAGCATGCCGACGACGGGATCAACATCCACCTGCACGACGGATTCCACCGGATACCGGAGCACTTCGCGCACGGTGTCCGCCGGATTGCCTCCCACCACCAGGACCTTCCGGATGGCGGGATTCTGTGCCGCCACCAGATGCACATCCATTTCCGCCTGTACCGGATCCGGGAAGGCAAAGGCAAACTGCCCGTTCAGGTACAGATTGAACTGGTCATCCTGCTCAAGGACCGTCACCTGCTGGTAACGGCTGGCAACTGAACGGAGCAGCAGAAAACCCGGACCGCCTGCTTCCGTCCGCATTTCGTATCCCATTCCCCTCCAGCGGAAGACCGACAACCGCGAAGCAAGTTTCCCGTGATGGATTTCCCATGCCGCAACAAGTACAAACAAACCGGCGAGGATACGGCATCCCGTCCGGAGGCGCCGGACGGGTCCCAACCAGGCCAATACAGCCAACAGGAGCCCCGGCATCCCCCAGGCCAACGGCATCACCGGGACACGACCCAGAAAGAGGAAGGTCGCCCCGCAACCCCCGACAAAAAAACCCAGCGAATCCCAGGCAAACAGGGTGGATGCCACCCTGCCCGGTTCAGCCTGGCGGACGTCATCCGGCATCCTCCAGGCTGCGAGCGCCGGCGCCGCCATCCCCAGCAGAAACGGGATCGGTCCGACCAGCAGGGGGATGGCCCACCAGAGCCGGGTGGCGGGAATGCCTTCGCCCATCACGATACCGGTCCCCGCCCGGAGCCAGGGGATCAGCCATATCCAGGCAGGCAGGAGCATCGCTGCCAGCAGGATCATGAACCATGCAATCACACCGGTACGTTCACCCCGGTCGCATGGCAACAACCCGAACCCCGCACAACCCAACCCCGCCCACAACAACCATGACGCATAAAACAAACCCATGACCGATTCCGTGCCCTGGCACATCAACAGGAGTTCACGTACCAGCACGATTTGTGAAAGCGCGGCGAGGATGCCTGCCGTAAAAGCCAGCACACGGATGCGGGTGGACTGCCGTCCGCCGGACTGAAGGAAGGGGTCCAGGGTGTTTCCGGCCATAACGGCTACTCAACACTCAATACGACGCTGGAAAACACCTTGAAGGTTGCACCGCGCTTCCAGTCGTCAGGTCCGAGGCCGGCCTTCTGACATAATGACGACAAGGTCTGTTCACGCGTCCAGTGCTGTTCAGTGGCCACTTCGGGAAGGTAAACGGCCCGCCGGTATCCCTTCTCAATGATGATGCCATGCTCCCCCACCAGAAAGGATTCCGGGCCCGGGATTGCGGTGATCGGGCTGAGAATCGACACATGAACCACCAGTCCCGGCAACTCGGCTTCCGTAACCCGGGGAAAGCGATTGTCGCGAAGCGCCGCATTGACGGCGTTGTCATGCACCGACTCATACAATGGAGCCTCGGGGGCCAGGGAACCGATGCATCCGCGCAGTGCATCATGCTGCCGGACCTTCAAGGTTACAAACGTGGCCATGGGCACCTTCAAGCGGTCGGTAATCGCATAACCGTCGAACGAAAACGGTTCACGACCGCCCGCCACGCACCACGCCAGCGTATCACCGGCAATGGCAAACAGGGTGGCTTTTTCTTCCGCCGTCAGACCGGGAGACCATTTCCCGCTGGGCTGTTCATCAATGGTTTTCGACTCGCGATTGGTTGATACCATGGTTGGCTCCTCCCGCCGTGATCCGTCAGCGGCCTCATCCCCGGCCCGACATCCGGATCCCGTCATCAATCCCAGGCCCATTATGACACACCATATCCCGTACAGGTTTCGCATGACAGTTCCCTCAAGTCCTAATACTATGGTTGCCATGAACGTTTATCAAGCGGGGATCAACCGGATACACATTCACGGGACATCCCCGGCACAAGGAGTCATATCATGCGACTGATCCACATCCGCTTCATCCTCATCCCGGCCGTCTTGTTGATGGTGCTCCATACCCCGGCGCCGGCGCAAACCCCGGACAGTCCCGTACAACTGACCTCATCCTTGAAAGCCTCCGGCCAACTGGGGCTCTCGCTCCGCCAGGAAGCCTCGGCATCCATGAAACGCGGGCTCGACTGGCTGGCCGCGCTCCAACGCCCCGACGGATCCTGGTCCGATACGAATTTCCCGGCATTGACCGCCCTGGCGATCTGGCCGTTTATCCAGTCGGATTATCCCGGCAAGGAGGATCGGATCAATCGCGCCGTTTCCTTCCTCCGGAGCTTCGTGCAACCGGACGGTGGAATCTACCGCCCCGTACCGAACCGCAAGGGTGGTGGACTCAGCAACTACAACACGGCCATTTGTATGACGGTATTGCACGCCACCGGGCGAAAAGACCTGGTCGAGGTTATCCAGAAAGCCCGCACCTTCATCGCCGGCAACCAGCATTTCGGCGATGACGAATACCGGGGCGGATTCGGTTACGACCGCCAGACCCAGCGCGCCTACACCGACCTTTTGAACACCTACTATTCTGCCGAAGCCATGCGGGTCACCCAGGATGTCGAGGATTTGCGGCCTGCCGGAGACGCCAAGGTGGACATCAACTGGGCCGAGACCGTTAAATACATCGAACGGCTCCAGAACAAGCCGGCAGCCGGCACCAACGAGGCCGGCGGCTTCGTTTACAACCCCGCCGACCCGAAGGCGGGAACCGTCACCAACCAGCAGGGGGTCGTTGTATTCCGGTCCTACGGAAGCATCACGTATGCGGGACTCCTGGCCCTGATCTATGCCCAGGTGAACCGGGACGACGTCCGTATCCGTTCGGCACTGGACTGGGCGGGGCGGCACTGGTCCCTGGATGAGAATCCCGGCATGGGTCAGGATGGTCTCTTCTTTTTCTTCAACGTCCTCAGCAAGGCGTTGAACGCCGCCGGGCAGGACTTCATTCCCCGTCCGTCGGGTGAACCAGTCGACTGGCGGGCCGACCTGACGCGCAAGTTGATCGCGCTCCAGAAAATCGAGCCGGAGACCGGCGCCGGATACTGGATCAACGACATCAACCGATACTGGGAAGGCGACAAGGTGCTGGTAACCGCCTATACGCTGCGGGCGCTGCAGATGGTCGTACCCTGATCACTTCGGTCCATCGACCCGGATCACACCGTCATCATATGCAGCCGCGATACGGCCACCGGGCGGAACGATAAGAAACGACGAATCCCAGTCGCCGTAGACCAGCTTGCGCAGCAGATCCATCGATCCCGCGAGTTCATCGAAGGACCAGCCCCGCTTGGCGGCGATGGCGCGCGCCTCGTCCCGGAAACAAGTTTCACATGCCAGCCCCATGTTGATGTAGGCCACCCGGTCATAATGCGCCACGGCATCACCCATGGTCTCCATGATGTAGCGGGCATTGTCCTCACCGTATTTCTGCACCAGTTCCTCATACTGCAGGAACAATCCGAGTTTTTGCGAGACGGTCTCGTCTCCGGCGCTTTCCGAATCGTTCCGTTCCAGCCAGCCGCTCGTCAGGTAGTAGGTGCCGGGATGGGCCTCGAAACAGGTCCGGTACCGGGCACGGTCTCCCAGGAACAGTGTGATGCAGTCATGGGCCCGGGGCACCACCAGCGGGATCTGCCCGGCGGTCAGGCCGACAATCCCGTTGTTACATAGCCCATACCCCATCAGGATATGGTCCGCCATATCGGGGGTGACGGCATCGATTCGTTCCTGGATGCGCGGCCGCATTTTTTCCACGCCCAGGTCGTGCAATCCCTTGGGCAGAAATTCCACATCACATCGTACCGGGCTGTTGGCAATCAGCGAGCAGATCTCCCGATAAAATATCTCGCAACTGATCAACCGGTACCGTTTACGGGGGGTCGTTTCCTGAATCATCGGCGCTCCTTGAAAAATTGAACCAGGTTGGTGGTCGCGTTTCGGGGACGTGGATCCACATGGACCGGAAGCCGGTCATACACGCTGTAGACACGGTTCCAATACGCTTGATACAACGAATCATAGTCCGGCGACAGGCCGGAAACCGATTCGAACCATCGTGCAAACCAGAGGAGTTCCCGCCGGTAGGTGTCAACGTCCGGGAGGAATGGAATCGCATGGTTTTCCCGGCCAGCCAGGGCTTCCAGCCGGCCGGACAATTCCCGCATCGCCTGGTGAAAAGGCTCACGATGGTATTCGATGCCTGTCAGGTTACCCCAGTCCGGCACCACTTCAAACAGGGGAAGCAGGGAGACCAGTCCCCTCCCCTCCGGCCCGAACAACCGCACATAGAATGCTTCGGCAAGGCGGTCAGGATCGGCATCCGGTTGAAGGAAGGATTGTGCTGATTCCCAGAGGGACAACTGGTTCAACCCGGGCGTCATGGTAAAACAGATGCCGCCCGCATACGGGGCCGCATCGCGTTCCCGCCGACGTTGTTCGAACAGGCGGCGGAAACGGTAATGCGGGAGAATCGCGTTTTCCCCCTCGGTCAGGCTGAAATCCCAGGTAAATATCCGGTTCGTTTTCACGATTTCCCGGGCCCAGGGAATGGCGGTATCGGGACCGTCGGATTTCCCGTCCGGATTGAACCCCAAATTGATGGCCACCGCCGTTTCAGGAGGAAAATCCGGCAACCGCTTCAGCAGATGCCGCATACTGCGCTCGGCCCGGGCAGGATCAAAAGTCCAGGCGGTATGCTGGTATCCCGGGATGAATTCGTTATTCCAGCCATCCGGCCCCTGCAAGTTGCCCCATGCAAAGAAGGGTGGACCCCAGGTGCCGAACTCGATTTCCGCAGCCGGGATATTCTTCTTGATCAGGCCCGATATTTCCACCGATCGGTCAATGTAGGTTTCAGCGGTGCAACCGTTGAGCGAACAACCGCCCGGATCACCGGGAAAGATCCCCACGACATCCACTCCCGGCAGCGCACGGGTCCAGGAATCCCACAACCAGCGTATTTCACGCCATTCGTCCGGACGATTCGGGCACAAGGTCCGCCAATCCGGACCAACCGTAGCCAGTGAAACCAGCATTTCAACCTTCACCCCGCGGGTATGGGCATGATCACAGACGGCATTCATCATCCGGGCAAAGGAACGACCCCGTTCGGAAGTAACAGTGGATCGACAGAAGCAGAAGGGTTCCAGCCAGAATTCATACACGTTGAATCCGAACGATGCCAGCATATCGATCCATCGCCGCCAGTCAGCCGTTTCCCAGGCGCCGCCCAGTTCCGGCCGCATAAAATTGGGATTGTAGGCATTCAACAGATGCCCGGCAAAATTGTTGTAGCAGATACGTCGATCCCCGAAATTCATGACCCCTCCGGTTGTGTTGCGCCAGCACCCTACTCCGGACTATTCGCCAGCGTCAAGTTCACCACAACCTGTCTCATGGATCGATCCCCCTGTCTCAAATCCGATCCGACACACTCCGGATTGACGTTTCCGGGGCGTTTTCAGCCTGGCACGCGATATGCATAAGTAAATGTCAAATGAAGGATTTACCGCCACCGGGCTATGTTGGGTTCGTGATTGTGGTTGTTCTTGCCCTAGCCAGCGGGTGTTCAGTTTCCGACAACCACGACTCCGTAAATTCAGAAAGCATAACCATGAGTACCAGTGACAAAATCAGCAAATCCGAAGATGAATGGCGACGGCAACTGACCCCCATTCAATATGACATTCTCCGAAAGCGGGGTACGGAACGGCCTTTTTCCGGCGCCTACCACAACCACCACGTGGACGGCGTGTACCATTGTGCAGGCTGCGGGCTCGACCTCTTTCGTTCGGATGCCAAGTTTGACTCCGGATGCGGCTGGCCAAGTTATTTCCAACCAACCGCATCCGACCGGATTATCGAAAAACCTGACAACAGTCATGGCATGGTGCGCACGGAAGTGATATGCCGCCGATGCGGCGGCCATCTGGGGCATGTTTTCAACGACGGTCCGGCCCCGACCGGCTTGCGCTATTGCATCAATTCCGCCGCCATAACTTTTATACCCGATCCACCGGCTCCAAAACCTGAATGACGGCTGCACGCCCACTGCCCGCCCGCGTCGTGCTCATGCCTTGTATTCCACCCCCGCCCTCCTGTAAGGTGGCGTCCAACCGTTCACAAGGAGCCCTTACACGATGAAGCCGCTGGAAGAGGGAAACCAGTTAATGCTGGATTTTAACAAAATCGCAACCATTGCAACCCGCTGTCCGGATGTCATCCCGGTTGCGATTCAACATGCCGATACCCAGGAAGTGATCCTGGTGGCTTACACCAACGAAAAGGCGTTCCGCATGACCGTGGAAACCGGCACGCTGGTTCTCTGGAGCACCTCACGCAACGAATTGTGGGAAAAGGGTAAGACCTCCGGTGAAACCTTTGAACTCATCGAGGCGCGCGTGAATTGCGAGCAAAACTCCCTGCTGTACCGTGTCCGCCCCCGCCGTGGCGCCATCTGCCACACAAAAAATCGCGCCGGCCAGCCCCGTAATTGCTATTACCGGCGGATCCGGCCCGGCACCATGGATCTCGAAAACACCGATCCCTGACCTCCACCTTGAAATTCCGCTGTCCATATTGCCGGCAGGAATTCGGGCCTGACCCGCAGGTCTTCTGTCCGCATTGCCGCAAGACCATGCAGGTGCCGGATTCAATCCGGCACCTGCCCGCCCTGCAACGTCTCAAGGCAAAAGAACGCATTGCCCGCGCCGCTGAACGCCAGCGCCAGGCCATGGGGGGATTCCGTTTTGCCCCCGGCCGCCACCCGGTCACCCTGGTGGCCGTGGTCTTCGCCATGCTCATGGTGGGCGGCATGCTCGTCAGCAGCATCAACAAACCTGAACGGCATGGAACCACGCGTGCATCCCCCACCCTTCGCACATTTGATGAACTGACCGCCCTGCGTATCGCGGTGGAGCGTTTCCGACGGGATTGCGGCCGGTATCCCCACAACCGCGAGGGACTGCTGGCCCTGGTACGCGATCCCGGCTTGCCCGGATGGCGGGGTCCCTATGTCAACCTGGTGAAACCCGACGCCTGGCGTACGCATTACCGGTACCAACGGACGGGCGACACCGTTACCATTTTTTCCTGCGGGCCGGACGGCAAAGCCGGGAATGCCGACGACATCCGGGCACCGGACCCGGAACCCGATGAAGTTGATGCCGACTTGCACGAGCCCGCCCCGGATCCATCGGAACCTGAAACCACGCCCCGGGATGAACCCGGTATCCTGCCGCCTGTACGAATCGGCATCTGATGCCGGATCCCGGCTTGCCATGCCACCGGTCATCCGGTATCAATCCGCCTGTTGATGACAGGCACGCATCCAACAGACACAAACAAACCGGAGTTGCAACATCCGTTGACAGGGACAAGGAAAGGAAAATAGCCGGCAACGGCTGCCCATCATGCCCCTTCTGAGAATTGCCGAAAATGGTCAGGCCCTCGCAACGATCGTGGTGCGCAAAAACGCACCCACAGCGGAACACCACGCAGCCGAACGCCTCAAGCACTATCTCCAGCAGGTGACCGGCGCCGAATTCCCGGTTGCCGGACGCAACCGGCATGGCCCAGCCCTTTACATCGGCCGGTCATCGGAGGTGGATAAACTCCTGGGTTCTTTCGACTGGAACCGCCTGGAGACCGACGGCATTCTCCTCCGGGTCATTGACGAAAACGTCATCCTGGCGGGGCAGACCCCCCGCGGCACCCTCTATGCCGTGTATGAATTCCTCGAACGGGTGCTGGAT
>Ga0156641_1095_pt1 | contig 9559 bp, 9 predicted proteins | sample RifOxyC3_FD_110715 | JGI IMG/M metagenome (GOLD analysis project Ga0156641, IMG submission 110715) | Lentisphaerae bacterium RIFOXYC12_FULL_60_16 | reverse complement strand
CGATGCCGTCTTTCCAGAGGCCCTGCTTGACCGGGATGTCACCGTAGGGCGTGGTGACAGTGATCATCCGGCGTTTGAGCATGGTGCGTTGGGTGAGATGTTCCCGCACGCCGAAGGTGGTGGTCTCCCGGAATATCAGATCCAGCAGCGTGTCACGCCGGGAGGGATCGCACAGGACCGTGAGTAGTGTTCCCGGCCGCTGTTTTTTCATCTGGATGGCCGTCGTGAAGGCATCCAAGGCACCGTTTTCCATCAGGCGGTTCACGCACGATCCAATCAATTCCGGTACCGTGTCGTCCAGGTTGCATTCCATGACCAGGCAGGCGCCGGGTTCGGTTTCCGGGACGGGTGCCGGTTCCATGAGCGTGGCGCGCAGGGCGTTGGACCGGTGGTTCAGGGTACGGCTGCCCAATCCGTTGGCGGAAGCCACCAGCGTCAGTGATTCGGGAGACGGGGTGGCCGGGAATTGTTTTGCCCAGGTGACCAGCAGGGCGGCACCCGTGGGGGTGACCAGTTCGGTGTTCTCGTCCACATTGGTCACCGCCATGCCCTTGAGCAACTCCACCACGGCAGGTGCCGGTAACGGCAGGGTTCCGTGATGGGTCTGAATGGTGCCCGGGGCGAGGGGCATGGGCCCGAGCAGTACGTGCCGGACATTCAAGGAATGCAGGGCATAACAGGACCCGACGATGTCGGCGATGGCGTCGAGGGCGCCGACTTCATGGAAATGGACGGCATCCGGGGTGGTGCCGTGGACCGTTGCCTCGGCAACCGCCAGCCGTTCGAACACCTGCATGGATAATTCGCGTACCGGGGCGGGCAGGGTGGACCGGGTCACCAGGTTGCGGATATCTTCCAGGTTGCGGTGCGGTTGGTGTTCATGGTGGGCGGGATGGACCTCCAGATGCCGCCCCTCGAGACCATGGTCCACACGCGTGGTAAGGGCTAAGGTGAAATGGCCGACCCCCAGGGTATCGAGACCGGCTTCGATGGTGGCGGGATCGATCCCCAGACCGGTCAGTGCGGCAAGGATCATGTTGCCGCTGGCACCGCCGACACTGTCAAAGCGCAGGGTACGCATCAGCAACGCCTTTCCGCGGTTGCGGCCCGGTTGATCAGGGCAGCCACCACACCGGCGCCGAACCCGTTATCGATGTTGACCACGGTAATGCCGGGCACGCAGGTGTTCAGCATGGCCAGCAGGGCGGTCAACCCGTTGAAATGGGTACCATAACCGACACTGGTGGGAACCGCGATGATCGGGCATTCCACCAGGCCGCCGATGACGGACGGGAGGGCACCCTCCATGCCGGCCACCACGACCAGGGCCGTGCAGGATCGCAGGAAATCCAGATGATTGAACAGGCGATGCAATCCGGCCACGCCGACATCGACGATCCGTTCCACCCGGGCCCCCAGTCGTTCAGCGGTCAAAGCCGCCTCCTCGGCAACCGGGATATCGGATGTCCCCGCGCATACCACACCGATTTGCCCGACGGGGGTGGGGCGGGGTGATACGTCCAGGGTGATGGCGCGGGCAGCCGGGTGGTAGACGGCATCGGGATGAGCCGCCTTGACGACGGTGAATTGTTCCGGCGTGGCACGGGTGGCCAGCACATCCTGGCCGGCATTCCGGAGCGATTGGATGATGGACGAAATATGTTCCGGGGTTTTGCCGGGACAGAAGATCACCTCGGGAAACCCTTTCCGGTGGATCCGGTGGGTATCCACCCGGGCGAAGCCCAGATTGTCTTCCAAGGACTTGACCAGGGATTCAGCCTGTTGGGGCGTTGTGCGCCCGGCCTGGACCGCCTCGAGGATGGATCGCAGATCCTGCATGCCGATCACCCGTTGGTTGAAGTTTCTTCGAGGGGGGGAAGCAGCGCATCATGGAGCCGTTCGATCAGTTTGGAGACGGGTACCCGTTCCTGCTGCATTGTGTCGCGATCGCGGAGGGTCACCGTGTCGTCTTCCAGAGTCTGGAAATCCACCGTGATTCCGTAGGGGGTTCCGATCTCGTCCTGGCGGCGGTACCGGCGTCCGATGGCTCCGGTATGGTCCCAGAAGCACGGCCACCAGCGGTTGAGCGACTGGTAGATGCCGCGCGCCTTCTGTACCAGTTCCGGTTTGTTCTTCAGGAGGGGGAAAATGGCCGCCTTGATGGGCGCGATGGAGGGGTGGAAACGCATGACGGTCCGGGCTTCGTACCCTTCGGGGACCGGTTTGCCGGGTTCGGCCGGCAGGACATCCCCGCCGGTTTTGCCGTTGGGGATCCATTCCTCGTGGTAGGCGTTGCAGATCAAGGCGAGTGCGATGCGGTCCACGCCCGCCGACGGCTCGACCACATGCGGGATGTATTTCTCGTTGGTTTCCTGGTCGAAATACTCCATCGATTTTCCGCTGAATTCCTGGTGACGGCGCAGGTCGAAATCGCCGCGGGCGGCGATCCCTTCGAGTTCCTGCATGCCGAACGGGAAGTCGTAGAGGATATCCACGCAGGCGGACGCGTAATGGGCCAGTTCCTCCTTTGGATAAACGTAGGGCTTGAGGCTTTCAGCCGGCAACCCGATGGATTGGTACCATTTCATGCGTTGATCCACCCAGTAGGTGTGCCATTCGGCATCGGTGCCCGGTTTCACGAAGAACTCGAGTTCCATCTGTTCGAACTCGCGGGAGCGGAACGTGTAGTTGCGCGGGTTGATCTCGTTGCGGAACGCCTTGCCGATCTGGGCGATGCCGAACGGGACTTTCTGCCGGGAGACCGACAGCACGTTGTCGAACTGAACGAAGATACCCTGGGCGGTTTCGGGGCGGAGATAGGCCACCGACGATCCGTCCTCCACGGGGCCGACGAAGGTTTTGAACATCAGGTTGAAGGCGCGGGGTTCGGTCAGGTCCTTGGATTTGCAGGCGGTGCAGACGATGCCGTCGGGAAGTTGAAACCCGGTGGCGGTCTTGATCAGTTGTTTGGACTGCTCCTCGCATAGCTGGTCGGCGCGGTACCGTTTCTTGCAGGCGCGGCAATCGACCATGGGGTCGGCGAAGCCGCCGACATGGCCGGAAGCTTCCCAGACGCGGGGATGCATGATAATCGAGGCATCCAGGCCGACGACGTTTTCGCGGGACTGGACGATATTGCGCCACCAGGAATCGCGGATGTTGCGCTTGAGCTGGGCGCCCAGCGGGCCGTAATCCCAGAACCCGTTGATGCCGCCGTAGATTTCGGAACTCTGGAAGATGAATCCCCGCCGTTTGCACAGCGAAGCGATGGTTTCAAGCGATGGTTTCACAGGCGATGTATTCATGCGTGAATACTTTCGTATTCACGCCTTGCCCGTCAAGGTTGATTGCGGTGGTATAAAACTGCTTTTCGGCAGGCCGGGTATCTGTAATAATCCGCGATTCGTTGCCGGGAGGTGCTTCTTTCCTTCTGAACGACGGGCCCGTAGCTCAGTTGGTCAGAGCAGGGGACTCATAATCCTCTGGTCGCTGGTTCAAGTCCAGCCGGGCCCACCAGAAAAAACCCGAATAAACGTGCGTTTCACTCAATATCCATGCGGGTCACGTGCGTGCACCCTTATTGTCCGCAGATCGTACAGACATCATACCCCTGTGTCCGATTGCAGGGGCCACCACAGGACAATCGGAGCAGGCTCCTGACTCCCTGGTCCCCGCATCCCCTAAACGAGCACTTGTCTAGAATCCACCGGCTCATTTCCTTCTTCACCATGCCTCGCACGATAACGTCGGTTCCCTGCGGTAACGCTGTGGCGCCGTTGCGTTCCAAGCTTAAGTTGTCTGCGCCCTGAAACTTGAAGTCGTAGGATTTGAATGGTTGTCTTGGTATTCTGCACCTAAGTCCGCCTTCAAGAACCAGCATGAATGTCGACCCAGACACACCGTCTTTAATCAAGGAAGTGACGATTCCCTGGACGGAAACGGTTTGATTCTTCAGTGACTCCGCTTCGCCTTGAAATGCCTCGACGGATATATACGGCGCAGCTGGCACCACGGGATTTGTTTTCAGTGCCTCGTCGTTTGATGGCTTCTCAGTGCCTCCGCCTGTTTGATCCTGGGGGATCGTGGCGGGTGTCGTGGGCGGGTTCCGGGGCGCTTGCTGCGCCATCTGCTCCTCGATCATGAACTCAATCATCACCTTCTCGGCATTTGCTGCCTTGGCCTCTTCCATACGGCCTGCCTGGACCTCTTTCTTCACATGAAGGGTGAGGGCATCCAGGTACTTGACGCGGAGCGACATGAGTGCCTTATGATAGGAATCATACGCAGGAGCGATGATGGCCGGAACGCCCTGCAATAGGGGGACATTCCGTTCGGCGTCGAACCGCTTTAGTTCCGTCTCCACAATCAAGACCGAGGTCAAGTCGCCCTCTTTTTGTACGTCCTTTATGATCCCTTCCAGTGCCTTACGATACTGGACCAAGCCCACATCCGCCTGCTTGGTATAGACCTGTTTGAGCACATCCAGCCGGTTTGTCGTCTGGGCCATGCAGTTGATCGTCTGAAGTGCCAGAGCAACGACAAGTACATATTTCATCGGGAGCCTCCCGCTGGACTCTGATATGCCGACATATCCCCTATGACCTTCCGCCCTGCGACTATCCGAGTAATTCAGCATCGTCTCGACATACTATCCATTCTGCCAGTGCGGACAAGCCTATTTCTGAGCAAACTGACTCTGGCGGAAATGACTTCTGCCCTTGATCGCGTTCGGTGTGCCCGGATCAATCATCGAACCGTTTACGATGGCGTTATCGGATTCCGTTAGGTATTGTTTGCGTCTCGATCAAAAGGATAGAGGTCATGCCAACCATCAGCCGGAAATCAATTGCGGTGGCGGTGCGAAAATATCGTCGGGCCGTGGAAGGGGTTCAAGTAGGCTCCTACCACCCGGATGCCGTCTTGCAATTCGCGCTGGAACATGGTTCTCCAACGACCCAGCAGTTGGCGCAGTACTTTGAATCGACCGGGAATCCATCCGCGTTTGAAGCGCTGGTCGCGGCCATGCAGAATGATGGGCGTCTGGTCACCGACAAAGAGTGACCCTGCATTCACCGGTGCGAGGAACCATTGCACAAGCGAATACGCGAACGTATACAGGGCAGTTTTACTGCCACACTCGGCTACTTTCTGTCGCCCCTGTCGTGGTGGAACGACTTGTATGTGAATATTCCAATCGCTTACGTCCTGGCCTGGCCCTTTGGCCTGATTGACAGCCGACTGTTCGGTTTGTTCTTTATTGTTTTCTACTGGGCGACCAACCTCCTGGGGTTTCTCCTTCTGCACCATGGACTTCGTTCCGTGGTAACGGAGGATCTCGGTGCCCTTTCGTCGCGGAATCGGTTTCTTCGGGACTTGGTCATTTCCTTGGCGTATTCCGGCATCCTCCTACTGCTGGTTTATTTGGGCGTAATCCGGTATCCCCAAGGCTACTTTAAACCATAGCCACCCCGTGGGCTAAACGGGATGTGGGTTGTTGCCGTGCGAAGGGCCGTGTCGATGGAGCGTGCAGCATGATGAAACGAAAATTCCTGGCCGGGACGGATTTGGAATTATCATCCATATGCTATGGCACCGCCCTTTTTGGCGCGGAGCTTCGGGGTGCGGCTCTGGATGCCTGCATCCGCACCTATCGCGATGCCGGCGGAAATTTCTTCGATACCGCCCATTGTTATGCGTTCTGGCTGCCGGCAGGAACGGGATCCAGTGAGCGGGCACTGGGTGATTACCTGCGGCGTAACGGTAAGGGTGATTTGATCATCGGGACCAAGGGCGGCCATCCCGGCCTGCCCGGTTATCGGCAGTGTGACCATTGGCTTGCACCCGGCATCGTGGCGGGCGACATCGACGACAGCCTGGAACGACTGGGGCTTGTTACCCTGGATTTGTTCTGGTTGCACCGGGATGATACCCGGTTGTCACCCGGCGAGATCGTGGAGACCCTGAACCGCGAGATCCGGCGAGGACGTATCCGCCACGTGGGTGCCAGCAATTGGCGGCCAGCCCGCATTGCCGAAGCCAATGCCTATGCCGCGGCACATGGTTTACAAGGGTTTGTCGCCAGTCAGCCGCAATGGAATCTTGCCCATCGGACACAAGCCAATCCTGCTCCGGACCGGGACGATGTGAATGCCATGCTGTTCCTGGAGGATACGGACCTGGCCTGGCACCATCAATCGCATCTGCCGGTAATTCCGTATTCGGCAACGGCCGGGGGATATTTCGCCTCCGGTGGGGTCAAGTCAGCCGGGGTCTATGATAATCCGGTCAGTCGTGAGCGCCTGAAGCGGGTGCAGCAGTTGGCGGGCGAGTTGGGATGTCATCCGGGGCAGGTGGCGCTGGCCTGGCTGATGAACCAGGAGCTGGCGGTATTCCCGATCATCGGGCCCTGCAATCCCGACCATCTCCGGGAGGATCTCGGTGCGGCTGATATCTGCCTGACCCCGGAGCAGGTTGCCTGGCTGCGGGGATGATCTGCTTCAGCATTGCGTTGACGCTGTTTTTAGACCGCTTGTTGGACCAGGTCATAGCCGGCCTGTTTTAATGCCGGTAATTTCGATTCAAGGTTCTGTCGGCGTACCGGGATGGTATCCCACACCTCGAATCCTGATGTGGCCATGATGCGTTCCAAGCTTACACAGCAGGTCGGGGCGCCACCGCCGCCACCGCCGGCCACGCAAATGCCAAGCGCGCGTTTCCCGTCGAGATCCTTGTGTCCGGACGGGTGGGTGCCGGTCCTCCGCAGGCGGTCAAGGAAAGCGCGCAGGCTTTCACTCACGTCCGAATAATAGACGGGTGTTGCCAGAACCAGGGCGTCAGCAGCCCGGACCTTGGCTGCCAGTTGGGCCATATCGTCCGGGATGACGCAATGCCCTTCCGACCGGCACAGGCCCCATCCGCTGTCGTCACATTGGCGGCATCGCTCGATTTGCAGGGAGGGAAGGAACACGGTTTCAACCTGTCCCTTTGCGGCTTCGATTCCCTTGCGGACGGCATCGGCCGCCCGTGCCGTTTGACCTTCCGGATTCCGACTACCCAGCAGAATGATAACTTTCATGTTCACCTCCAAAAGAAAAGGGAGGATACGGAGCGAACTCCATATCCTCCCGAATGTCCAAAAGGACCATTAGCGGGAAACGCTAATTAGTAACGGTCGCGACGACCGCCGCCGCCGCCACCACCGCCACCGCGTCCACCACGTCCGCCGCCGCCGCCACCACCACCGAATCCACCGCCACCACCACCGAAACCGCCGCCGCCACCGCCGAAACCACCACTACGGGGGCGATCTTCGCGGGGCTTGGCTTCGTTGACCGTGAGGGGACGACCGTCAAGATCCTTGCCGTGTAATTCGGCAATGGCCTTGGCAGCTTCCGCCGGTGAGGACATCTCAACGAATGCAAATCCGCGGGACTTGCCCGTGAATTTGTCGATGATCATGCTGCAGCTTGTGACAGCGCCGCATGCTTGGAACAACGCGCGAAGATCATCCTCGGTTGTTCCGAATGACAGGTTTCCGACATATAGCTTGGTTGCCATATTTACTTATCTTTCTGCTGTGGGGAGATCCACGTGGCTGTTCCCGACTCGTTCGGGTTTCTGATCGACACCCCACCAGACACTTGCCGGTGATGGACAACCTACCAACTCACTATCTAAATCTCTCTACAACCAGCTAAAAGAATGACATCTGGCCGTTAAACCGCAATAACCAAATTGGATTATTTTGCGTCTATAGTTGTAAGTTGTTTAACTACAACTGAATAAGAATTGTCATGTCATGGGTTCCGGATGATCGGAAGGATCAGGCGGGAAGGATATGACGTGGAATGATGGATGGTCTGCCTGGCGCATTGCATGCGGATGGCTGTGGGGATCGGGTCGCCGGTGTTGAGATTGCGGGCAAAACGCGGGAAACAACTGGAGGTAATTTCCAATCGCACGCGATGTCCGGGCAGGAAGGTGTTGGCCGTGGCGGTCATGCCGATCGTGAGTTCATACACCCGGCCCGGTTGCATCATGACTTCATGGTCCAGTCCCTCCCGGAATCTGGTTCGGACAATACCGTCACAGAGAACCAGGGATCGACCGTCGGGATGGACATCACATAAACGGGCAACGAAATCGGTGTCGGGGGCATCGGAGGCGATGTATAGCACGGCCGTGATGTACCCGGTTGTTTCAAGCGGCTCCTGGAGGACCGGACCGGTGTATACCAGCACGTCATGGCGGTGTTCGATGGCGGCATGATCCTGGGGGCCGGCGCTGGGACCGAAGAAGCATCCGCCCAGGCAGGGTACCGGATGTTCGGGGTTGTAGGTGTAGCAGTCGGTATCGGCACCATGCGGGTGACCGGTTGTGAGGATGCCGTTTCCGTTCAGGCTGTTGGCATTTCCGGCACTGTCCAGGTGCCAGGCTTGTTCGACGGCACGGGCAAGCGGCCACTCCGGTTCGTCACGCCAGACATTGGTTCCCATGATGAACAGGCGAACCGGTGGTTCGGTGTCGACGTCCGGGGAATCGTCCTTCAGGAAGCGGGACAGCCAGCGTGCTTCGAGTCCATCGAGATCGGTTATGGCGTTTGGGCCGAAATCCACCGGGCCCAGGATGCGGGTGTTGAGTGCATGGGCCCAGGGGCCCATCACGAGTTTCTGGAAAGGGCGGGCACGGGGTCCGCCCTGTGCCCGGATTCCCTGGAAATTACGCAACGTGCCGTCGTTGTATATGTCATACCAGCCGCCGATGTGCAGCATGGGAATGTTGAAATGCGCATAATGCGCCTCGACGCTGAGCGCTTCCCAGAATCCGTCGTAGCGCGGGTGGGCAAGCCAATTCTTGAAGTAGGGCAGGTTATAGCCGGCAGCTTCATCCATCGTCTGGAGGGGCAGATGGCGATACACCCGGATCCAGTCCGTGGTGGCATTGCTTTGACCGGCCCGTCCGGCCATGGCAAGCCCCCACCCGACGGCTATGGGAAGGTTCAGCACCCCGTTGTAATAAAGCATGTCCTTGAAGGCGTCCCGTCCCATGACACGCGGCACGATAACCTCCAGACCGTCGGGATTGGTGGACGCGGCTGCCAATTGCGTGCTGGCCAGGTAGGAACCGCCGATCATACCGATCCGGCCATTGCACCAGGGTTGTGACCGGATCCAGGCGATGGTGTCCCGGCCATCGCCGGTTTCGGCGAAGGGATTGAAACGGCCTTCGGAGTCGAACCGTCCGCGGCAATCCTGCATGACCACGGCATAACCGGTCTCGACGTAGCGGAGTATGGCCGAGGGGTCCGTATTCCCGTAAGGGGTCCGTAGCAGCAGGGTTGGGAAGGAGCCGGTTGGATCCGGAAGGCGGATGTCAGTCGATAGGTTGATTCCATCCGACATGCGAACCGGTACATCAATCCATTGTTTCATGGGGTTTACCTTAGTGGAATGACCGGACATCGTCACGCACTTCCGAATGGCGCATCCAGTTTGTGCATTCTCGCTGGAGCTGTGGCGACCTCGTCCCGGTCCAGGGTTGGTGGTTGGATGGCATGCCG
>Ga0156641_1032_pt1 | contig 9656 bp, 8 predicted proteins | sample RifOxyC3_FD_110715 | JGI IMG/M metagenome (GOLD analysis project Ga0156641, IMG submission 110715) | Lentisphaerae bacterium RIFOXYC12_FULL_60_16 | reverse complement strand
TGGAGCCAACCGGAACCCTGGACGTATGCGGATGGCGGGTCCTTCTTCTCGCCCAGTTCGTGTTCGCAACTGGTCCCGTGGAAGGACGGGCGGATCTTCTGGCTGGGCAACATCGCACCGGAGAATCCGTGCGGCAATTCGCCGCGTTACCCGTTCATCATTGGCGAGGTCGATCTGCGTTCCGGCAACCTGCGGCGGGAGACCGTGCGGCGTATCGATGACTGTGCCGTCGACGAGAGTCCCCACCTGACGTTGTCGAACTTTTATGCGCGCGAGGACCGCGTTACCGGCGAATTGCTGCTGCACATGACGCGGCTGTTCGCGAAGGATTTCCGGAAGGATAACACCGTTGACTGGACTGCGGACGCGCAGTTGTACCGGATCGGGGTGTGAGGAATTGCGCGAAACGCAGGTAGGCGAGGCGCTTGCCCTGCGTAGCCCTTGGCGAAGCAGGGTCCCTGCCGAGCCTTCATCCTTACGGATCGATCCAGATGGGGCTGGCCCATCCGGGACCCGGTAGGGCCGGTGGTGTTATATCAAGACCATCGGTGGTGGAACCGGTTCACGGTTTTGCCGGGGAGGTTGGTTTTGGAGCCGGCTCTTCCTTCATCCGGCCGAGGTAGTCCGGCAATTCCACGCCGGCCATGGCGGCGACATCCTGCAGTGGGGGAACGCTGCGGATGAGGCTGGAGACGAAATTGGCCGTGGAGGAGCCCCTGCCGTCGCCGCCGGCGGAATCCCAGACGGTGATCTTGTCGATCTTGAGGTTGCGGATGGCCTCGACCTGTTTGGCCACCACCTGTTCAAGTTTTTCCACCATCAGGAAGGTGGCGGCGGCCTTGGCGTCGCCGTTGCAGCTCCGGACCAACGCGTTGTAGCCGGCGGCCTTGCTGTCGAGCACCTGCCGCAAGCCCTTGGCTTCCGCCTCGTATTTCAGGAGGATGCCGTCGGCCTGGCCGCGGGCTTCGCGGCGGGTTTTTTCCGCCTCGGCTTCCGCGGCGATCTCGATCTTGCGCTTGTCGATTTCCTTCTGAACCACTTCCTCGGCGATCAGGCGTTCCTGTTCGGCCAGGTACTGGACCTTCTGGATCTGGACCTGGGCTTCGCGCTTGGCTACCTCGGCTTTCTGCATGGCAGCGGCCTGTTTGACGGCCAGCAGGGAATTGGAATCGGCGATGTCCGCCTTGGCGGTGTTTTCGCCGCCGACCGCCTGTGCCTCCTGCCCCTGTATATAAATCCGCTGATCGGCTTCCGCCTTCTTCTTGCCCTTCTCGGCGGCGGCGAGGTTCTCGGCCACGCGTACGGTCTGTTCGCGGGTGGCCTCGGCATGCCCGATGGCGCCCACCTTGTCCTGTTCGGCCACGTCCACCTTGGCGCGGTTGATCGCTTCCGAGGCGGCCTTTTTCCCGATGCTCTCGATGTAGGTGGACTCGTCGGTGATGTCGGTGATGTTGACGTTGATCAGGTACAGCCCGATCTTGTTCAGCTCCGGCTCGACATTCTTGCGGATGGATTCCAGGAAGCTTTCCCGGTCCTGGTTGATCTGTTCAATGGTCAGCGAGGCCACGGTCAGGCGCAACTGGCCGAAGATGATTTCCTTGGCCATGGCTTCAATGTCGGTGCTGGCCAGGCCCAGCAGTCGTTCCGCGGCGTTGAGCATGATGTTGGGGTCCACGCTGATGCCCACGGTGAAGGTGCTGGGCACGTTGATGCGGATGTTCTGCATGGACAACGCGTTCTGGAGCGGGATGCTGATCGTCATCGGCGTCAGGCTCAGGTAGGCGTAGTCCTGGATCAGCGGCCAGACCATGATGCCGCCGCCGTGCATGCAGCGGGCGGACCGGTTGTCGGCAACATGCCCGTAGATTACCAGGATGCGGTCCGACGGGCAACGCTTGTAGCGGGTGACCAGGAAAATGATAGTCGAAACAATCAGGATCACAAATGCCATGACGATGACCGGTAACATGGTACACGCTCCCTTGTTGGATGATTTATGCTTTTTCGACCACCAGTACATTTCCGCCGGATACGCGAACGACCTTGATCCGGTCGCCGGTCTTCAATTCCAACGCGGCATCCGTGACGGCATCAAACACCCGCAACTGGCCCTGGACCGCCACCCGGACCTGGCCGGTTTTGCCGGGCACGACGGTCAGGTAGACTTCGCCGTCCTGTCCGATGGCGTTCTCGATGCGCATCGTGCCGTCTGCCTGGAGCCGGTTCATGCCGACGAACAGGCGGCCGATGACCCATACCGTGAAAAAGCCGGCGAAGGTGCCGCCCAGTAAAGCCCAGCCGTGGGCCAGGCTGGCGTTCCGGGAGAGGGCGAGCGCCACCAGCCCGAACATCATGAAGAAGGCGGTGAGGCTCTGGAGGGACAGCACCTTGAAACTGGCGTCGGCATCGCCGTGGATGTCGGTGATGTCGCCGCTTATGTCATCCGGGCTGTCGTGTCCGATGAACATGAGGATGGTGCGGATGATGAACAGGAGACCGCCGAACAACGCGCAGGACGCATAGAACTTCTGCAGGATGGTCAACGATTCAAGAAAGGCCGTCATGGATACCCTCCCGTTTGCGATAGACTGCACACCAACCGTGCCATAGTAAAACTGCTTTCCGATGGAAATCCAGCATTATCAGTGGTCGGGGAGCGAGTTGAGGTCGCCGGGCGCCACCCAGACACGGCGGGTCAGTTCGTCATCCGTCCGGTCCTTGTCGACACCGGATGCCAGCAGGAGTGAGCGCAGTTGCTGGATGGTTTCATCTGCATATGGTTCGATCCGCAAGGCCCACGCGAAGGCAGTGAGTGCCGGTTCCGTGTGCCCGAGTGCGGCGTAGGCGCGTCCCAGGTTGGACAATGCTCGATACCGCACGTAATGCTCCGACTGGTCCGCATGGTACTGCGGGATTTTCGGTGGGGGTGGAGGGGTTTTGTGACTGTGGACCTGCCGGGTATGGTGAAGGGTGTAAAGAAAATGCGGGATGGCCTCGGCCGTGCAGCCGGTTTCACAAAGGGCAACCGCCAGGGCGTTCCGGGCACGCCAGGCATGCGGACGAATTGCGATATTGTGGGTCCAGAGTGCAATTTCAGAATGGAATTCCCGGTTGGCCGCGATGGTCAGCCAGCCGGACAGGAGGGCCAGGGCCGTGAAGAAAGCCGATAACGTCTGGGTGGCTGACCGGTGGTGTAAACGTGCAGTGAGCCAGGCGCCAGCCATGATGAGCGGGAAGATGACGGCAGCAAGCGGGAGGTACAGTCGGTGCAGAAATAACAGGTCGTCCAGAGGAAGGACGCTGGATGATGGCGCCAGGATTAGGAAAAAAGCCACCAGCGGGAATCCGACGCGGTGTCGCCGGATCAGTGTGTAAACGGCTGCAACCGCCATCCCTCCGACGGCCAGGGTCGGTAACGCCACGCCGGTAAAGCCCACCGCGACCGGCCAGTTGTAATCCAGTACGAGGGGATGCGGAACCAGGGCCAGCCGGATGTACTGCAGGATGACTCCGGGTTGCGATAACAGGTATTCCAGCCGGGAAACGGAAGTCGCCGGTATTGATACCGACGAGATGGATGCCGCCACACGCATGCCCACCCTGGCCACGGCCTGTTGGGCTTGAAACGTTGCCGCGGCAGTGATCAGCCAGGTGCCGGCCAGCGCCTGGTAATACCCGCTACGCCGGGTTCGCATTTCCCGGATCGATCGTGCAACCAGCAGGTAATCGAAGGCGGCGATCACCAGCGGTGCCACGGCGATGTTTTCCTTGGTGCCGACCCCGAGCCAGCAGACCGCGACGGATCCCGCCAGCCAGGCGGCCGGACGTGTGGCGGCCAGGGACCGGATGAACGCGTACAGGCTTCCCATGACGCACAGGGACATCGCCAGTTCGTACCGCTGGCAGAGATAGGTCACGGCATATGCCTGGATCGGGTGAATGGCCCAGAGCAGGGCGGTCACGAATCCGATGCCGGTTGCCTGTTGTGCGGCCCATTCCGGGATGCCGGGCAACGCCAGCGTGCGGCAAACGATGCCGTATAGCAGCAGGGCCGCTGCCAGATGTATCAGCAGGTTGACTGCATGGAAGTGTGCGGCGTGGAACCCGCCCGCCAGGGCATATTGAAAGGTGAAACTCAAGTCCACCAGGAGCCGGTTCCAGGTCAGCGGCAGGGTCCCGTTCAGTACGTGCGGGGCTTCCAGGATAACACGGTAATCATCCAGGATGAAAACCCCCTGGAAACTGTTGAGGTACGGAATGATAATAGCGGCTGTGAGCAGCCAGGGAATGAAACGACGCCGTGGGGTGGTACCCCGGCTGGTTGGTCCCGGTTGGTCTGGTCGAGCAGCCTTGCTGTCCATGTGGCGAGTATTGGGCGGGCATCCGGCCGCTGGCAAGTCCGGAAAGTGTTGGTGCGGCGGTCGCGCTTGAACTTGACGTACCCCGTGGGGGTTCGGTTATGGTCCGGACCAACCACACGAGGTGTTGAATGAACTTGAAACTGATCGCTCCCGAATTGTTTGTGACCAAGCCGCATGATCTGTGGGCCAAACGGTGGCTGTTGCTTACCGCCGGAGACTTCAAGGCCGCAAAATTCAACACGATGACCGTGGCGTGGGGTTCCTTCGGCACCATGTGGAGCCTGCCGTTTGCCATGGTGGTGGTCCGTCCCTCCCGCTATACCTATGAATTCATGGAGCAATACGATTCGTTCACCCTGGCGGCATTGCCGGAAAAACATCGTCCGGCCATGCAGTTGTTGGGAACCCGATCCGGCCGGGATGGTGACAAGATTGCCGCGGCAAAACTTACACCCGTGGCGTCCGGCACGGTGGATGCGCCCTCCTTTGCCGAGGCAGAACTGGTGCTGGAATGCCGCAAGATGTACCGTGACCGGATGGATCCCAAGGGCTTTATACGGGATGCGGTGGCCGCCAACTATCCCGGCAAACGGGATTATCATGCCATTTATTTCGGGGAAATCCTTGCGATCCGCGGTGTAGCCGCGTATGCGGGGCGATGACCTTGAAACCGAATATCCTGTTTATCCTGACCGACGATCAGCGGTTCGACATGCTGGGCCGGCTTGGACAGGCTCCGGTTCAGACCCCGAACCTGGACCGCCTGGCGGCATCCGGCACCCGGTTCACCCATGCCTTCATTCCCGGCGGCACCTGCGGGGCGGTGTGCATGCCCAGCCGGGCGATGATCCATTCCGGTCGCAGCCTCTTCCGGATCCAGGGCTGCGGTGAGGCCGTTCCCGCGGAACATGCCCTGTTGGGTGAAACCCTCCGCACCGCCGGGTACGACACTTACGGAATCGGCAAGTGGCATAACGGCCCCACGGCGTATGCCCGCAGTTTCACGGATGGCGCCGAGATATTCTTCGGTGGCATGGCGGATCATTGGAACGTGCCGGCCTGCCGGTTTGATCCTACCGGCCGGTACGATACGGCCCAACCCTTGATCCGCGACCCGTACCTGACCCGTACCGTCACTTGCCAGGTGTGCGACCATGTGACGCCCGGCGCCCATTCCACCGACCTGTTTGCGGGGGCCGCGGTTGACTTCCTCAAACAACGGACTGCACAAGATCCCTTTTTCCTGTATGTGGCCTTCATGGCGCCGCACGATCCGCGTTCCATGCCGGAACGGTTCATGCAGCAATATGATCCGCAGACCATCGGGCTCCCGCCCAATTTCCGGGCGGAACATGCCATCGATACAGGCGCCCTGCGAATCCGCGATGAGCAGTTGGCCGCGTCGCCGCGCCAGCCGGACGAGATCCGGCGCCACCTGCATGAATATTACGCCATGATCACGCATCTCGATGAGGGGATCGGGCATATCCTGGATGCGCTCCGGGACAGCGGTCGGTGGGATCATACGGTGATCGTCGTTGCGTCGGACAACGGGCTGGCGGTCGGCCAGCACGGATTAATGGGCAAACAGAGCGTGTATGAGCACAGTGTGCGGGTCCCCCTGATCCTGGCCGGGCCCGGTGTTCCGGCCGGGCAGGACCGGGAAGCGCCGGTTTACCTCTCGGACCTGTTCCCGACCCTGGCGGAGATGGCCGGGGTTCCGGTTCCCGCCAGCGTAGAGGGACACAGCCTGGTTCCCTGCCTCTCCGATCCGTTGCACCGGGTGCATGAGGCGCTGTACCTCGCCTATGCTGACTCGATCCGCGGTGTACGCAAGGATGACTGGAAACTGATCGAATATGCAGCCGGCGATACACAGTTGTTCGACCTTGCCAATGATCCGTACGAACAGCACAGTGTGGCGGACCGGCCGGACCAGCAGACGCGCGTTGCGGATTTGAGACGGGACTTGATCCGGTTGCGGGATGCCGGGGATGACCGGTCGCATCCCGCCGGTGCCGCTTTCTGGAGCCGGCGTTCGATCTGAAGGGAGTACCCTCATGCCTATGACGTCACGGGAACGGGTGTTTGCAGCCATTGACCACCGGCCGACGGATCGCATGCCCGCCGATTTTGGCGCTGATGCCGGTGTTGCAAAAGCGGTCATGGCGCGCCTTGGGGTTGCCGATAACGATGCGATGCTGGAAGCGCTGCACATCGACTTCCGGGCAATTCCGGCGCCGTACGGTCAGCCTGATACGGGACCCGACGCGGAGGGTTATATCCGGAACATGTGGGGACTGCTCCGTCGTCCGACGGATCCGGGGGACGGGAAACCGCAGGTGATCTGCCCGTTCAACGAGGACACCACGGTGGACGAGGTACATGCCCACCGGTGGCCGGACGCCGGCGTGCTGGATTTCAGTGCGGTCCGCGCGTCATGCAACCGGGACCATGACCGTTATGTGACCGTAGGCGCACCCTGGAGCCCGTTTTTCCATGAAGTCGGCTGGTTGATCGGGCAGGAGAACCTGTTCATTTGGATGGTGACTCGTCCGGACCTGGTGCATGCCATCATCGGGCATTTCGTCGACTATGAAATTGAGGCGACCCGTCGTTTCTTCGAGGCGGCCGCGGGAGGGGTCGACATTGCCTATGTAGGCAACGATTTCGGTTCCCAGCGTGGCTTGGTCTTTTCACCGGCGATGTGGCAGGAGTTCTACCGGCAGCCATTGAAGCGGTATTTCGATATCGCGCATGATTTCGGATGCCGGGTGATGCAGCATTCCTGCGGGGCGGTACGCGAGTTGATCCCGTCCTGGATTGAGGACGGGGTGGATATGCTCGATCCGGTCCAGGTGCTGGCCGACGGCATGGGACTGGAGGGGCTGGTGCGGGATTTCGGGGACCGGATCACCTTCCACGGCGGCCTCGATACCCAGCAGCTGATGCCTTATGGCACGACAGCCGATGTCCGGGCCACCGTGCGGCGGTACCGTGACCTGACGCGGGACCGGGGCGGTTACGTGTTGACGGGAAGCCAGTCCTTCATCGAGGACATTCCGGTGGACAACATCCTCGCCGCCTACGACGAGAATGTGCGATATGCCTGAAACCGGCTACTTCCGGTTAGACACGGCTTCCACTTCGAGTTCGAAGAGGAGGTCAGGCCGGCAGATGGTGCCGCGGGTGAGTACCAGCGGGATGGCGGGCAGGTCGGGGATGCGGCCCGTCTTGTCCGGTGCCGGAAACCCGACGCCGGGCTTGACGTAGGCGATGGCCCGCACGACATCGGTCCATTGCATGTGCCGGGATTCCAGGATGGCCTGCACCACGGCCAGAGTTTGCTTCACTTGCCCCTGTAAGTCGCCGACATGGATTGTGGCGCCGCCGGGGGCGATGCTGGCTGTGCCGGAAATTGTGAGGCGCTGGGTGTCCGGCGTGGTGATTTCCACGGCCCGGCTGAAGGCGCTCCCATAGGCTGCGGGAGGTCCCTGAAGGGGGGAATCCACCGGTGTGATCCGGACCTTTGATCCGGGTAGCGGGCGGATGGCCATCAATTCCGCCACCAAGGCGACCGGGGCGGTATGACTCATTCCAACACCGGTGCTGGCGGGATAAGACCTTATGGATCGGGCTGCGAAGGCGTCATGGCGTGCCCGGTTGAACTCGCCGTACCAGTCCAGAATGTCGCGCAGGAACCACCAGGTCCGGAACACCTCGGTGAATGACATGCCGGCCGCTGCCAGGGCTGCGTCCATCGTTGCAAAGGCGTCGGCCGCCTGAAGTTCGGGTGGCTGGTGCGGATTGCGCGGAGTGATGCCGCACAGGCAGGCAATGCGGGACGAGGTGTCCGTGAAGATGGATCCGACCCGGACACCGTTGATCAGAATGGGTTCCACGGAACATCCCTCCACGCCGTGGATCAGGATGCCGGCCAGGGGTTGTTGGTGTCCGGGACAACCTACCCGGGAGACCGGTGGGTCGGATGCGGGTTGTGAGCCGGGGGTTTCACCGGTGCCGAATACGGTTTGCCGGAGTATGTGAATGCCGGGATGATCCGCGAAAAAACGGTCCACACGCAGGAATACGGCGTCCGCGGGTTCGCCAGCGACGGGGGTTGACGTAAGAAACCATTCCGTCAGGTTTTGCCGGGCAACCGGGATGGCGTGGAATCCGGGTATGGATGGAGGTGTCATATCCTGTTGACGGGATTCATTGAGACGTCCTACAACTCTCTGGTAACGTATGACCGGGAGTTTCGGGGAACCGGGGGCTGTTTGTCAAGACGGGCCGGGGTAAGAAAGGCGATTATGAGCGAACGTCGTATGGATTTTGCCGCGTTGTGCAAACGTCTCGGCAAGTCCGCTCCTTACATCCGGACGCTCCAGGTACGCTTGACCCTGCCGATCCCGGATGACGGGCGATACAGTGAGTCCTACGAAAAATTCATGCGGGGACTGGTTTCATTGCGGACCCTCTCCGTTCCCTTCGAGGAGATCGGCGCCCTGCTGGCCCTGGAAAAGAAACTGCTGCAGTTGCTGAACATCGACACGCTGGAACCTTCCCACACATGGTTCCTGGACGGGTACCGGTCCCCCTTCGCCTCGGATTCCTGCCTGCTGATTACGGGCTATGATCTGAGCGGTTTGATTCATTCCGGCGGGGTGCAGAGCCAGTTGGACTTCAGCGGACGGAAGGCGGAACTCTTTTCCGGTTCTGAAATGGGTGAAGACGCACGGCGCGTATACGACCTGTGGCTCGAACGGGTCCAGGCCATCCGGGCCAGGGTACGGACGGAAGTGCCGATTCTACGATACTCCCTGTTATGGGCCAATCATTCGGTACACTGACAGGATCCGGGGGAAAGGGGATTCAACGGTGCTGGAGATTGAGATACCGGGTTGCAAGAAGCTGCGTGCCGCATTCCTGGTGACCGACTACAACGGGACCTTGGCGTGCGATGGCCGGCTGATCGAAGGTGTTGCGCCCCTGCTGTGCGCCGTCGCGGCCATCCTGGAAGTGCATGTCGTCACCGCGGACACCTTCGGCATCGCGGCGGAGAACCTCCGGTCGCTGCCGGTAAAATTGAGCCTTTTACCAGCCGGTGGGCAGGATAAACGCAAGGCACGCTATGTCCAGCAACTGGGCGCCGGGAAGACCATTGGCCTGGGGAACGGGCGGAACGACCGGCTCATGTTGAAAGCGGCCGTGTTGGGAATCTGTGTTATTCAAGGCGAGGGGAGCAGTGTTCAGACGTTGCAGGCGGCGGATGTGGTCTGCGGATCCGCTGTC
>Ga0156641_1104_pt1 | contig 9941 bp, 11 predicted proteins | sample RifOxyC3_FD_110715 | JGI IMG/M metagenome (GOLD analysis project Ga0156641, IMG submission 110715) | Lentisphaerae bacterium RIFOXYC12_FULL_60_16 | reverse complement strand
CGAGGTTGTGATCGACTGCGGCCCGGCCGGTCAGCCGGAATGCCAGCAGGGCAGGCAGGAGCCAGAGCCGGTCGTGGGAATCGGGTACGCGTTCACCGGAATCGATGAGGTGCCGCAGGATGCACACCTGCAGACCGGCCAGCAGGAACCCGAAGCTCGACGCGTCGGCGAACCGGTTCCAGGGCACACGGGCGGCCATGCGGGCGCACGTGGGGGTGGAGCGTTCGTCCAACCAGCTGATGAAAGGGTGGCGCGGGTTGCCGTCGGGATCCACCGCGGTGAAGGTCTGGGCCTGGCTGGCAATGGCGATGGCGCGGATTGCACCGGGATTTCCGGCGGTCGCCAACGCTTCGCCAATGGCGCGGGTCCATGCCTGTTCAACCTGGGTGGCATCCAACTCGACGCAACCCGGGCCGGGATAGCGGTAGGTCAGCGGACAGGAACCGGCGCCGCGCACGGTGAAGTCCCGGTCGTATACGGCGGCCTTGAACTGGGTGGATCCGAGATCGATGGACAGGTACATGCGGTTACATCCGTGCAATCAGGTCGGCGGCATAATTGACAAACAGGGTTCCGGTGACCGGCGCGAACATGCTGTTGCTGGCCTCGTAGCCGCCCGCGCGTGCGGCTTCCTCGGTCACCACGTAGCCCTGCAGTTCGCCGTTGACGAGACTGACCACGGCCGTCGGGTAACGGGTCATGCGCTTGAGTGCGAGCGAATACTCGATGAACACCTCGCCCGGCAGGCCGGCCATGCAGCGGTTGCCGATGCGCAGCGCCTGCACGTCCACCGTGGTGTAGGGTTTGAGCCAGGCCTTCAGGCTGCCGTCGGCCTGGGCGCGTGCCAGCACGACGGTTTCCTCGGCGCCGAACCAGGCGCACTCGGCCGTGCGTACCGGGCCATGGCCGGCGTTGCGGGTACGAAGGTCGTCGAAGGTGGTGCGTGCCTTGACCAGCGCCGCCTCGGCGTCGGCCACAGACGGGAAGGATCGTGTGGGCGCCTGGACAGGGGCGAGGGCACTGTTGAGAGTGGGCGTGGTATCGAAGGGGTCGTTCATGGCCTGTTCGATGGCGGTATGGGCGAAATCGCCCAGCCGTCGGCCCAATCGTTCGGCTTCCTCGAAGGTCTGGCCGCGCACGTGGTAGCGGGGACTCTGGTTGCCGGCCGGACCGGTATGGTAGAGCACGGTGCAATCGCGGCCGAACGCCTCCTGGAGTGCGAGGCGTGTGTAGGCGGGGAAATCGGAGGAAACCAGGCGTGAGTCCTCATGCAGGACCGTCGGGTGCATGCTGTAGGTCAGGGAAATCGCCTGGATTTTGCGGGTGGCGGGATCGCGCACCACGAGGAGGGGTGCTTCCGGGTCGCGGGGTCCGTCGGGATCATGGCGGTTGCAGCCCACGCCGTCCACGGTGGCCGAGGTCCAGGCAAGTTCGGCAGGGCGGGGATTGGTGGCGGCGGCAACGGCGGCGGTGAGGGTTTCCGTCTTGAGCAGGTCCACGTAGCCGGGATCCACGCGCTGGACCACCGGGTCATATTGCCAGGACAGCATCTCGAGGGTGACGGGACCGGAATGGGTATGGGAACAGCTGATGAACACGCCGGATTCCGGAACGTGGGTTTTACGGGCGATGGTGCGGCGCAGTTCGCGGGCGGTGGGCGGATCGAGGAACAGGATATCCAGCGCCACGAGCAGGACGGAAGCGGATCCGTTATTCAGGTAGAGGGCCGAAGCCAGCAGGGGATCATGGATGCCGGTGGAGATCCGTTCGACATGGGGATATCCCACCAGGAACATGGGCTTTCGCGGGCTGATATCGCGTACGGCTGTGCCGGCAAGCAAGGGCATGGTAATAGCTCCAAGGTTCAGGGATTATTTCCCGCTGATGGTTACGTTATAGGGTGTCGCCTGTCAATACCTGTACACAACCTGTCCAGGGCCATTGCCTGACGGATAGCGCTGTAGGGACGCGTCAGCGAGGGACAGGATTGAACCGGTCAGCGCGTTGCTGAAGATGCTTCAACCATTGCCGGTTGTGCCGATGGCGGGAATGGTTCAACATGAATATGCCATTAACCAGGGAGAACATGCTTACCGCAATAATCAGAACGGCGATAAGCGCATAACCGTCTTTTCTCATCGTAGTCCTTGCTTTCCGCACGCGACGAAACGCATGTGATGGGTGCGCTGCTTGCGAAGATAATAGGAATCCCACGAAAGATGCAAAACTGCGCAGGGAGCCAGTCCGGTGGGGGTCTCAATGGTAAATTCACAGGTGGAGCCCGGCGGCAGAAGCAGACGGGATTCGTGTACACCGGTGGCAACTACCAGATACGCCTTGTCTTGGCGGATAAGGAATGAGCCGGCGTGGAAAACTCCATGATCCACCGACCAGGAGGAGGGAGATGTGTGGTCCAGGGTTTGCTGCCAGCGTTTTATGACGAGCGGGATCACCGCCTGGTTGTCGGCGCGGTGAAAGGCGCGATTTACACCGACCCAACTGTCGGCAAAGAAAACACCGACAACCGAGAGGGTTGAGAAAGTGATGGCCAGTACAACGAGCATTTCCGTTATGGTGAATCCACGTTTCATTCCGGCACCGCCAGTCCGATATGGGCCAGGATGCGTCCGTCAGATTTTGTAATAGCCAATTCGATCCGGGATCCGGTGGTCGTGCAGGCAGCCTGAAATCCCGGTTGCCCGGCCAGTGTGCTTCGAATGAATTCCTCCTGGATAATCCGGTCGGCCAGGGTGGAGTTCCAGGCGGATTCGGCTTCCAGGCGTTCGAGTGTGTTGTCCAATATGACCAGCGCACCAGTTTCGCATTCCAGTGCCCGTTCATAATCCATGATGCCGTTGAGGGTTGCGGAAAAGATGGAAATCAAAACCGCGAGGATGGACAGAGCGGCAATCAGTTCGAGCATGGAGAATCCGGCCATAGGGTGCCATCGCTTATTCTCCGGGGACGGTGGGTTGTAATCGTTGTCAAGCATGACTACATCAGTGCATACAAGTAATTCAACAAGACAGAAAATAAGTAATAGGCCAGGGTTCCAACCAATCCCGCGGTGATCAGGGTACACACCGGATCAACCCAATTCAGCAGGCGACGGGTTGAATGATCGATTTCCTGTTGAAGCCATTCGGCCAGCAATTCAAATCCGGAGGCCGGGTCTTCACGGCGGGCTGCGTTGGTGAGCACCCATTGATCCATCGGGCGGCCCAACCGCATGGATCCCCAGGCGACATCCCACCGGACCCCCTGTTGGAGTTTCTGTATGCAGGCTGACAGACGCCGTCGCAACCAGCGGCTGCGGGTGGCTTTCAGGCTCCATTGGGTGGCCGACAGGATGTCGTCACCTTGGCGCAGGAATGTAGCCATGCTTACCGCCAGATCTCCGAGCGCGAATCGTTTGTATTCACGTCCGACGAAGGGAATATGCAGGGAGATAAATTCTCCCAAACGTCCCATTCCAGGCATCAATACGACAAACAGGAACAGGATGAGTGGAGCGGGAATCAGCAACTCCAGGTGGGTCCTGTGCTTGAAGATCCATGGAATTCCGGAAGAATCGGGAGAAATATCCTCCCCTAGTTCAATAAATTTCGGTGCGACAAAAAACAGGATAAACAATAAAAAATAAACCGTGATGAGCAACTTTTGGACGGCAAAGAACAAACCCGCTTTCCGTTCCCGTGTTACGGTCCCCAGATAGTTAATCTGGTTTGCCAGCAGGGGCAGGGCGGTTTCCAGCCGGTTATTCTGTTCGGCACGTTCAACGCCCAGCAGGTAGAATTCGGGGAATTGTCCGGGGAAGGTTCGCCGCAGGGCAAAGCTCAAGCGTTCACCTTTTTCCAAACCACGGATCAAACGCCGTACGAGGTAGGACCATTGAATATCGGTCAACGAGGACAGGGGGACCAACAGGAGAAACGGCGCCAGGAACCATCCCAGGACAATCCGTATATTCAAGAGGGGAGTATTAAGTTTTCGATACGAGGGGATGCTTTTCAACACTTCGGGGAGGGGAATGTGTTGGCGAACCCCCCAGCCGAGCATATCGGCAATCATGCTGATCCGGGAACGGGACTCCGACAGGCCAGATCCTTGCATGCCTGGATCCGCAGGAAATATCAGTTCATTTGAAAGGATGGAAAGCATGGCATAACTAGTAACTGCACCAGGACATAATTGAAGTAATTGGATGAAATATCCCGATTACCACGGTGCCGACCAGCAAGGTGATCAGGGTGATTGCCGTCAGGTTCCATTGATTGCTTGCGGAACGCATGGCCAACGTGACACGGTGTTCGAATAGAACGCTGAGTTGTGTCAGGGCATCCGGCAGGTCACGTTCCGGTGTCTGGGTGAATGTTAACCGGATGAGTGGATCTATGGTTTCATGATTGGCCATGGCGTCTTCGACGGAGCGGCCGGACTGGAGCTGTTGTGCCACCCGCTTCAGATCCCGGCGGAAAGTATCATGGTCGGCCAGCTGGGCAGCGGTTTCCACGGCTTCGTTCAGCGGCATGTTTTGCCGGATGAAAGCAGCGCATAACACGGTGAACCGGGCAGAGTCCATCGCCTGTATGATGTTCATGGACCCGGGGATGGCATTGATAATCCGCATCATCATCCGGTGGGCCTTTATCCCGGGTGTGAACAACCACACGGAGGATGTGGCCAGGCAGATGAAGAAAACCGTATAAGGGATCCAGTAGTCATGGATATTCATGCCGACGGAGAGGATGAAGCGGGATAATGCCGGTAATTGATAATAGCCGAACATGTCGCTGACAGCCGATTGAAAGGCCGGGATGACAGTCAGGGAAAGGCCGATCACAACCAGGAGACATAAATGGATCGTGAAAAGCGGATAGGCGACGATGTCGCGCATCCGGTTGGCGATAAGCTGGCAGAACCGGCTGAACCGGGCGACCTCAAACAGCGTCTCGTCAAGTGTTCCGGTTGACTCCCCCGCCTGGATCAGGCGGATGTGGATGGGATCGAAATAATGCGGATAATCCTGCATGGTCCGTGCGAGCTTCTCGCCTCGTCCGACCCGTTCACTGATGGTCTGCATCATCTGTTTGAAATCCGGTGCAGGCAGATGTTTTCCAATCTGCAAGAGGCTGTCAGGCAGAGGCAGGTTGGAACGGATTAACAGGCCGAGTTGCTGGTAGAAATCTGCAATGTCGGTTGATCGCATGAATAGCCTCACTCCACGGTACGAAACGTATCATGCTATGGCTTACGACTTCAATGCTTTCTGAAATTTGGATTCCTTCAGGTGATCCGGATGTGTAGAGTGTGAGCAGGAGGTTCCATGGAGTCGGATCCCAGGGAAGAACCGGAAGCGTTTGTCGACCGAATGTTTGCCCAGGCCATTGACCGTGGCGCCAGTGACCTGTATTGGTTGCCGTGCGCAAACCGCCTGAATATCCGTCTTCGGAGGGACGGCATCCAGGAGGATCTAGCCGATGTACCCTGCGAATACGGTGCCCAGTGTGTGGCACGTATCAAGGTGATGTCCAGGCTCCTGACTTATCGAACAAAAATCGCCCAGGATGGCGTGATTCGGGATTTCGTGCACCGGGCAGGAGCCGAATTGCGGGTATCGGTAATGCCGACCAGTCGCGGAGAACGGGTATCCATACGCATCCAGCGAACGGACCACGGACCGTTATACCTGGAAGACCTGAAATTTGCGCCGGAGGTGATCCTGTCGTTGCGCGCGATGCTGGAGCGACCTTCCGGGTTGCTGGTGTTGACCGGGCCAACGGGTTCCGGGAAAACCACGACCATTTATGCCATGATCCGTGAACTGTTGCGGTCCAACCAGGACCCCGCATCGATCATTACCATCGAAGATCCCATTGAATGTGCAATCGACGGCATTTCGCAAACCTCGGTATCCGAGGGGGACGGGTGGGGGTATGCCGCCGCCTTGCGCAGTGCCCTCCGGCACGATATCAAGACCCTGGTCGTGGGAGAAATGCGGGACCCGGAGGTGGTGCGGGTGACCTTGGATGCGGCGCTTACCGGGCACCGGATAATCACCACCTTCCATGCGGGGGACATTCCCTCCGTTTACGCGCGCCTTTTGCACCAGGGGTTTGAACCGTTTCTTGTAGCCGCAGCCGTAACCGGGGTCGTCAGCCAACGGTTGATTCCACGCCGTGACAAGGCTGGCCAGGTGCCCGTGGTGGCGACGCTGGTGCCGAACGATGCATGGCGTGATTTCATTACGCAGAATCCCGGGCTGGGTGCCCTACGTAAACAGATTGCCCGCTATCCTGCAGCCGACCTGCCGACCGTGGCGGGAAGCCTGGTTCAGGCGGAGCTGATAACGGAGTCTGAACAACGGCGGATCTGTGCCGACCAGTCGGATGCATCAGAACCGGATGGCGCTCCATGATCCGCCAGGCATTCCGGACATCTTTTGCCGTGATGCGGGATCAATGGGTGACGCTGTTGCTGATACTGGGATTTACCTATTGGCCCTTGGGTTTTCTGAAGGCCTATCTGATGGATTCCGCTTACGAACCGTACGAATTACTCAGTTCATTATCCGCAACGCGGTTTTGGGCTCAATTCATCCTGATCATTCCGGATGCGGCCATCCTGTATGTCGGGTTGAACCATATTGCGGGTGAGCCTGCCGGTTTCGGGGAAAGTCTGGGATATGGATTCCTGAATTACGGACGCATGTGGATTACACGGTTCTTCAATTACCTGTCCTGGTTGACGCTGCTTCTGCTGGTGGTTCCCGGTGTCTATGGATTGACCCGCTGGTCGTTGAGCGAGATCACCGTGGTAAGTGATCGAACCATCGGGGTGGGGGCCTTGCATCGCAGTTGGCAGATGACCCGGGGCCGGGTTGGGCAGATATTCTTTGCCCTGTGCATCGGGGGCGGGACCTATGCCGTGCTGTGGGGTGCGATAACAGCCTTATACATCCGGGATTTTGAGGTGAACTGGTGGGCTATTGATGGGTTGTGTTTCATGGGGACCAGTGTCCTGAACATGGCGTGGTTGCTATACCTGTGCGGGATTTATGCACAGTTGGAAAAGCCCTGAAGGAACACGGTGAGTTTTCATGTCCAAAGATAAACCCCTTTCCGACGGCGGCTTTTCGACAGCGTCATGACGGTTGTGCTGGAGTTACCAGACGGCTCGCTAGGGACAGCTCGCCCTACTCGGGGAGGAGGCGGGGACCGCTCATAGAGCGGTGCTACATTATTCCGGATGTTTTGACTTCTGCCATCTGCCGGTTTCAATCTTCCGGTGGGTGGCCGTCGGGGGCCATTTTGACGAGTTTGGGGTCGAAGCGGGCGATGATGTCCACCAGGTCGCGTTGGGCGGCCATCACGGTCTCGATATCCTTGTAGGCCATCGGGACCTCATCAAGGCCGGCGGAAATCAGCACGACATCGTGGGCGTTGAGGAAACGCCGGCCGTCGTTCCAGGTGTAGGTTTTCCGCGCCGCCTTGCGGCTCATGCGCCGACCGGCGCCGTGTGAAGCCGAGTTCAATGATTCCGGGCATCCCTTGCCACGGACCACATAGCCGGGTGTGGCCATTGAACCGGGAATGATCCCGGTGATGCCCCGGCCGGCTGGGGTGGCACCTTTGCGGTGGACGATGACGTCCCGCCCGAAATGGTTTTCCCTCCACGCGAAGTTGTGGTGGTTCTCGATGTCGAGCAGGACGTTGGCGCCGAGCAGACGGACCACGTCGCGGTGGATCAACTGGTGGTTGGCGGCGGCGTACCGGCCCATGAGTTCCATCGCCTGCCAGTATTCGCGGCCGGTATCCCGGTCGAGATCGAGCCAGGCCAGTTGAGCCAGTTCGCGCGGCAGTTCGGGATGAAGCTTCATCGCCAGCGCACTGTAGCGGGTGGCGACCTGGCCGCCGGTACCGCGGCTGCCGCCGTGGCTCAGCAGGGCGCTATAAGTTCCTGCCTTCAGGCCCAGGTCATCCTGTTCCAGGGTCAGGGTACCGAACTCGACAAAGTGGTTGCCGCTGCCGCTGGACCCGAGCTGGTGGGCGGCCTTGTCCCGGCATTCCCGGGTGACCGGGCTGAACGACCAATCCTCGTGCATGACCGGGTGATCCTTGGCGGGGGAGAATCCCGCGCCAACGCCGAAGCAGGTGGCCGTTTCCAGTGTGCGGGTCAGGGCGTCCCGGCGGTTGCGGAGGTCCGCAACCGGCAGGTCGAGCACCGAGAGTTTCATGCGGCAGGCGATGTCCATGCCGACGGCATAGGGGATCACCGTATTCCGTGTGGCCAGGACGCCGCCGATGGGCAGGCCATAGCCGGTGTGGGCGTCGGGCATCAGGGCGCCGGCCACCGCGACGGGCAGTTGGCAGGCGTGTTCCATCTGCTGGACGGATTGCGGGTCGGGATCGGGACCCCACCGGTGGTAGGGGGCCGGTGTGGCGCGCGGGGTGAACCGGGGACCGGTCTCCCGTGCCGACGATTTTCGGGGTGAATTATTTTTCATCCATCAGCGACGGGTAGCGCCCGGCCTTGATATGTTCAATGAAGGAGAACGAACAGCCGATATGGTCATGGATGGCTTGCCGGTCCAGTCCTTCCGCCACGGCCCGGCGCACATAGGCCACCCGGTCCGGCAGGGAGCGTTCGAATTCCGTCAGCATCGTGTCGTTCTGGAACGGGGTGTAAGCCCGGTTGTGCAGGGCGTGGACCAGATCCTGTTCAGACTGGATGGGGTTGTGAAATCGCAAGGCATAGGCGCCCAGCAAGCGGGTGCTGTGGGAATCCGTAGCGGCGATCAGGCCGCAACCGGTAGCCGCCTGGAATGCGAGAATGCCGGGGCGCTGGAAGGCGCAGATATTCAGGCTCCAGCACTCGCAGGCGTCGGGAGGGCTGGCATACAATCCATCGGCGATGGATTCGCGGTAACGCAAGGGATGTGCCAGAACCACGGCAGCGCCGGTTGTGCGCGCCACGTTCATAACGTGCGTAGTTGTCGGGTTCTCTCCAAAGGGACTGGTATCCGTCATGCCATACACCAGGAGGTCTTCGCCTTCGCTGGTGTGGATCTCAACGCCCCGGAAGATCTTGAGTCCGGGGAACTTGTCGCGGAGGGGGAGGAAGGTCTTGTCGGGCCAGATCACGTTATGCTCGGTCAGCACCACGGCGTCCAGCCCGCGTTCGAAGGCCATGGCCAGGATTGCTTCCGCCGGTTCCTTTGCGCACATGGAATACCTGGAGGTATGGACATGTAAATCGATCAACATTGCCTGGGCTCCTGTGTTTTCGGCACCCGAACCTGCCACAGGCGGCGGGACGGGTCAACACTGGTGTTACTTCGGCGTCGGGATATGTTGCTGGAGACGATCATGTCCCAAAAGGATGGACAGGTTTCGGATGAAGGGATAGATTTATGTTTATGAAGAACTACCGGGATATCATCACAGTCGAGCCTGGCAAGTGCGGTGGAAAGCCTTGTATCAGGGGCATGCGAATCACGGTCTATGATATTCTCGAATACCTTGCGTCCGGCATGACAAAGGAACAAATCCTGGGTGATTTTCCCTATTTGACAGAGGAAGACATTCGGGCGTGCCTTCAGTATGCGGCTGATCGGGAACATCAGCAGATGGCGGTTTATGCGTGAAACTGCTGTTCGACCAGAACCTCTCACCGTTCCTTGTTGAACGGTTGGTCGGATTATTTCCCGGTTCTACCCATGTACAATCGCATGGATGAAGCGCTTGGTGTTCTTGCTGTTTTCGGATGAAGCGATTTTTAACGAACTGATTTTATCAGGCATCCGGGTTGTTGCCATCCGGATCCGGAATTTAAAACACACCAAACGGATGGCGGAAAATACGGGAACCATGAATAAACTGAATAGCAAGAGCCGCAAAGACCTGCAACCTTCGACGTTTCTCTGGGGACAATACCGGCCG
>Ga0156641_1024_pt1 | contig 10001 bp, 10 predicted proteins | sample RifOxyC3_FD_110715 | JGI IMG/M metagenome (GOLD analysis project Ga0156641, IMG submission 110715) | Lentisphaerae bacterium RIFOXYC12_FULL_60_16 | reverse complement strand
GGACGATGGTGGGCGGGATTGTGGGCGCTCGGATTGCCTATGTGGCGGCAAATTGGGAAACCTACCGGGAAACACCGCTGAAGGTATTTGCCATATATGAAGGCGGATTGATCTATTACGGGGGTTTTTTCGGGGCTGTACTGGCGTTGGGGGCCTTTGCGTGGCATCGCCGGAAGCCACTCCTGCCGTTCATGGATTTCGTGGTGTCGGCGGTGCCGCTGGGGCACGCCTTTGGGCGGATTGGCTGTTTCCTGAACGGGTGTTGCCATGGCATGCCGACGGACGGTATCCTGTCGGTCCGTTACCCGGTACGCAGCATGCCGTGGTGGTGGCAGGTGGAGCAGGGGCTGATTGACCGGTTTGATCCGCAGGCGTTGCCGGTATATCCCGTGCAGTTGTACGAGGCCGGGTTCAATCTGGCCCTGTACGGGTTGCTGTGGGTGACCTACCGCCGTGGCCGGATGCCCGGCCGGGTCATGGTCATGTACCTGCTGGTCTATCCGGTCGGACGGTTTCTCCTGGAGTGGATGCGGGGCGATCCCCGTCATCATCTCGGGTATTTTACAACGGCCCAGTTATTCAGCATGACGTTGTTCATGTTCGGATGGGGATTGTATATCCATGCGCGACGTTCCAATCGTTCAGCTTGAGGTGCCCGGTTCAGCCGGCGGATGGCGTCTGGACCGGTTTGTAACCGGTTGTCTTCCAGCTCTTTCCCGTGCACGGGTACAGTCGCTGATCCGGGAGGGGCGGGTAAACATACCCGGTCAACGGATCCGATCCAACCTGCGGGTAAAACCCGGCATGATCGTCGGGGTCTACATTCCCCCTCCGGAACCGGTCAACCTGGTGCCGGAAGCCATCGCCCTGGATCTCCTGTTTGAAGACGGCGATATCCTGGTGATCAACAAGCCGGCGGGACTGGTGGTGCATCCGGCTCCGGGTCATGCAAGGGGAACCCTGGTTCATGCCTTGTTGTATCATTGCCGGGATCTTGCGGGGGTGGGTGGCGAACAGCGCCCGGGGATTGTTCACCGTCTGGACAAGGATACCAGCGGCGTCATGGTGGTGGCCAAAAACGATGTGGCGATGCAATCGCTGGCCGGTCAGTTCAAGGATGGAACCATACGCAAAGAATACGTGGCACTGGTGGCGGGGACGCCTCCCGGTTCCGGAACGGTGGATACCCTGATCGGGCGCAACCCGCTGGACCGCAAGACGATGTCGGCCAAACCCCGTGCCGGTCGACGTGCCGTTACGCATTTTAAGTTGGAGGAACGTCTGGGGCCGGCATCCCTGGTAAGGGTTCGCATTGAAACCGGTCGAACCCACCAGATCCGGGTGCATTTTGCCCATCTTGGGCACCCGGTGCTGGGTGACAAGCAATATGGCCGGACCCGGGGTACACGCCTGCCGGTACCGGTTCACCGGCAGATGTTGCATGCCCGGAGGTTGGAGTTCAAACACCCACGCCATCAGGATGTTCGGGCCTATGAAGCGCCGTTGCCGGCCGATTTTGCCCTGGTCCTGGAGACGTTACGGTCCATTCGGGACTCTTGACAAGCCGGTTGCCGTTCCTGACAATGCCCGTTCTCAAGGAGTGAAAAGGTGATGAATGTTCGACGTGAGGTGGTGCCGTTCCTGGCGGCAACCTGGGTGCTGGTGGGGGTGGTTCTGGTGCTGGGTCTGGTTTTTGGCGTTGGTCCGTACCGGCTCAGCATTCCGATGGTAGGGTTCGGTTTGGTGATGAGTGGTTATTTCCTCTATTTTTTCCGTGATCCGGAACGGACCGTGCCCGCGGGTGTTCAGAATCTGGTGGCGCCTGCGGACGGGGTCGTGGCGCGTATTGTCCGTATGCGCGAGGACCAGTACCTGAAGGCCGATACGGTTCGGATCAGCATTTTCCTGAGCCTGTTCGATGTGCACGTCAATCGCAGCCCGCTGGCAGGCCAGGGGACGTTCCTGGGGTATTTCCCCGGTAAGCGTTTGTTTACATTCCATGAGAAATCCTCGGACGTCAACCAGCACAATTCAATCCTGATCGAGGGAAGTGGAACCCGTTGTCTGCTCAACCAGATTGTCGGGCCGGTCTGCCGCCGGGTGGTGTATTGGCCGGATCACAACCGGCCGGTGGCGCTTGCCGGTGGGGAGCGGATCGGGATGATGAAGTTCGGATCCCGGCTGGACCTGTATTTCCCGGATGGCGATGTCACGATTACTGCGCGGGAAGGGGACCGGGTCAGTGCCGGAGCGTCGGTTATCGGCCAGGTGAAAGGAACCCGATGAACAAGCATTTCGAGCGATTCACCCGGAGTCATCCGTTGTTTTTCAACTGGCGTCAGCTGATTCCCAGCATCGTTACGCTGGCGGCGATGCTTTCCGGTTTCCTGAGCATCCTGTTGACGTTTGAAGGCATGCATAAGGGGAATCCGGACTTGTACCGCCTCTCGGCGCAACTGATCATGCTGGCGATGATCCTGGACGGGTTGGACGGCAATCTGGCCCGCTGGTTGAAGGGGCAAAGTGAATTCGGGGCTGAATTGGATACCTACGTGGATCTCACGGCGTTTGGTATTGCCCCTGCAATTTTGATCTTTGCCGTGACCCTGCAAAGCAAGGATCCCATGTGGCGCGTATTGTTGCCGTCCGCGGTTGCCTTGTCCGGCGTGGTCCGGTTGGCCCGCTTCAAGGTGCGTGACCCCCTGCGCGGGCAGGGGGGATATGCCGGCCTGCCCATCACGGCCAATGCCGGCTGGGTGTCGATGCTGGTATTCATCAGCCAGACGCCGCCCTATGACCAGTTCTCGCTGAACCAGGGATGGATGGCGATCCTCTTCCTTACGGGAACCGCCGTCTTCATCACCCTGCAGGTGACCAACCTCCGGTATCCGAAACCCACCAAGAAAGCGGCATTGTTCATCCCCTGCATGTTCCTGGTGGGATTGATGTTTGTTCCGGGCAAGCAATTGTCGGTACGGGCTGCCGTGCTGATGTTGTCCCTCGGCGTGTTGTACATCCTGATTGGTCCCCTGTTTGTCAAGGGGGTGGAAGTGCACAAGGCCCGCCGTGAAGCCCGCCTGGCGGCCGGCCTTCCGCAGGAGCAGGAACCGGACGAAGACGAGGACGAGGATGTGGACGCGTGACCATTCGCCGGGTACTGGACGGTGTGGAGGCGTATCTGCGCCACGAAATGGATGACGGACGTGTGCTGGCGGATGTTTCCCCGGCCGTGGTCAGGGCGCTGGCCGCCCCGCTTCCGCCCCGTCGGGAAAAGCGGAAACCCGCACCGGTTCCCGTCCTGACGCCAACCGTGGATACCGTTTCGCCGACCGTCGACCCGGCCGTTGCGGGAAAGGATCCCGTGAAGGTTCTGGCGGATATCGCGGGCCGTGTCGCCGAATGCCGGCGGTGTGTGCTCTGCAAGCAACGGAACCGGACCGTTCCCGGGCAGGGCAATCCGCATCCCGAGCTGATGTTCGTGGGGGAAGGGCCCGGCGCCGACGAGGACCGGCAGGGGCTTGCCTTTGTGGGCCGGGCGGGGCAGTTGCTGACCCGCATGATCACGGCCATGGGGTTTACCCGTGACGAGGTGTTCATCGGGAATGTGGTCAAATGCCGGCCGCCGGACAACCGGACCCCCCTTCCGGATGAAATGGAAGCCTGCCTCCCCTTTCTACGCGAACAGATTGCCGTATTGAAGCCACGGGTGATCGTGGCCCTGGGGGCCACGGCGGTACTGGGGCTGACACAGGCCAAAGGGATCTGCAAGCTGCGTGGAAACTGGATGCTGTTCGACGGCATCGACCTGATGCCGACCTTTCATCCCGCCTACCTGTTGCGTAATCCGCCGGCCAAGCGCGAGGCATGGGAAGATCTTAAAGCGGTTTTGGTCCGGTTGGGCCGGCCGGTTCCACCGGTCGGATCCGGCAAATCCGGTCAGAGCAGTTCCGGCTGACGGTTGCCGGGTTTGATGCCGAACCGTTCGTAGCAGCGGGGGGTTGCCACGCGGCCCTTGGGGGTTCGCTGCAGATACCCTTCCTGGATCAGGTACGGTTCGTAAACTTCCTCGATGGTGCCCGGTTCTTCGCCGACCGACACCGCGATGGTATTGACCCCCACGGGTCCCCCCGCGAATTTGAACAGGATGGACTCGAGGATGCGTTTATCCATCTCATCCAATCCGTTCCGATCAATGTCGAGCATGGACAGGGCGCGATCCGCCACATCCTGGGTGATCACGTTGTCGGCGCGGACCTGGGCGTAATCGCGGACGCGGCGGAGGAGATTATTGGCAATCCGGGGGGTCCCGCGGGAACGTTGGGCAATTTCCATGGCGCCCGCAGATTCCACCTTCACGTTCAGGATGCCGGCCGACCGCTGGATGATGTGGTGCAGGTCCTCGGCACGATAATAATCGAGGCGGTTGGTGATACCGAAGCGTGTCCTCAGGGGGGCGGACAGGAGTCCACTGCGCGTGGTGGCGCCCACGAGGGTAAAACGCGGCAGATCCAGCCGGACGGACCGGGCTCCGGGCCCCTGTTCCAGCATGATATCGATCACGAAATCCTCCATGGCCGCATACAGGTATTCCTCGACGGACTTCTGGATACGGTGGATTTCGTCGATGAACAGGATATCGCCGGGTTCCAGGCTGGTGAGCAGCCCCGCCAGGTCGGCCGGTTTGTCGATGATCGGCCCGGAGGTGATCTTGAGATGGGTTCCCATGGCGCCGGCCAGCAGGTAGGCCAGCGTGGTTTTGCCGAGCCCGGGCGGCCCGGAGAGCAGGACGTGGTCCAGCGATTCCGAGCGGGCGCGGGCGGCTTCCACGGCGAGTTCCAGCCGTTCACGGACCTTGTTCTGGCCGGTGAATTCGGAGAAGGCAACGGGGCGCAGGCTGGTTTCGAATTCCCGGTCCGGTTGATTCAGTTCGCGGGTGGGGGGAGGGACCTGGCTCATGACACATCCTTGTCTTTGGCGCCGGACAGGGCGCGCTTGATGATGGCCTCAACGGTCCAGGGGGCGCCGGACTGGATGGCCAGGATATCCATGACCATTTTCCGGGCGGTGTTTTCCTTGTGGCCGAGGGCGATGAGGGCCATGACGGCGTCCCGTCCCACGGCGTCGTCATCGGGTCCGGCGGTGGCGCTGCGGGATTCCATCCGGTCGGCTTCCGGGAGGCGGTCCTTGAGTTCCAGCACCAGGCGTTCGGCGGTTTTCTTGCCGACACCCGTGATCTGGCTGAGCCGGCGCACATCGTGTTCGTCGATGGCCCGCACCAGTTCGCGGACGGTCAGCCCGCTCAGGATGGACAGGGCCGTACGGGGGCCGATGCCCGTCACGTCGATCAGCAGGAGGAACATGCGCCGCTCGGACTCCTGGTTGAAGCCGTAGAGCTGGTGGATGTCCTCGCGGATATGGTCATAGGTGACCAGGCGGCATTCGGACTGGAGGGGGGGCAGCCGGTCGAAGGTGTTGAGCGGGACGAGTATCTCGTAGCCGATACCGCCGACATCGAGCACGACCCGTGTGGGTTGTTTCTCAACCAGTATTCCGCGAACAAACGTGATCATGACCGTTCACCGTTCATAGGGATTCGGGCATCAGGACGGCATGCCGGCTGCAGTTGTTCAGGTGGCATATGGCGATGGCCAGGGCGTCCGCGGCATCCTCGGGCGGTGCCGTCCGCAGGCCCAGCAGGGACATGACCATGCGTTGGACCTGTTCCTTGGTTGCGCCGCCGAATCCGGCCACAGCCTGCTTGACGCGCCGGGGTTCGTATTCGTACATCGGGCGTCCGGTCCGCGCGCCGGCGGCGATTACGGCTCCGCGTGCCTGCCCGAGGATCAGCGCCGTGCGTGCATTGCGGCAGAAGAAAACGCCTTCCAGCGCCAGTGCGGTGGGTTGATGTTCGTCCACCAGTTCCTGGATCCGGTTGGCCAACCGGAGCAGGCATTCGGAAATCCGGCAGTCCTGCGGGAATCGTATGGTATCGAACATCACGGACGACAGGCGGGACCCCACGGCATCGACCACGCCAACCCCGGTACACCGGAGGGCGGTGTCAATACCCAGGACCCGTGCAGGCTGGCTCATGGTGGTGGACTCCGTTGGCCGGCGGGTAGCGCCGGGGGTCAGGCGGATTTTTCCATTTCCTCCATGACCGCTTCGCTCATCTCCATATTGGTGTAAACGTTCTGGACGTCATCGTTGTCTTCCAGGTCGCCCACGAACCGGAGCACGTCGGCGGCGACGGACTTGTCGTTGACGGGCACCATGGACAACGGCAGCATGGAGACTTCGGCCGAAGTCGCCTTGATGCCGGCTTTTTCCAAGGCGTCGCATACCGCGGTCAACGTCTGGGGGTCGGTGATGATTTCAAACTGGTCTTCCTCCCGGGTCATGTCGTCGGCGCCGGCCTCGAGGACGATTTCCATCAGCTTGTCCTCCTCAACGCCCTCGGCATCGACGAGAATCTGGCCCTTGCGGTTGAATCCGCGGCTGACAGATCCGACGGCGGCGAAGTCCCGGTTGTGGCGGTTGAAGATGTGCCGGATTTCCGCAGCGGCGCGGTTCTTGTTGTCCGTCAGCACGAAGACGAGGACGCCGATTCCGCCGCCGGCATATCCCTCGTAGGTGACTTCATCGTAGGTAACGCCGCCCAGTTCGCCCGCGCCTTTCTTGATGGCCCGATCGATGTTGTCGGCCGGCATGTTGACGCTCTTGGCCTTGAGGATGGCGGTGCGGAGTGACGGATTGGTCTCGGGATTACTGCCGCCCCGCTTGGCCACCACGGTCAATTCCTTGCCGATCTTGCTGAACGCCTTGCCCCGCTTGGCATCTGCGGCGCCCTTCTTATGTTGAATGGTTTTCCATTTACTATGACCGCTCATGTTTCGCTCCGTTTCTGCTGATCATCCGCTTGGTGCGGATGGTGGCCGGCACTGCCTTCGCCGGCCGGCATGTTAAACCCCACCAGTTCCGGCGGGCTGTCGCCTTCAAAATCCTGCATCCACCCCTGTTCAAACTCCAGACGTTCCATGGCCGCCATGGCCGATTCGTATTCCTGCCGGGTGATCCGGCGGTTCCATGGCGCCGTCTCCGACGCCCGGTGAGCGGGAAGATACTGCGACATGAGGCTGACTGCAACAGCATTTCCGAGGTGATCAGCGATCCATTCCAGGTTCATGACGGCTTCATCCGCATGGCCCGGAAGCATCAGGATCCGGCAGATGGTGCCGGACCGCGCGATTCCGGCCGGATCGAGGCGGAGCGGGCCGGTCAGCCGGGACATGGTCTGGAGCGCGCTGCGCGCCTTGTCGACATAGTCGGGTGCGCCGGAAGCGGCCGCGGCGGTTTCGGGGCGGGCATAGCGCAGGTCGGTCAGGTAAACCCGTGTCATGGAAGCGAAATGTTCCAGGATATCCGTGCGTTCGTAGCCGCTGGTATTGTAGACAACCGGCAGATTGAACCCTTCCTGCCGGGCGGTTTGCCAGGCGGATTCGATGGCGGGGAGCCACGGGGTCGGGCTGACCAGGTTGAGATTGTGGCAATCCGCCGCCTGGATTTGGAGCATGAGACGGGCCAGGGATTCCGGATCGAGGGTTTCACCCCGGTGCTCCTGGCTCCAGGGGTAATTCTGGCAATACCGGCACTGCATGGTGCAGTGGCTGAAGAAGATGGTTCCCGACCCCCGGGTGCCGGAGACGGGTGGTTCCTCGCCGTGATGCGGTCCATGCCGGAACACTTTGGGGGATGATCCGGCCTTGCAAAAGCCGGTTTGACCGGCTGTCCGGTTGACCCGGCACTGGCGGGGGCAGAGCGTACAGGACTCAAACGAGGGGCGGATCAGTCGGTTTCCTCTTCCTTGTGTTTCACGGCCGAGGCGATGATCTTCTGTGCCACGTTGGTCGGGACATTCTCGTAACGGCAGAACTCCATTTCAAAGGAGCCCTGTCCGCCCGTCACGCTGCGGAGTTCGGCGCCGTACCGGAACAGTTCCGTCAGGGGTACTTCGGCCTGGATGACTTGCCCGCCATCGATCGGTTCCATCCCGAGGATCCGGCCCCGCTTGTGGTTGATATCCCCGTTGATGTCGCCGAGGAACTGGTCGGGAACCGAGACGTGAACGGTCATGATCGGTTCAAGCAGGACAGGCCGGGCCTTGCTCATGGCCTCGCGGAACGCCTTGGATGAGGCGATCTTGAATGCGATTTCGGAAGAATCCACCTCATGGTAGGATCCGTCATACACCGTGACCCGCACATGTTCGACGGGGTAACCGGCCAGGCCTCCCTTGGTCATGCCTTCAATAACGCCCTTTTGAACGGCCGGCACAAAGTTGCCCGGGATCGTTCCGCCAACGATGGCGTCCACGAACCATTCCTCGTTGCCGGGCGGGTTGGGATCCACGCGCAGGTAGACCTCGCCGAACTGGCCGCGTCCGCCGGATTGTTTCTTGTGCTTGTAGTGGCCTTCGCCCAGGGCGGTCACGGTTTCCCGGTAGGGCACCTTGGGGGTGCTCAGCACGACCTCCACGTTGCTCCGGCTCTTCATCATACTGACGGCCACGTCGATGTGCACGTCGCCCAACGCCTTGAGAATGGTTTCCTTGGTTTCCTTGTTGCGTTCGACTTCCAGGGTCGGATCGTCTTCCACCACGCGTTGCAGGGCGGTTCCGAGCTTGTCTTCATCCGCCTGGGTTTTGGCGGTGAGCGCCTGGAACATGATGGGTTTCGGGAATTCGATGGGCGGGCAGAGGATATCGGAACCCACGGCGCACAGGCTGTCGCGACCACCGGTCGATTTGAGTTTGGCGATGGCCACGATGTCGCCCGCGGTGGCGGTTTCGGCCGGTGACGATTTTTTTCCATTGATCACCAGCAGGCTTCCGACGCGTTCCTTGGCCTTTTTGGTGGCATTGAAGAGTTCGGAATCGGATTTCAGGGTGCCGCCGAAAACGCGGACAAACGCCAGCTGTCCCGAGAATGAATCGTTAACGGTCCGCCATACCTGTCCCATGAACGGGGCGGAGGGGGACGTGTCGATCGGCTTGCCGGATGCGTCGACGTGTGTGGCCTCGGAGGGGGCCGGCAAGAACCGGTGGATGCCGTCCAGCAGTTCGGTGATGCCGGTATCCTTGAGCGGCAGGCAGGCGAAGACCGGGACCAGACTGCCTTGGGCGACGGCCTTGCGGAGACCCGCCGCCAGTTCGTCGGGTGTCAGTTCCTCGCCGCCGAGAAACTTCTCGATAAGTGCGTCGTCCGTTTCTGCCGCCAGTTCCATCAACTGGGACTTGGATGCCTCCGCCAGTTCGCGGATCGGGTCGGGGATGGTTTTGGCCGCCAGGATGTCGATCACGGCGGCGCCATCGGGGATGGTCACGGGAACGCACCGGTTGCCGAACGCTTCGCGTATGGCATCGAGTGTTTCGGAATAGACGGCATTTTCACGGTCCAGTCCGGTGATGACGATGGCCCGGGCCAGGCCCTGCTTTTCCGCGCATTTCCAGGAACGACGGGTGCCCACCTGGACGCGGGAAATGGCATCGATGGTGACCAGAGCGCTGTCGGCGGCCCGGCAGGCGGTGAGCACCTGGCCGTAGAAGTCCTGATAGCCCGGGGTGTCGATGAACACCAGGTTCATTTTGCGGCCGGACTTGGTAGTGGTGGTACCGCAGAAAGGCTTTGAAAAGATGGAAATCTTGCGGGCTTTTTCCTCATCGGTGTAATCCGCCATGCTGGAGCCGTTGGCCGGCGATCCAAGACGGTCGGTCAGTCCCAGTTTCAGGCACAGGGCATCGACGAGAGCGGTCTTGCCGGTGGCGGTATGGCCCAGGATGGCGACGTTACGAGTATCGGCGATCGGAATGTTGTTCATCAGTGCCTTTCTCCACAAGGTTTACCCATGAAAGCGAAAAACTATGGCACAGATATTTTGCATGCGCAACCGCAAGTTTCCCTTCCACCTATCCTAAGGGCGCATCCCTGAATGACTGACCTACA
>Ga0156641_1025_pt1 | contig 10032 bp, 9 predicted proteins | sample RifOxyC3_FD_110715 | JGI IMG/M metagenome (GOLD analysis project Ga0156641, IMG submission 110715) | Lentisphaerae bacterium RIFOXYC12_FULL_60_16 | reverse complement strand
TTGGGGCAATCGCCGGGATGGTCCTGCTGCACTTCGGGGTGCATCGGGCAGGTGAAGACGGCTTTACCCGGCGGCTTCTGCTCCTTCTTCTCCTCGTGTTTAGCGGTGGCGGGCGTTGCCAGAAACGTTTTCCGGCAGTGTTTGCTGCAAAAATAGAACGTCTGCCCGGCGCGTTCCGCCTGGAGCGCCGTTGCTTCGTCCACGGTCATTCCGCAAACCGGGTCTTTGGCCATATCAATTCCTTCGCATTGGATTTTTCCTCGATCAGTTCCGTGACGTGAGCCAAGTTGAATGGTCTATCTCAACCATCTTCAATGACGCGAGGCTACACCATCGGCCCCGTGCGGGGTATGGGGTGTAACCCTGCTTTTGATTGCCAATCGGCCGGGATCGTGCAAGAGTAACGCGGTAGACGAAACAAACGGCGTCGGGTCATGGGATTATGAAAATGGAGACTGCGATGAAAACCCGACAGAAGACGCCGGACCGACCGGCGCGACAGCGTGCGTCTTCCGCCACCCCGCGGGTCTCGTTCCCGGTCGTCGGCATCGGCGCTTCGGCCGGGGGCCTTGAGGCGCTGGAACTGTTCCTTGGACGCGTACCGGCAAACAGCGGCATGGCCTTTGTGATTGTTCAGCACCTGGATCCGACGCACAAGGGCATCATGCCTGAACTGCTGCAGCGGGTGACGGGCATGAACGTGGTCCAGGTCAGGGATCGCACCACGGTGCGCGTCCCGGTCGAGTTTCCATCGTCTTTCAGCGCCGGTCCGCCCGCGAACGCCGAGACACGTCCGGCGCCGCAATTGGCGGCCAGTCTCCAATCCGTGGCGGATCAGTTGATCCTGCAGCATTACGCCCCGCCGGCCGTGCTCGCCAATGACAAGGGCGACATCCTCTACATCAGCGGCCGTACCGGCAAATACCTGGAACCGACCGCCGGCAAGGCCAACTGGAATGTCTTTGCCATGACCCGTGAAGGGTTGCGCTACGAGGTGGCCGATGCCTTCCAGACCGTGCTCCGGCAAAAGGGAGGAACTCACCACCTCGAAGGAGGAGATGCAGTCAATGAACGAGGAGCTGCAAACGGTCAACGCCGAATTGCAGGCCAAGGTGGACGAGCTTTCGCGGGCCAGCAACGACATGAAGAACCTGCTCGACAGCACGGACATCGCCACGCTCTTCCTGGACAAGGATCTCAATGTGCGGCGGTTCACCGCCCTGGCGACCAAAATCATAAAGCTCATACCCCGGGATGTGGGCCGGCCTTTCACCGACCTGGCCTCCGAGTTGCGCTATCCGGAGCTCGCCGGGGATGCGCGAGAGGTCCTGCGAACGCTGACCGCCGTGGAAAAGCCGATCGCCACGCGCGACAACCGCTGGTTTACGGTACGCATCATGCCCTACCGCACCCTGGACGACCGGATCGACGGCGTGGTGATCACGTTCACGGACATTACGGTATCCAAAACGCTGGAAGCGCAGTTGCGGAGCCGTCAATCGGCTCTTGAAAAACACGCCGCCGTGAGCGCCAAGGGAAGGGGCTAGGAATTAGGGGTTAGGTACTAGCCACTAGCGCCTAACGCCTAACCCCTTCTTGACAGACAACGGGAGGCCACGATGAAAAAGTCCACGCTGCGCCGCCGCGCCGAAGCCAGCCTGCCGCAGCGGTCGCGGAAACACCCGGCCGGAGTGGACGGCCCGAAGTCAGCCGCCGACACCCAGCGGCTGCTCCATGAGTTGCAGGTTCACCAGGTTGAGTTGGAGATGCAGAACGCGGAGCTTCAGGAATCACGTGATCTCACCGAAGTGCTGATCGAGAAATACACGGACCTCTATGATTTCGCCCCGGTCGGCTATTTCTCCCTGGATGAAACGGGGCACATCCTGGCGGCCAACCTGACGGGGGCCGCATTGCTGGGCGTGGAACGGTCCCGGTTTATCTCCCAATCCCTGCGGCATTTTGTGGCGCCTCGCTTCCGTCCCGTCTTCCATGACTTCCTCGCCACGGTCTGTGCCGGAGCCGCGAAACAGGCCTGCGAGATGAAGCTGCTGAAGCAGGACGGCACGTTCTTCTGGGCCAGCCTGCACGGCGGTTTCCGGGACTCTCTCGGCGGTCCGCAGGAAGTGTGTTGGGTGGTGGTATCAGACATCACCGCCCTCAAGCAGGCACAGGCAGACCAGCGCCTCCTGGAGACCGTGTCGGCCTCAAATGCGGCGCTGAAGCAGGAGATTGCCCGGCGCCAGGCGGTGGAGGCAGCCCTGCGGAAGAGCGAAGCGCATCATCGCGATCTGCTGGAACAGTCCCGCCGCATGCAGGCCCAGTTACGGGCGGTGTCCCGCCGGCTCATCCAGACGCGGGAGGAAGAACGCCGACGCATCAGCCGCGATTTGCATGACGACATCTCGCAAACCCTGGCGGGCATCAACGTCCAACTGGAAAACCTGGCACGGGAACCCACGTTCAACCCCAGGGTGCTCCGGCGGAAGATCGCCCGCACGCAACGGGTGGTGGAAAAGTCCGTGGCCATCGTCCATCGATTCGCCGTGAAACTGCGCCCGACATCCCTGGACGATTTGGGGCTGATCATTACCCTGCAGGCCTGTCTGAACAATTTCATGAAACGGACGGGTATCCGTGTGAATTTCACAACGTTTGCCGCCGTGGAGGAGTTGAACAACCGCCAGCGCACGATGCTCTATCGCACCATCCAGGCCGCGCTCGACAATGTGGCCAAACATGCGTATGCCAGCCGGGTAACGGTCAATCTATGCCGGGACGCGGACACGATTCAGCTTGAGATTATCGACGACGGCAAGGGCTTCGACGTGGAACGGCTGATGCGCGTCAAGGGCGGCCAGCGCCTGGGCCTGATCGACATGCGCGAGCGGGCGGAGATGCTCGGCGGCACGTTCAATATCGAATCCAAGCCCGGCATAGGCACCACCCTCCATGCGCAGATTCCCCTTCATCAACGGCAACGGTCGTAGGGCACTGGCCGCCACCCGTCATGGTGATTACAATGCTTCCTTGGTAATCATTTTTTTGTCAACCGGTAAATGGGACAAGAACCTTTCTATTGCACCCATCATTTTGGGCGGGCCGCACACATAAACGTTTTTATTGAAGTTAGAAATATTTGCCCTGAGAAATTTTTCCGTGATCAAGCCGTGCGAATATTTTTTTCCGGCTTCATCCGATAAAATATTAATGAAGTTCTTACCCAATATTTTTTTAAATTCACTTCTCAATATAATGTCCGCTTCCCTTTTGTTGGCGAAAATCAACTGGTTATCGCCAATTTCATTTCGCGACTGGAGGTATCTGAAGATGGCAATAAAGGGAGTGACGCCTGCGCCGCCGGCAATAAAAACCCCTTCGTTTTTGTAGGCAATTGAGCCAAAGACGCCATGCAGGATCAACTCATCGTGCTTCTTTAGTTGCAGAAGTTCGTTGGTAACCCCCTTATGCGCGGGATAGGTCTTGATGACAAACTGGAGATAATCCTCCTGTGGCAGACTGGTAAAAGTAAATGGTCTATTTTTATCCTGCCACCCTTTTTTGTTTATCGATATTTCGGTGGCTTGCCCGGGAGAAAAGTGGAACCGTCGAGGTTTTTCAGTGTCAATCTGCAACACATCGTGGGTGAGGTGTCTGAGCGATTTAATTTTTACATAATACTTTTTCATGGCTTGCGCGGGTCGTCCTTCGCTTCGTTCTCGACATGATCAGGACTTTCCCGCCTCCTCGCTTGAGTCATCCTATTCCACCTGTGACGCCGCGAAGTCCCAGTTTGCCAGATGGTCCAGGAAGGCCTGGACGAAGTCCTTCCGGCGGTTCTGGTAGTCGAGATAGTAGGCGTGCTCCCAGACGTCGCATGCCAGGAGCGCGGTTTGCCCGTGCGCGAGGGGCGTATCCGCATTGGACGTCTTGACGATCTTCAGCGTGTCGCCTTCCTGCACCAGCCAGGCCCATCCGCTCCCGAACTGGGCCATGGCGGCTTCGGTGAAGGCGGTCTTGAAGGCATCGAAACTGCCGAACGCGGCATGGATCCGCTCCGCCAGCTTGCCGGTCGGCGCGCCGCCGCCGTCGGGTTTCATGCTCTTCCAGAAGAACGTGTGATTCCAGACCTGGGCGGCATTGTTGAACAGACCCGCCTGATCCGATTTGCCCGCCGTCTGCCGGATGATCGCTTCCAGCGGAAGACCGGCCATCTTCGCGCCGGCCGTGAGTTTGTTCAGGTTGTCCACGTAGGCCTGATGGTGCTTGCCGTAGTGGACGCCCAGCGTCCGCGCCGACAGGTGCGGTTCCAAAGCATCCTGCGCGTAGGGCAGGGCCGGCAGCAGGAAAGCGGGTGTGTCTCCACCGGCGGCCGGAGCCTTCCCGGGTGCCTGCGCTTTCGCCGTGATCGCCATGCCCATCAACGGCACCAGAACCAATATCGCCAACCAACCCTCGTTGAAATACGGATTCATCTTTCGCTCTCCTTGTATCCGGTTCCGTTATTCGCCATTTCGGCTCATATTCCCGCGCCCTGTGATAGCGCATCGTTTTGCCGGACATGGTATTCGATGGCGCCCGGTGATTCTATGGGGTGAGGACCCCATGGCGGTAGGAAGGCGGCGGTAGGGTTACACCCCATGGAAGGAAGCCGGTTCACGAAGCAGGATAGTCTGGGTATAACTTGTAAGGAGGTGCTGTTGTGCCCATAGACAGCCTGAAATTTCCGGACCACTTCATATGGGGCACGTCCACGGCGGGCCACCAGGTGGAGGGCGGCAACGAATTCTCCGACTGGTGGGCGTGGGAACAGAAGGGCTTGATCGAAGACGGGACGGTATCCGGCCGCGCCATGGATTACTGGAACCGTCATGAAGAGGATCATGCCCTCATGGCGAAGCTGGCTTACCAAGGGTTCCGCCTCGGCATCGAATGGTCCCGCGTCGAACCCCAGAAGGACCGCTTCGATCATGACGTGATCGAACATTATCGGCGTATTCTTCAATCCCTTCGCAATCACGGATTCACCATTTGCCTCACCCTGCACCACTGGGTCATTCCACGCTGGGTCGCCGAGCAAGGCGACTGGCTGAATCCCGAGACGGTGAATCAGTTCCTGCGGTACGCGAAGTACGTGGTCAAAGAACTGGGCACGTTTCCCGACTACTGGGTGACGATGAACGAACCGATGGTTCCGGCGATCCTTGGAAATGTTCTGGGCCGGTTTCCTCCGCAACGCCATTCGATCAGGGCATACCGCGCCGTAGCCAGAGCCTGTCTTCGCGCCCATGCGGGGACCTATCACCTGATTCACACGGCGCATCCGCAGGCGCCGGACGGGACGCGGTCCAAGGTGGGCGTGGCGATGGCGTATCCCTGGATTGAGCCATGGAACTCGCCGGGTCCCGCGGGCTGGTACGAGCACTTTGCGGCCTTCATCGCCCGACGCGCGGCCTTTGCGGGGTGGGATCACACGATCCGCACGGGGAAACCGCACTGGATCCATGGCGGGCCCGCCATTCCCGGCGTCCAAGACTCCTACGATTACTGTGGAATCAACTATTACACCCGGGCGTCCCTGAAATACGACCGGCGAAGACGCGACGCGTACTGGATCGACGATACCAAGGTTCATCCGGGTATCCCGGTGACCCAGATGGGTTGGCAGATCTATCCGGAGGGGCTATATCGCACGATCCGCTCCGTATGGGAACGATTTGGGAAACCGATACTCATCACCGAGAACGGCATCGCAGACGATACGGATGAGCAACGGCCGGGTTACATCGTCGAGCATCTCGCGCAGGTTCACCGGGCCCTTCGGGAAGGCATCCCGGTTCTCGGTTACTACCACTGGTCATTCGTGGACAATTTCGAGTGGCGGGAGGGCTTTGCGAAGCGATTCGGTCTGATCGCCGTCCGGCACGACGACCCGGATCTCATACGCGCCCCCCGCCGCAGTGCGTATCTTTACTCGGAAATCGCGCAACAGAACGCGGTAACAAGGAAAACCGTCGAGGCCTATGCGCCCCAGGCCGTGGCGACGGTCTTTGGCGATGGAAATGGCAGGGGCTAGGGGTTAGGAGTTAGGGGCTAACGCCTAATCCCTATCAGAAGAAAGGACAGACACATGAGCCGTGACGAGACGCAACAGCAGGCCTCGACCGCAGACGCCATTACGATGATACCCGGGAACCGGGGATCCAGACTTGTGATTCTCTCGGCCAGCTCCGGCAGCGGACACACGCGCGCAGGCGAAGCGCTGGAAGCTGCCGCTGCGGACGTTCCCGGCATTTCCTCGGTGCGGCACATCGACGTGCTGGAATATGCGTCGGCCCTGTTCGGGGAACTCTATGCGGACCTTTACAAGCAGATGGTCAGCAAGACTCCTTCGCTCTGGGGATGGTGGTATGACAAAAGCGATACGCCGTGGAAGAGCGAACATTTTCGCGTCGCCATGGAACGCTTTCAAATGAAACCGCTCATGGAGTGTCTGAAAGCCGAGAAGCCGGATATCACCATCTGCACGCACTTCCTGGCCTCCGATATCGTCTCCTACATGCTGCAACACGAAAAGTTGTCCACGCGACATGCCGTGGTCGTGACCGATCTGCATGTTCATGCCATGTGGTTATGCCATCAGTTTGAACGCTATTTTGTTCCCACGGATGAATCGTCATATTACCTGCGCCAGATTGGGTTTCCGGACGATCGCATCACGGTTACGGGCATACCCATTCATCCGGCGTTTTCAGGGAACCTGGATCGGGAAGCGCTTCGAAGACGATACGCGGTCGATCCCTCGGTGCCCGTTGTGCTTCTCTCGGCGGGAACCTTCGGCATGGAATCGAGCCTGGTGGCGGTTCGCGCCCTCATGAACCTGCAACAGCCTGCGCAAATCGTGGCCCTGTGCGGAACCAACGCCGACCTCCGCGCCGAAGTGGTGGACGCGACCAGAGCCGCGCCGGCACATTTAAAGTTCAGGGCGCTGCCCTACACCGCCGCCATGCATGAATGGATGGCGATCTCCACCCTCCTCATCGGCAAGCCGGGCGGACTGACGCTGTCGGAAGCGATGGCGAGCGCCCTGCCGATGATTCTCTTGAACCCGATCCCCGGACAGGAAGCGATCAATGCGGCAAGCATGCTCGAGCAGGGCGTGGCCGTGAGCCCGACGGATGTCGTCACCCTTCCGTACAAAGTCGACCGGTTGCTGCAAGAACCACACCGCCTTGCCGGGATGCGGGATCGGATGAAGCAACTGGCGCAACCCCGGGCGGCCCATACGATCCTTGAGACCCTGCTCGGAGCCCAGCGCGTGTAGATGGAAGCGAGCCCGTCACGGACCGTCACCTCGCCGGCTGTTGTGGCGACCTTTGCGCCAGGGCCTCCATCAGTTTGTCGAACGGCTGGTTGAACTTGGTGACGCCTTCGTCCTCGAGTTGTTGGGTCACCTTGTCGAGGCTGATTCCGAGTTCCGGCAATCGCTTCAATACCTGCGCCGCCTCGGCAACCTCGTTTTCGAGGCGGGCCTGTGGGTCTCCATGGTCGCGATAGGCGTCGAGGGTCTCGACCGGAGCCGTGTTGACCGTGTCCGGTCCGATGAGGGCCTCCATATGCTTCACGTCGCTGTAATCCGGGTTCTTGGTGCCGGTACTGGCCCAGAGGAGCCGCTGGACGCGAGCGCCCTGCGCCGCCAGAATCCTGAACCGGTCGCTGTCGAATATCTCCCGGTAGATTTGGTAGGCCATCTTCGCGCTGGCGACCGCCACTTGCCCGCGCACTTCCTTCGCGAAGTCCGCCTTCCTGCCGCCTTGCGAGAGGATTGGCTCCAGCATCGGATCAACCAGCGCATCCAGGCGGCTCACAAAGAAACTGGCCACCGATGCCACATGCTTCACGGCCTGCCCCCGGCTCGACCGCGCCTCGATGCCGGCGATGTAGGCTTCCGCCACCTGGCGGTAACGCGGCAACCCAAAGAGCAAGGTTACGTTGACATTGATGCCTTCGCCAATGAGTTGACGGATGGCGGGCAGCCCTTCGACCGTGGCGGGGACCTTGATAAAGACGTTGGGCCGGTCCAGGGCGCCCCACAACCGGCGGGCTTCCTGCAGCGTGCCGTTGGTGTCGTGTGCCAGGTGCGGATTGACCTCCAGGCTGACATACCCGTCTTTGCCGTCCGTCCGGTTATAGAGAGGCCGAAACTCGTCGGCGGCGCTTTGTACGTCGCGACGACTGATCGCCTCATAGATTTCCCTGGCGATCTTTCCCTTGACCGCCATGCCGCGAATGGCTTCGTCGTAATCGTGGCTGTCAACAATAGCCTTCTCGAAGATGGATGGATTCGATGTCATCCCCCGCAGTCCATCCTCCTCGATCAGACGCCGGAGCCCGCCGCCGACAATCAGGTCACGCCGGATGTAGTCCAGCCAGATGGACTGTCCGAGTGTTTCCAATTGTCGCAGCGGGTTTGTTCTCCAGCATCTCATTTCCACAGGCGCATCGCTCCGGTTATCAGCGTCTGGCTTTATCCACCGCCTTTTGCGCGACTTGACGCGCCTTGTCCACGATTTTCCGGGCATCGTTCCGGGCTTCCTGGACAACCCCTGCCGCGGCTTGTTTGACGCGCCCCACGGCCTGGTCGGTCTGGCCCTGTGCACGCAGTTTGTCGTTGTTGATCAATGCTCCCGCCGCTTCTTTGATGCGGCCCTTCGCCATGTCGATTCTGCCACCCATGATGACTCCTTTCGTTCTGAATTGGCTGAAAGGTTGTCGGCGGATATGTTTCACACCCGCCGGCAACCGTCAGCGGTTACTTGGTCGCCGTTGCATCCACCGTCATCAGGTTCTTGACGGTGGTCACACCCTGAACATCCGCGATGAGTTTGGAGACGAGGGATATTTCGGCCGCATTCCGGGCAATGCCGGTCAATGTGACTTCGCCATTCCGCGTCTCGACCTTGGTACGAATTGAACTGGTTGAAGCATGGGTCACCAGCACGGTCTTGACCAGGGCGGAGACGGAGGCGTCGTCCATCTTCTCGATGGTCGTTCGTTCGGGCTTTACGGGAGCCGCTGCCACCGTCATTTCATTCTTAACCGATGTCACGCCTGCGATATCCTTGACGTATTCGCCGGTCAATTCCTTCTGGGCTGAGCTGGACGCTTCGCCTTTAAGCGTCACGACTTTATCCTTCACGTCGATAATCGTTTTGCCGGCGTTGACATTACGATGGAACAACAGGGCGAGTTTGGCCTTCCGGGCGATCCAGAGGTCGGTGTTTTCGGCGGCGACTTCCGCCTTGGTTGCCAGTTGATTGTCCACGCCGGTAACCCCGGGCAGGTTCGACGCGGTTACCTGCGCCAATGCCTTGGTGGAATCGTCCGCCGTGGTTCCGGTCAAGGTGACGACGCCATCCTTGGCGGCGATTTTGACCGCATCGTCCTTAAGGAAGGTCATGTAGACATAGGTTTCCTTGAAGGACTTCTCGATCGCATCATCGGCCTCCGATGCGCGCACCGGTGTGCTGTTGATGAACAGGGCGGCTATGATTGCCGCAAACACCACGGGATATACTGCTTTCCGCTTCATGCTACTGCCTCGTTTCATTATGTTATTGGGGACATCCCCGATTTACCGTGAACCGTTCCATACGCGTCTGACACTAGGCGATGGGCCATTGGATGGCTATAGGGTGTTACCCCTATGGCCGACTGGCCCGGTCAGTAGGGTAACACCCCATGGCCGGTGAGCGGTTTCCGGGTATAGGCTGCTGGCTGACGATCAATTACCGGTACGGAGCGGTAAGACTTATCGGTCGGTTCGTCCGCCTGAAGGAGGTTCAGACATGTCCGCACACGATCCGGTCCCGGTGGTTGCCGAGCATGCGGGCGCCGCCACGGAAGGCATCATCGAGGTCCGACGCCAGGAGTCCCTGCTGAAGACCGGGGCCCTGCAGGATGCGATTTTCAACAGCGCCAATTTCTCCAGCATTGCCACCGATGCGAAGGGGGTCATCCAGATCTTCAACG
>Ga0156641_1083_pt1 | contig 10501 bp, 9 predicted proteins | sample RifOxyC3_FD_110715 | JGI IMG/M metagenome (GOLD analysis project Ga0156641, IMG submission 110715) | Lentisphaerae bacterium RIFOXYC12_FULL_60_16 | reverse complement strand
TGGGGTTCCGGGACCTGGGCTCGATCCTGCGACTGACCGGAACACCGCGCCTCACGCATCCCACCCAGGATGTCGTGCCCCTGGATGATGATGGGCTGACCGCCATGATTCACGCTGACACCGCAATTGCCGGATGTGACCGGACGCCCCTGCTGAAAGCCCTGCATGCGGGAAACCCCGGCATGGCCTTCGGTATCCGCCGGAAAAACCAATGGGTGGCCTTCTGTCTGGGACGCGACGGATCAGACTACCGCCAGATCGGACCGGTCATTGCCGCCAACGACTCCGACGCCATCACCCTGGTCGCCGCATCGATGCAGATGGGCCCCATCGCGCCGCTGATGCTGGATATTCCAGCCATCCATCGCACGTTGCTGGATTTCCTCGAACCGGCAGGCCTCAGCGTTCAGCGCGGATTCACGCGGATGGTACGGGGCAGGAAACCCGCCGAACACATCACGGACGGGTGGTACGCCTGTGCCGGTCCGGAATTCGGCTGACCCGGTCAATCACCCTTGATAAAACGATCCAGGTTGCCGCCGAAGTAGGCTTCCGCTGTGGCTGGGTCAACCTTCAGTTTGGCCAGGATTGATCGATCCCGTTCCAGCCAGATCCGTGACCAATGCACGTCGTAGTTCTCCGCCCGGCAATCGAGGCCGAAAACAACCCGGTGTTCAACCGGGTATCCCGTGAAGAAGAGTTTATGCAGGGCATCCTCACGGTAGATTTCGGGCGTACCGGGCGTCGTGTCGACGAACATCACCGGCGCCTCGGATCCGCGCAACGAAGCGGCATTGAGGAACTTGCCGAAAACGGCTATGAGTTCATCGCACCAGGGCCATGCAATGTGGGCAAGCGCAAAGCGCAGGCGTGGCACATCCAGCAGGGCTTCGAATTCAGCCGGCCGGTTGAATGGCGACGAGACCATGCCATCCCACAGGATGCCGGAATGGAAAAGGATCGGTCGCCCGGCCGACGCAATGCAGCGGAATGTCCGCATGGCACGGGAATCGCCAGGTGCAAAATGGTTGCAGATCACCTTGAAGCCTTCAATGCCCGCTTGCACGCATTGTGCAACCTGTTCGACGGCATCCGGCTCCGTCGGGTCGATCCAGAAGAACGGATGCAGAGCCGGTTGATGGCGCGTCCAGTCCAGCACATTCTCAAGCCGGCGGGGAAAGGCCGTGGGAGGCGTAAGGAATGGAAACGCCGCCGGGGGAAGGCTCAATAGGATGCCGCCGGAGATGCCGGCTTGCTGCATGCGGGCGTTCAGTGCGCCCGGATCGCAGGGTGCACCGGCCGTCATCAGGTGGATGTGACAATCCGTTACAATCATGTGGAGGCGCCTTTCTCCGGACCAGGAACGGCCACGGGCGGATTCAGATAGAGGGGGACGGGTGGCGGGTAGGCACGGTTGTGACGCTGGAACAGGCGCGCCAGTTCAAGGACGGAGGATGCAGCCGGTTGCCGGGGTTCGGGAATCAGGTCGACACCGGGTGGAACCCAGGGGGCAAGCGTGGCACCCAATCGATCCCAATCCGGGGTAACCAGTTTACCGGCAGGCTGCAACCAGGACGGCCATGCACCGGCCGGAGCAATGCGGGGAGGCACGATCGGCTGCAGATCATCCCGCCCGACCTCGTACCGGGCAAACCACAGCTGTCCCCGGCGGGCATCACCAACCACGGTCACCGGAAGCGTATTGCCCACGGTGCAGTGGCCTTGCGCAACCTGGTAAGCCAATACGGCCGCACTGCTGAAACCGACCACCGGCTTCCCCCCCGGCAACGCCAGCGCCTGCAGGGTGGTCACCGCGATGCGCAAACCGGAAAACGTTCCCGGGCCGACCCCGGCAGCAAACCGGTCAATTTGATCGACCCGTACACCGGCGTCCGACAAGGCGGATTGAATCATGGGAATCAGATTGTGGCTGGCCCGGGCTGGTTCAGACCACGACCGTTCCAGAATCGGGTCATTATCCAGCCCCACCGCAACACTATGACGTACCGTCGATAACTCAAGGGAGAGCATCCACATAGCCGCGAACTCTATTCAATCACGCCCGAACATACACGTATTTTGTTCCTCATCATTCCAGCAACCGAATATAGGAATCTCGATATAATTCATCAACCAATTCGATCCTAACCAGGTTGCGCCACCATGGCTCACGGCCCATCTCAACCACATCAATGCGCCATAAGGGCACATATATTCGTTGGTTTATTTTAGATATGATACTCCAATAATAATATTTATAGCACTTATTAACAGGATGTTACGACTTGGAAAAGATTCTGTCACCATCCATTGGCACGTCTATTGCTTTTAAGTAAGCTGCGTAATTTTTGAAAGGGTCTAAAATGTCTAAAGTGCTTGGTATTGATTTGGGTACGACCAACTCGTGCATGTCGGTCATGGAGGGCGGACAGCCGGTTGTTATCCCGAATGCTGAAGGGGCGCGGACAACGCCATCCGTTGTTGCGTTTACCAAATCCGGTGAAACGCTGGTCGGGCAGTCGGCCAAGCGCCAGGCGGTTACCAATCCACGCAACACAATCTATTCGATCAAGCGGTTCATGGGGCGTAAATACGATGAAGTCGCCCACGAGATCTCGCTGGTTCCTTATGAAGTCATGAAGGCTTCCAACGGCGACGTGCATGTCAAGGCTGACGGCAAGGAGTATTCCCCACCCGAGGTATCATCCCTGATCCTCCAAAAGCTCAAGGCGGATGCCGAAGCCTACCTGGGCGAAAAGATCACCCAGTCAGTCATCACGGTTCCCGCCTATTTCAACGACAGTCAACGGCAGGCCACCAAGGATGCAGGACGCATTGCCGGGCTTGAAGTGCTCCGAATCATCAACGAACCCACCGCGGCTTCACTGGCATACGGCCTCGACAAGAAGAAGGACGAGAAGATCGCCGTCTATGACCTGGGTGGCGGCACGTTTGATATTTCGATTCTCGACATCGGCGACGGCGTATTTGAAGTCAAGGCAACCAATGGCGACACCCATCTCGGCGGCGACGACATTGACCAGGCCGTCATCATCTGGCTGGCCGACGAGTTCAAGAAAGAGAACGGAATCGATCTCCGCAAGGACATGATGGCCTTGCAGCGGCTCAAGGAAGGGGCCGAAAAAGCCAAGTGCGAACTATCCAGCGCACTCCAGACGGAAATCAACCTGCCGTTCATCACGGCGGATGCTTCCGGTCCCAAGCATCTGAATGTGTCACTCAGCCGCTCCAAGCTGGAGCAACTGGTTGAATCATTGATTGACCGGACCACCAGCCCCTGCCGCAATTGCCTGAAAGATGCCGGCCTCACCGCCGTGGATGAAGTCATCCTCGTTGGCGGCATGACCCGCATGCCCAAGGTTCAGGAGACCGCGCGCAGCCTCTTCAACCGTGAACCCCACAAGGGCGTCAACCCGGACGAAGTGGTCGCCGTCGGCGCCGCCATCCAGGGCGGTATCCTCAAGGGTGAAGTCAAGGACGTCCTGTTGCTCGATGTAACCCCGCTTTCCCTCGGCATTGAAACCCTGGGCGGCGTTTTTACCCCGTTGATCGAGCGCAACACGACCATCCCCACCAAGAAAAGTGAAATCTTCAGCACGGCATCCGACAGCCAGCCGTCCGTGGAGATCCATGTCCTGCAGGGCGAACGCAAGATGGCGACCAACAACAAGTCCATCGGCCGGTTCCACCTGGACGGGATTCCCCCGGCACCGCGCGGCGTGCCGCAAATCGAGGTGACCTTCGACATTGACGCCAACGGCATCCTCCATGTGTCCGCCAAGGATCTCGGTACCGGCAAGGAACAGAAGATCACCATCACGGCATCCAGCGGCCTGTCGGAAGAAGAGATCAAGCAGATGGTCAAGGATGCCGAACAGAACGCCGACGAAGACCAGAAACGCCGTGAACAGGTTGAAATCCGGAACACGGCCGAAAACACCGTCTACCAGGCGGAAAAACTGGTCAAGGAACAGGGCGACAAGGTTGGCGCCGACAAGAAGGACAAGGTCGTGGCCGGAATCGCCGCCATCAAGGAGGCGCTCAAGGGTCAGGATACGGACGCCATCAAGGCCAAGCTCGAACAATTCAACACCGACCTGCAGGCCATGTCGGCAGACCTGTACAGCAAGGCACGCCAGCCCGGCAAGGATAAGCCGGATGCCGAACCGTCGGATGACGGATCCGGCGCGAAGCCGTCGGATGACGGGAAACCGGAAGCAGCCGACGACGTGATCGATGCCGACTTCAAAATGATGGACGACGACAAGCGTAACAAGCAGTAAGCCCAGGGCTCATCGCCCAGGGGGCGATTGTGATCGGGTTTGCGGCAACATCAAAAAGACGAACCGCGCAACGGTTCAAGTAAAGAGGAGGATAGAAAAGTAACATGACAGACAAAGCCAAGATTAAGCCCTTGGGGGATCGCGTATTGATCCAGCCGATGGAAGACGTCGAGGTCAAAAAGGGTGGAATCATCATCCCTGATACGGCCAAGGAAAAGCCCCAGGAAGGCAAGATCGTTGCCGTCGGAACCGGAAAACGGGACGACGAAGGCAAGATCATCCCGTTCAATGTGAAGAAGGGCGACAAAGTGCTCCTTCCCAAGTACGGCGGGACCGAAGTCAAGATCGATGACGTTGAATACCAACTGGTCCGGGAAGAAGACATCCTGGCCATCATCGAAGATTAATTGAATCACGTTTCAAGGAGGATTATCCGTTATGGCGGACAAAGGTAAGAAACTCAAGTATGACAGCGATGCGCGTCAGGCCATTCTGGCCGGCGTGGAGAAGCTGAGTCGGGCAGTCAAGGTCACCCTCGGCCCCTGCGGCCGGAACGTGATCCTGGACAAGAAATTCGGTTCCCCCACGATTACCAAGGACGGTGTAACCGTCGCCAAGGAAGTGGATCTGCCGGATGCATTCGAAAACATGGGCGCCCAGATGGTCCGTGAAGTCGCCAGCAAGACCAGCGACATCGCGGGCGACGGCACCACGACGGCCACCCTGTTGGCGGAAGCGATCTATCGGCAGGGCCTGAAGAACGTCACGGCCGGCGCCAACCCGATGAGCATCAAGCGCGGTATCGACCGGGCCACCGAGGCCGTTGTCGCTGCCATCGCCAAGCAGGCGAAGAAGGTCAAGGAACATACCGAAATCGCACAGGTCGCCACGATCTCGGCGAACGGCGATGCCACGATCGGCGAAACCATTGCGGATGCAATGGACAAGGTGGGTAAGGACGGCACCATCACCGTCGAAGAAGCCAAGACCATCGAGACAACACTCGACGTGGTCGAAGGCATGCAGTTCGACAAGGGTTACCTGTCCCCCTACTTCACCACCAACGCGGAAACCATGGAGTGCGTGCTCGAAGACGCCTATGTCCTGATCCACGAGAAGAAAATCTCGAATCTTCAGGACCTCCTGCCGTTGTTGCAGGGCGTGGCCAAAGCCGGCAAACCCTTGCTGATCATCGCGGAAGAAGTCGAAGGCGAAGCGCTGGCCACCCTCGTGGTCAACCGTCTGCGCGGCACCCTCCAGTGCTGTGCGGTCAAGGCGCCCGGTTTCGGCGACCGCCGCAAGGCCATGATGGAAGACATCGCCGTCCTCACGGGCGGGCGTTGCCTGACGGAAGACCTGGGCATCAAGCTCGAAAACGTGAAGATCGATGACATGGGCCGCGCCAAACGCATCGTCGTGGACAAGGAAAACACGACCATCGTCGAAGGCAATGGCAAGACCTCGGATATCCAGGGTCGCGTCAACCAGATCAAGCGTCAGATCGAGGAAACCACCTCCGATTACGACCGCGAAAAGCTCCAGGAACGGCTTGCGAAGCTGGCTGGCGGCGTCGCGGTGATCAACGTCGGAGCGGCAACCGAGACCGAAATGAAGGAAAAGAAAGCCCGCGTCGAAGACGCCCTGCACGCCACGCGTGCGGCGGTGGAAGAAGGCGTGGTGGCTGGCGGCGGCGTGGCCCTGTTGCGCGCGCAAACCGCCCTGGACAAGCTTGAAGTCAACGGCGAAGAACAAATCGGCGTCGACATCATCCGGATAGCCCTGGAAGCGCCCCTGCGCCAGCTGGTCTTCAATGCCGGCATGGAAGGCGCCCTCGTGGTCGAGGAAGTCAAGAAAAGCAAGGGAACCATGGGTTACAACGTGGCAACCCGCCAGTATTCCGACCTGATCAAGGACGGTGTTCTGGATCCGGCCAAGGTGACGCGTTCCGCCCTGCAGAACGCGGCCAGCATCGCCGGCCTCCTGCTCACCACGGAATGCATGATCGCTGAAATTCCCGATCCGTCGCCGGCTTCGGCGGCGGGTGGCGGTGGACACGGCGGCATGGGCGGTATGGGTGGCATGGGTGGTATGGACATGTAACACGGAAGTCTACGTTTGACATCCGCGGACGGGGCGCATATATTGCGCCCCGTCCTTTTCAGGTCGCGGTGGAGGGTTCGGTTTGAATACAAAGTTACTCGATGAAGCCAAGGCCCGGGTTCCCAGCGTTCCCGTGCTCGTCAACATGGTGTCCAAACGTGTCCGGCAATTGAATGCCGGGTTCCGCCCCATGATCAAACCCGAATTCCCCGGCGAAGATAAAACGGATATCGCCCTTCGGGAAATTGCTCAGGGTAAACTCATTGCCGAGATTGATTACTCGGCCAGCGCCGTCAACGCGGACGAATAAGACACGGGACACCCGTCCCCCCTGCACCTAACCGGGCCCGGAGGGGCGCGGTTTTGCGTACGCGGACCGGCAGGGAAAGGCAGAATGTCATGCCCGGTCCATCCGAGAACTCCATTCACCGGATCGCCACCAACCGGAAGGCGACCCGTGACTATTTCGTCGAAACCCGTATCGAAGCCGGCATCGCCCTCCAGGGAACCGAGGTAAAGGCCATCCGCGCCGGGCACATCAGCCTCGTCGGCGCCTTCGCCCGCATGGATAACGGCGAGGCCTTTGTTCAGAACCTGACCATCCAGCCTTACGAGTTCGGCAACCGCTTCAATCATGAACCGATTCGACCCCGCCGCCTGCTCCTGCACCGCAAGGAGCTTGACCGCCTGACAGCGGCAACCACCCAGAAGGGATTGACCCTCGTGCCCCTCGCCGTTTATTTCAAGCGCGGCAAGGTCAAGATCGAGCTCGGGGTCTGCCGGGGAAAACGGCAGCACGACAAACGCGAGACCCTGCGGCGGAAAACCTCGGAACGGGAAACCCAGCGCGCCATCCGCTCCGCCACCCGGTAGACCACCGGGGGCGCATTTCACTTCCGTAGGGGGCGCTGGCGGCGGGACAAGACACTACTTGGAGTGCGGCGGCTTGACCTGCGCTTTTCTTTGGCGATGGAGCCGGTGTCTGGTGTAGTGGGGGCAGTGGCCAATCGCTCATACCCTGTCCTGTACCAGCCACACAAAGCGGCGTCAAGCCGCCGCACTCCAAAACACAAAGCCAGTTCGGGGCACGACCCGGCGATCCCAATGGAAGTGAAATGCGCCCGATCGCCGGGCAAAAGGATCATTCAGGGCTTGTCGTCTTCGTTCCGGAATGGTTGAATGAGCGCGTCGGCATGAATGAACCCGCCGGCAGGGAGTCAAGCATGCATCTGGCCTTCTTCAGTCCGCCCGGCGTTTCCGAACTGCTGCTGTTCCTGATCATCGTGCTCCTGCTGTTCGGCGCACGACGCCTGCCGGAACTGGCACGGTCGCTGGGGAAAAGCCTGGGCGAATTCCGCAAGGGCCGTCAGGAAGGCGAACGGGATTCAGGAACCGACCCGGCACCTACTTCGAAACCGGATCCGGAATAGTCCCGGCCCCGGCAGGCTCAACGGGGTCAACGGTCTCCTTCTTGACCACATCAAGAAACTCGCGGACCAACGAACCCCACGAACTGCGGGGATTCTCGACCAGGTAATCTTCCAGCACGATTCGGGCCTCCGGTGACCGCCCCACCTGGCGTAGGCATCGTGCGCGTCCCAGGACCGCCTGCGCAGTCAGGTAATGCTGGTTGCCCGATTGTTCCAACAACTGTTCATAGCCCTGCAAGGCCTCCACGGATCGGCCCATGCCTTCCATGCAAACCAGCCGGCCCATGCGGGCGGTATCCAGCATGGCATGCCCGGGAAACCGCTGGATGAATTCCTCGTAATGCGAAAGGGCCATTGCCAGGTTGCCCTGGGTGTAGCGTGTCTTGGCCGCGCGCAACCACAACATCGGCGCCGCCGCAGTCCCGGCGTGACGTTCAGCGGTCTGCTCGATCTCCTCTATGCTCCGGGCGGTGAACAGGCGTTCCGCGGCAACCTGTTCGTTCACGGCTTGGCGTTTCTGAAACACCCATACCAGGACCCCCGCCAGAACCGCCAGCGAAACCGCCCAGATGAACGGCCGTATATAATGCCGGACCGGTTCCGTCAGGGATTTCAACTCCTCCATCAGCAGCGATACCGATGAGGGCGATGAACCGGATGGTGCCGGGGTCACCGCCGGATCGACTGGCGTGGACGCGGGGCTATTGGGTGTCTCCTCCATAAAATCCTCTCCGTCTTTCCTGAACGTGCAGGGCGTAACCTTATCCACCCCATGCCGGATTGCAAGCGCAGAAAACCGCATGACCGCCGTCTTGACCCGGAGCCTTTACGATGGCAGGGTACCTCCCTTTGAGGAGTACCGCCCGTCATGGTCAAACAACCGCTGTTCATGCTCGCCCGCCCGGTCTGGATCGATGGCGTCCGTGGCGAATACAACGTGCTGGCTGGATTCCGCGCGGCATTTCAGGCACAATCGGACACCGCGGTTTCATTGCATGTCGCCGCCTGCACCGCCTACCGGGCCTGGTTGAACGGGTGCGTCGTGGCGGCCGGACCGGCCCGGACCGCCCACGGGTATGCCCGGGTGGATGTATGGCCGCTGCCCCGCATCAAGGCCGGCATCAATCTCCTGGCGATCGAAGTGGCCGGGTACGGGATCAATGCGTATGCCTGCACCTCGGAGCCGCCGTTTCTCCAGGCCGAGATCCGGATCGACGGCACGGTGATCGCCGCCACCGGAGATTCCGCCACCCCGTTCGAAACCTTTCGTCTCATCCATCGCGTCCAGCGGGTCCAGCGGTATTCATTCCAGCGGACATTTGTCGAAGTTTACCGCATGAATGCCCATACCGATGACTGGTACTCCCGGCCGGGAAGCCGGCCGTCGCCGGTTTCCGGCATCGCCGCACCGCCACGCCGCCTGCTGAAACGCCAGGTCCCCCTGCCCCGCCTCACCTGCCGGCAACCGGTCCGCTGGGTCTCATCCGGCAGGAGTGTGCCGGCGCCGGAACAGCCGGAAACCTACCGGCCCCGCTACCTGGTCGGAATCGGCCCGACCTGCATGGGATTTCCCGAGAACAACCTGGAAGCAATTCCATCCCGTGACCTTCAACACATGCGCAGCACCGGCATCCAGCTGTTGGATCAGATGATCGCCGCCGATCAGACCACCGCGCTCCCCGACCATACCTGGCGCACCGTGGATTTCGGCGTGGAACTGACCGGATTCCCCGGCGCCGTGATCACCTGCCGTTCAGCGGCAACCATCCGTTTCGTTTTCGATGAGTTGCTCACCGATGGCGAGGTGGATTTCAAACGGCTGGATTGCGTCAACGTCATAACCTGGCACCTGGAACCCGGCACCTACCGTCTGGAATCGTTTGAGCCGTATTCCATGCGCTACTTGAAAATCCTTGCCCAGGGGTCGGATTGCATGCTCGGCGGCATCTTCCTTCGTGAACTCGCCGCCCCGCACGTTTACGAAGCGTCGTTCACCGCCGCCCGGCGCCCGCTGAACCAGCTGTTCGAAGCCGCCCGGAACACGTTCCGCCAGAATGCCGTGGACCTGTTCATGGACTGCCCGTCACGCGAACGGGCCGGCTGGCTGGGCGACAGCTTCTTCACCGCACGGGTGGAACGGGACCTGACCGGCCAATCCGTCATCGAAACCAATTTCCTGGAGAATTTCCTGCTGGCAGGACACCAGTCCCCCCTGCCCGACGGCATGCTCCCGATGTGTTATCCCGCCGATCATCCCGACGGCGTATTCATCCCCAACTGGGCCATGTGGTTCGTGCTTCAACTTGAGGAATATGCCGTCCGCGAAACCAATCCCCGCCTGGTACGGGCCCTGTTCACAACGGTGCGTAAACTGCTGGCCTACCTGGAACGATTCCGCAACGCGGAAGGATTGCTTGAAAATCTGGAATCCTGGGTCTTTATCGAGTGGTCCCGTGCCAACGATTTTGTCAAGGGCGTCAACATTCCCAGCAATCTGCTGTATGCCGGCATGCTGGACGCCGCCGGCCGCCTGTACCAGGATGCGGCACTGCGGCGCGAGGCCGCCTCCCTGCGGACAACCATCCAGGCCCTGGCCTTCGACGAGGAATGGTTTGTGGACCAGTTGATCCGGGAAGGACCCCATCTGGTGCGAACCTCCAACCGCAC
>Ga0156641_1041_pt1 | contig 10646 bp, 10 predicted proteins | sample RifOxyC3_FD_110715 | JGI IMG/M metagenome (GOLD analysis project Ga0156641, IMG submission 110715) | Lentisphaerae bacterium RIFOXYC12_FULL_60_16 | reverse complement strand
GCCTGTTCGGTTCGGAGGGAGGGGAGGAGTTCAAACCTCTTTCCCTACCCCTATCATTACACGGGTTTTGCCGGTTGACGGCGCGCTGTTGGGGGGACTACCATTCGGCATCATGCAGGAAGTTGCGCGTGCCTATAGCATCCCGTTCCCCGATCCGGACGCGGCGTTCCGTCTGGTGGTGTTTCCCCATGCCGGATCCGGCACGGCCTTTTATCATTTTTTGGCCAAGGCTTTTGCCGGCGCCGGGATCGAGACGCTGACGGTTGCCTATCCGGGGCGTGAAATCCGAATCGCCGAACCGCCGCCGGAATCCCTGCCGGAACTGCTCGCCACGCTGGCGCCCTCGCTGGCCCAGGTCCTGTCCGATGGCAGGCCGTTTATCTTTTATGGCCACAGCCTGGGGGGGCTGGTCGCGTTCGAGATGATCCGTTCCTGGCAGGCCGGGGGGTTGCCGGTCCCGGCGTTGTTTGTCTGCAGTGGCCGCCAGGCGCCCGGCATCCGCGGGGATATCCTGGCTATGGATACGCTTTCCGATGATGCGTTCATCGAGGCGGTCATCACCCGGTACCAGGCCATCCCGCGCGAGGTGGTGCAGCATCCCGAGCTGCTGGAACTGATTTTGCCGGCCCTGCGCAGCGATTTCAGGATGGTTGACCGGTACGTCTATCGGCCCGGTCCACGCATGACCTGCCCGATTGTCCTGGCAAACGGTGTTGACGACCCCTGGGTTGAGGAAAAGACCCTGGCCCCCTGGGAAAATGAAACCGCCAGCCTGACCTCGCGATGGTTTGACGGCGGCCATTTCTTTATCCGGAACAGCCTGGAAGCTTTTCAGGACTACCTGCTGGCGTCGTGCCGGATGAGGGGTCTGTGCCCGGCGGGTGGCGCATGATGCCGGCAGAAGCCGTTCGCTATGACGGATCCTGTCGCGTGGCGATTCCCCCGGAGGCGGGGCGGTTGTTGCTGGGGCATATTGCCGAGCTTCAGGAACCGCTGTTCCCGGAAGAAGCGGAGCACATTCGCCGTGCGGTGGACAAGCGACGCCGGGAATTTTGCGCCGGCCGTACCCTCGCCCGGCAGGCGTTGTGCCGGCTGGGGCTGACGCAACCCGGGGCCCTTCCGGTGCGGGAGGACCGGGTCCCGGAATGGCCGGCGGGGTTCCTGGGTTCGATTGCGCATACGGACCGGTTCTGCGCCTGTGCGGTTGCACGCCGTGCGGCCATACGGTCGGTCGGCATCGACCTGGAGACCTGCGGGCAGGTAAAACCGGAGCTGTGGGACCAGTTGTTTTGCGCCGCCGAAAAAGAAAAGCTGCTTGCCGTTGAGGACAAGCAGCTTTTTCTGGCCACCCTGATGTTCTGCGCCAAGGAGGCGTTCTACAAGCTTCAGTATACGCTGACGTCAGCCTGGCTTGGTTTCACCGATGTCACCGTCGTCGTCGACGGGCAGGACCGGCTGATGGTGACCCCGGCTGAAGGGACGCCGGCCGCGAAGGCCGTTCCCTTCATGCGCGGGAGTTACAGCCAGCCGTTTCCCGACACGGTCATGTGCCAGTGCTGGCTTGTGTAATCAGGAAATCTTATCGACGATTTTGTCCATGGTCTTGTCGATACGGGCGGCGACGTTCTTGCCTTCCTTGAACATTTTCTCGAAAGGCTGCTTGGCCTTGGCCGGATCGAAATCCAGGAAGGTGCCGCCGGATTCGAAATGCTTCACGAAGACTTTCCCGATCGCGTAGGTGGATGCCCCGGATACGATCGGCATCGTGACCGACCCGACCACGGGGCCGATAATCGGGATCATCTTCATTATGGAGCTCAACCCGCCGCGGGTGACCGCGCCGGAACCGAGACCGCCGATCAGTGAGGCAATAACGGACTTGCCGGCGTTCTGGGTGAACTTCACGTTGTAGCGGTTGGCAAGCGCGTGCAGCAATTTCATCTGGATTGCGGTGACGGCCAGTGAATCCACCATCATCGGGGCCAGGCCGCCCAGCATGGACCACAGCATGTACTTTTTCACGATCGCATCGGGGGACCGGAGGGTCTCCTCGGCTGCGGGTTCCGCGGCGGTTTTCTCTGCGTCATCTTTCACATCGGTCTCCGTTTTTTTGGCTGCTGGCATGGTGTGCTCCTTTTATCGGGTGCGGAACGTTCACGTCCGCACGATGTTTACCGGGCAATACTAGGAGGAACCCGGCAAAAAATAAACATAAAACATTACAAAATAATGAGTTACAGAGTTATATCAATGGCTCTATCAATTGATACAGTGCGTAAATCAGGAGGGATTGCTTTTGATGGGGTGTTCCGAACGTGCGTCGGATGCCAGGACGAACAGGATGCCGAGGAGCGGGGTGAAGGCGATGGAGGCGAAGAAATAGCCCCAGAACCCGAACTTGCGTTTCCGGCCTGCATAGCCGACCACGATGCTCAAGAGGATGTTAACGGCTGTGATCGCGATTATCGCCAGGGGTGTCATGTGGGTCTCCTTTTTTCAGATTAACAAAACGGCCGTTGCGAACGACCTTCATCGTTACGGGCCGGTCATGCACATTGCCATATTCATCGAAGGTGATCATGCCGCTGAGTCCCTGCCAGGGGCCCTCATATTTGAGGGTTGAGGCAACCACGATGGGGATGGCGATCTTGGCGGTCTCAACGGCCTGGTAATACAGCATGACGGCTTCATACCCGGAGGCGGCGTAGCTGTCCGGTAACCGGTCCTTCCCGAAAGCCTCCAGCATGCGCCGTTCGAGTGCCGAGGTGGCGTTGGTCAGGCGTTCTTCATGCGTGGCGCCGGGCGGCACCTGGTAGCTGCTGGCAACGTAGGTGTTTTCGGCGGCCTTGCCGGCGATATCAAACAGTTGCGGACTGTCCAGTCCGTCGGCGCCGAAAAAAGGAACCTTGATGTGCTGTTCGCGCATTTGGAGGATCACATGCGCAGCCTTTGGAAGATAGTCCGCCACGACCACGCAGTCGAACGGGTGCTGTTTGATCTGGTAGGCCAGCCGCCGGAAATCGATTTGGTTGGGTGAATACGATTCGACGTAGGAGATTTGAATGCCATGGTCGTAGGCGAGACCGTCAAACAACATGGCCAGGCTTGACCCATATCGGTCGCGAACATTGACGACGACGGCATTGGTCAAACCCTTGGTGGCTATCGTTTCCGCCAGGGTTCGCACCATGTCGGCATCATTCGGCACGGAGCGCAGGGTGAGGCTGAAGCGGTGTGCGGTCAGGTCCGGATGGGTGGCGAATGGCGCGATGAACAGGATGCCGCCCTGCTGGTAGGTGAGGGAGACGGGCACGGCCACGGCGGAGGTCTCGTGTCCGATCACGGCCATAAAACGGGTATCGGCGATGATTTCCCGCGCAATGGCATGGGCTTCGCCGTTGAAAACCCGGCAGCGGAGGGGACGGCCGAGGATGCCGCCCCCGGCATTGATCTGGTCGACGGCCAGGCGGACACCGTCGAGAAAGGTCTTGTTGTCATCCGTGATTTCCCAGGCCACCGCCAGCCATATCTCGGCGTCCCCGGCCTTGGAGGCGTCGTGGCGGAGGCGGTAGAGGGTCTCGAGATTCGACCCCGCCTGCTGGAACCCGCGCAGGCCGGCATACACCAGCAGCAGGATGCTGACGGCCAGGATGATGCTGTGCCAGATGATCGATTTGCGCGTCATGGAGTTTCCGTGTTCAGGATCAACGGCATGCCGCCCTTGCCGGAACCGATCACGACGATCTTGCTGTTGGTGGAGGCGGCGAGGTCGCGGGTGGCGTCAATGCCGCGCCAGGTGAGCAGGTCCTTGGTGATCGACGCGGTCAGGATGGCGTTGGCGGCCTTCAACCCCTCGGCCTCGATGCGCCGCCGCTCGGCTTCCTGGGTTTCCCGTTCCAGCTTGTACACGTAGGCCAGGGACAGTTCCTCCTGCTCGATCTTCAGCTCGATGGCCTCCTGGATGTGTGTGGGCAGGACCACTTCGCGGATCATGATGTCGTCGATCCGGACAAAGCGGTAGGCGACTTCATTGGCGGCCTGGTTGAGCATTTTCGAGACGATCATGCTCTGGATGGTGTAGACGTCGTGGTTTTCGTAGCTGCCGGCCGTGGTCCGGAGCAGGGATTCCACTTCCGGGATCACGATGCGGTTCAGGTAATTGGTGCCGACCTGCTGGTGCAGGATGCCCAGCATGTCGTATTGCGGGTGATAGCGGATGGTCAGCTTGATGCGGACGCGCAGCCCGTTCTTGGTCAGGACGCTGATTTCCTTGTCCTCGCTCTGGATGCGCACGTCGTAGATGGCCATCCGGTCCCAGGGGAAGATGACATGGAACCCTTCGCCGAAGACCGTGTCGATGACGGTACCGCCGCGGAAGCGCTGCCAGAGGACGCCGGCCTCGCCGGGCTTGATGCTGATGAAGATGTTCTGCCACAACAGCGCCACGACAAACGTCAAGGTCAGCCAGAACACCACCAGGTACGGGCGGGCCCGCATGATGCCGGTTTCGATTTTTTCTGAGATCACGCGTTCGCTCCCGTTTCTGGTTTGCCCTGACGGTGGGTTTCGATCCGTTCAATGCGCCCGTATTCGAGTTTGACGACGCGGTCCGCCGTGTTCCAGTAGCGGTCGTCGTGTGACACGACCAGGACCGTCTTGTTGCGCCGCTTGAGGTCCGGCAGGATGTGGTCGTAGTAGTATTTCCGGAAATGGGGGTCCTGGTCGGCGGCCCATTCGTCGAACATGTAGATTTCGCGGTCTTCCAGGAGCGCCGCCACGAGGGCCAGGCGCTTGCGCTGGCCGGTGGACAGCTTCAGCTGGGTGAACCGGCCCTGGTCGAAGGTGGTTTTCCCGGCGAGTTCCATCTCCTTGAGCAGGGAGCGGACCAATTCGGGATCGACGTTTTCCAGGCCATACAGGCGGTCGAACAGGTGGAAGTCGGCGAAGACCGGCGCATACAGTTCGCGGTAGTCCTGCATGGCGGACTCCTCGATCCGTTCGCCATCCACCTTGATCGTGCCGGTTTCCGGGCGGTACAGGCCGGTGAGCAGTTTCATCAGCGTGGTTTTGCCGCAGCCGTTGCCACCCACAAAGAAGATGATCTCGCCGCGGCGGAAATCGAGATCCAGGGGTCCGGCAGTGAACAGGGGGTTCCCCTGCTTGTCCCGGTAGGTGTACCGCAGTCCCTCGGCGGTGATGGTGGTGAATCCCTCGAAGCGGGATTCCTTGTTGAAGGTGCCGGTCTCGACCGGGAGCGCGTCGATGGAATCCTCCAGGTCAAACAGGTTTTTCAGGGCGGCCTGGGACCGGGCTACCAGGGGGGCCGTGGAGGCGATGGTTTCCAGGGGACCCACGACGAACAGGATGGCGGCCGTGGTCTTGATCACCACCTCGCTGTAGGTGGCTACAAATTGGGGGAGGATGAAGACAATCGTGGCGATCAGGATGTAGAAGAAGATCTGCGAGAACATGATGTCGAAGGTGAAGATGTCGTTGGTCTTGACCTTCAGGTCCTTGCTTTGGCCGGCCAGTTCATGGAACCGCTCATAGACGGCATTGTTCTTGCCCGTGTTCACGCGGATTTCCTTGAAGCCATCGAGGATGTGGCTGGCCGCATCGACCAGTTCGGACTCCTTGGCGGACATGTCGGTCATGTTCTGTGTCATGCCCTTGCGATGGGTCCAGTAAACCACCAGGGACAGCGCCACCGCGGCGACCGTGACGATGAACGCCCAGGGAGACAGCCAGGCGATATAGAACAGGCAGCATGCCACCATGATGGCGGATTGCATGTTGTTGACCAGGAAGAAGGCGGATTGCGAGATGGTCATCGTGTCCTGGGAGATCCGGGTGTAGAAATCGCCCTTCCCGAAGCGCTCGACGCCCTCGAGATCGGAGACCCGGAGTTTCTGCATGGTGCGGATCCGGATGCGCAGCAGCATGTCCTCGATGGTCCGGATCGACGCGGTCATGCTGATGCGCTTCGCGTAGGCGAAGATCAGCATCGCGATGATAAACAGGACCAGGTATTGGAATTTCGCCTCCGACTCCGCCGCGGCCGCCGTCCCGCCGTTGATGATGCCGAGCAACGCGCCGTTGGCCAGCCCGGAACTGACCGCCATGATGCCGACCAGTTTCCAGGTGGAGACCGGTTCCTCTTTGAAGAAACGCAGAATATAACCGTTATTACTCACATGGACCCGATTCTCCGCCTACCAGGCGGGATTGGCCTGCGCCTGCCGGTATGTTTCCAGGAAAAAGACGCGGGCTTTTGCGGCGTTGAAGTTAAACAGGTTTCCGCCGGTGGCGAAGTGGTACACCAGGACCTTGCCCACGGCATAGGTGACGGACCCGGTCATGGCGGCGTTGCCGGCCAGGCTGGCCGCGGCCCCAACCAGCGGGATGCCGGACAGCAGGCGCGAGGCGGTCCACCGGGCGAGGGACGGGATGCCCAGTCCCAGCAGCAGGACCGAAATGGATAGGGCGGTCCTGCGGGCGGGCATCGGGATGCCGTAGAATTTCGCCAGTTCCCGGGCCATTTGCACCAGCAGGGAGCCGATGGTCAGGTTGTCGAGCACCGGGATCGGCACGAGGCCGGCCAGTGAACAGTATCCGGCGTACCGTGTCACGATTTGCATGGCGGCCGCCTGGCGATGCGCTTCGGTGTCCCGCAGTTTTTCGTCGAACCCATCGTTGGCCGGGGGCAGCAACTCGGCTTCCACGAGGTTGGTGGGTGTTTCCGTTGCGGGTGCAGCACCGGGGGTGGCGGCCGGTTCCGGCATTTCGTAAAGCCGACGGCGGGAGTGCGGTGTCGCGGTGGTTGCGGTCATGGTGCGGCTCCTTCGAATGCCGGTTCCGATTCGGGCGTCGATGCGCGTGCCGCCGGCGGGTTCACCCGCAGCAGGGCCTTGACCGTTTCGTCGTAATCACGGTGTGCGGACGTGCGCGGAATGCCTTTTGAGAAGAGCGTCTGTCGTTTCTCGAGGATGCGCGAGAAAAGGGTGCTGGTGCCGATGCCGCCGGGAAGCAGCCGTTCGCCGTGTTCCGCCTGCAGCTGCTGCAGGACCGGGGCGGTCAGCGAACTGCGGCGATCCAGCATGGTCGGCAGGATGCGGATTTCCGGGGCGGGCAACCCGAAGGTGCTGCGGATGGCGGAGGCTTCCTCCAGGGTGAGTGCCAGGCCGCGGCGGGAAAAGGCGTCGCAGGCCACGGGAATCACGATGGTGTCGGCAGCGCATACCGTGGAGATCACCGCCCCGCCAAGCGAGGGGGGACAGTCGATGATCACCAGGTCAAACCCGAGCCGGGCCATGGCACGGGTGACCGCTGAGACCGCGTTTTTCTGGGCCGTGGGATTCATCAGGCTCACATCGAGCAGGGAATTTTCCAGCGAGGAGGGAAGGTAGGAGAGAAATGGGTGGACCGTTTTCAGGACATCGCCGATGCGTTCGGGGGTCTGCCACAGGGTTTGAAATACCGGGGAATCATCATCGCCCGCCGTTCCGCCGAGTGCGACCGTGGCCGAAGCCTGGGCGTCCAGGTCCAGGATGCAGGTACGGAAACCGAGCTGTACCGCCCGTGACGCCACCGCCAGCGAGGAGGTGGTTTTACCGACGCCGCCCTTGAGATTGATGAAGGCGATGGTCCGGAACGCATACGAAACACCGGACGCTTCCAGGACCTGGCGAACCACGGCAGGCGAGAGATGGCGGTTTTGAAACCCCAGGGAGGTTTCCAGCGGGGCCGGAAGGCGGGTGTTGAGTTCAGCCGGCGTGCATCCCAGCACCCGGGACAGGTCCTGCACCCGGATCTCATAATCATTGGTATCGCTGCTGATCACCATCGCCGCTTTCGTTGCCGTTGCACCAGCGTACGCAAAAGCCATTCAAAGCCCTGCCACCGCTTTTCCTTATCAAGAATCGTTAGCCTTGCAGATTCCGGATAGCTTGTCAACCCTCCAACGATCCGGATTGTATGTTGTATCTTATTTGTAGAAAGTCGTTTATATCGTAGATGGCTGGTTGTTCTGCCGTTTGAGTTTCTCGGCCATATTGCAGCTTAATACGGTATCCAGGGAGATCTTCAGGCCTGGATCACCCGCCAGTAGTGTCTGCAACTTGTCTTTATCCCAGCACAGCAGGCGGGTTGATTCCCCGGCTTTGACGGTGGCGGAAGCCGTGGTTGCCGAGACAAAGCTCATTTCGCCGATAAAATCGCCCGGCTTCAGGGTGGTTATCAGTCGTTCGTTCTTCTCGACGCGGGCGGTTCCCCGGGAAATCAGCATCAGGGATGAGAGTCTTTCGTCCTCCCGTGCGAGAACGGATCCTACCGGCGTATCGTCCCAGCGTGCCACATTCAGGAGCCGTCGGAATTCCAAGGGTGACAGGTTCTTGAAAACGGTTGCGAACAGCTCGTTTTCCTCGGTGCCGAAATGCAAGGTGCGCTGTTCGCGGAAAAGGATCCAGATCTGGACCGTGTTAATTCCCACGAAACTGGCATCCCAGCCGATGCCCCACCAGAGGGGTTTGTCGGGCGCCACATACAGGTACACCATGTTGGCGATGCAGGCGATGATGGAGATCGTCCGCAGCCAGAAGATGTCCTTGACGAGGTAGGCCAGGGCGAACAGGACATTGGCCAGATTGACAAACACCCATGAGTACATCGGTTCGATCCCCTGTTGGTTCCGGCTTCCTTAACACACGATGGCCGGGGAAGCGAGCCAAGGTTTTGATCGTTCAATGGAGGGCGGTGCGCGGTCGCCGCCACCTGGCCTGGCTGGAGCCGGGGCGACCTCGCCCCGGTCCGGGTGACAGGCGGGGATTTTGACATGATGGACAGGATGGGGCCGGGAGATTGACGGGACGATATTTAAGCAGAAAAGAAGGCGCGCCTGATCCGCCATGGCCTTCCCGTCAGGGTGACGGGCAGCCGGCGGGCAGGACGGTTGCGGGTTCGTGCAGGGTGAACGGTGACGCCGCGGCAGCGGTTGTCTGTGCGGTGGTCCTTCGGAACCGCCGGACGGCTTCGCGGGGCGACATGCCGTGGATGGTCTTGAACGCCGCGGAAAAATGCGACAGCTGGGCAAATCCCAACCGACCGGCAATTTCCTTGGCTGACAACCGGCTGCCGGTGATCCACTCCATCGCCTCCGCCATGCGTCTGCGGATCCGGTATTGTTTGGGCGTCACGCCGAATGCCTTCACGAACAGGATGCGCAGGTGGTCGGGCGAATATCCGCATTCGGCGCTGAGGTCGTCCGTGGTCCGCGACTCCGCCGGATCGGCGTCGATCAACTGCTTGAGCCGGTCAGCCGGAGAAACCCCGCCATCCCCGCTGGTCTCGTCCATCATGTGGCGGAGCAGATTCAGGACGCCCAGTTCGGCGCGCAGGCGGTTCTTCGCCGTCGGCATCAGGAATGCGGTGCGGATACGTTCCAGTTCCAGCCGCCACCCGTCCAGCCGGCCGGCTTCCACCGGCACAAACAGTGGAACGGACAGCCACTCTCCGGCATGCCGGATCTCGGCGCGGTCCGGCAGGGCACCGGTACGCACATCGGCGCTGTCAAACAGGATGGCGTAATTCTCCCGCTGCTCATTGAACCGGAAATGGATCGGGGTTCCCTGCGGATTGAAATTCAACCCGGTGGCCCCGGCATCGATGCGGAACCCCGGCGACTCATGGAATTCCAGTCCCGACAGGAAGAAGCTGATCGTCGGGCACGGAACGCTGTAAGCCGTCTCCTGTGCCGCCCGGCAGACCACCACATGACGGATTTGAATCTCCATTTCACCATCTCGCTTTTTGATAACGAATCTCGGGAATCGGAACATCATAGCCGTTGCCCCGGCTGTTAACAACGGAATACAGTCACCGTCAGTTAAGCGTTTCTGTGTTTTACAACCATTCGGTATGGAGGCTTGATTGTCATGGCAAAGGCAAAAGAACCACAACGGGTTTTCGATACGAACAAGCGAATCCGGCTCGGGATCTGGGGATTGGGGCGCGGGATGAGTTTCTTCAATACCTGCAAGTTCCTCAACATCGATGTGGTGGCCGGGTGTGACTACAACGAGCATATGCGGGCCAATTTTCTCAAGGCGTGTCCCGGCGCCTACGTGACGGATAACGAGGATGATTTCCTGAAGCAGGATTTTGATGCCGTGCTGCTGGCCACTTTCTGTCTTGCCCACGGCCCGCATGCCATCAAGTGCCTGCAGGCGGGCAAGCATGTGCTGTCGGAAGTGACGTCGTTCTTCTCGATGGCCGAGGGTGTGAAACTGGTGGAAGAGGTGGAGAAGCGGAAGCTCGTGTACAACCTGGCTGAGAATTATCCCTTCTCCGCGGCGAACATGTGGCTGGCCAACCGCTGGCAGGAAGGCCTGTTCGGCAAGCTCATGTATGCCGAATACGAGTATGTCCACGAATGCCGCATGCTGGCCTACACCTACATTGACGGGATTCCGGTCAAGCCCGGCCACACGGTTCACAACTGGCGCAGCTGGTTCAATTTCCATTACTACTGCACGCATTCGCTTGGCCCGGTCATGGTCATCACCGGGACGCGGCCGACGATGGTGGAAACCTTCCCGTGCCGGAACCGGATTGCCGGATACCTGAGTGGTGCAGGCCGGGAATCGAACGGC
>Ga0156641_1159_pt2 | contig 10655 bp, 7 predicted proteins | sample RifOxyC3_FD_110715 | JGI IMG/M metagenome (GOLD analysis project Ga0156641, IMG submission 110715) | Lentisphaerae bacterium RIFOXYC12_FULL_60_16 | reverse complement strand
TGGACAGGATCACCACCAGCCCGATGGCGGATTCCCCCTGGAACAACAATTGCCGCACCATGCCCAACGCCACATCCAGGTCCCGGCTGGTCACGGCATCCGCTATATCCCAGATCATGGCGGTCCGGGATGACGACACCACCTGCTGGACATCCTCGGCCGTCAATTCACGGCGTTTGCCAAGGTACAGGTCCAGCTTCTCGATCTCACCGGCAATCTGCCTGGATTCAACCCCCACCCGGTCCAGGAATGCCTGCATGGCCGCCTCCGGCACGCGGATCCCGGCCTTCTTGAACCATTCGCCGGAGCGACTCCGCATGGACGCTTCCACCTGATAGGACTTTTCCGGCAAGGCGTACAACACCGCTTCACCGGCCGCATCACACACCTTGAAGAAACGCTGCCGGCGATCCAGGCTCCCCGCCGAGATAACCAGGGAAACCCCATCCGGCAATCCTTTCTCAATCATGTCCGCCAGGACCTGGACCTGCTCCTTGACCCGGCTGGAACGGCTGATCTCCCCTTCGGCACCCAGGAAATTGACGTGACGAAACCAGACCACCTTATCCTTGCTGAAAAAACCCAGGGTCAACAGGGCCGCCCGGCAGGAAGACAGGGCCGACAGGGCGCCTTCCACGTTGTCCACCCGGCCATCGATGATATCCACGCCCAGCATCCCGTCACCGGGCGGAACCAGCGCATCCACCTTCTTCCGGGCGGATTCCTCCACCTGGAACTCGTCGTTTCCAAAAAACAGGAACATGCGGGTTGGCATATGTCCGCGAAGATACGGAGGGAACCCTCCTCCGGCAAGCGCATTCCACATCAACCTAAAGGATTCAGTCCGGCACGGGGACGGGACGGCCCTGCCCCGTTCCCGGACTGGCGTATTCCCGGCATCAGGTCCGCCGGAATTTTTCCAGGACAGCCTGCCAGATCCGGATATCCTCGGCGCCGTCCAATACCCAGAAACTGATCCCCGTGAGATCCAATGCCTCGACCGTTTCAAGGTGGCTGCGGGTACTCATGGCGTCACTCACCCAGACCAGATGCGCATGACCCGCGGCATCGTTGTATCGAATCAGGTTCACATCGGCAAAATAACACCAGCCGCGCCCGATGGGAGACTCCTTCTCCCGCGCCGCAATAAATGCCGCATCATTGACCTGGCGGGATTGGGTCGGATCGTTGATGTTCCAGTCCACGCTGTAGGTCGGCAATCCCATGATCAGCTTGTGCCGCGGGATCATTGCCACCAGGTAATTCATGCATTCCCGCCCCCACGGGGCCGTGGATGTTGGCCCCACATACTGGGAAGGAGGGCAGAATAAATCATAGACCATGGCCCGGTACTGGTCCACCAGGGGGGCAACCAATGACGGATCGATAAACCCGATCCCGGTTTCGCGCCGTGATGCCGCGTTGTACGGATACGCGCAGATGCTGAGCAATTTCCCGCGTGCGTGAAGGTGTTCCGACAGGCAGGCAAGGAAATCGGTGTAAGCGAATCGCGATTCCGCGGGCCACTTTTCGAAATCAATATCCACCCCGTCAGCGCCGGTTGCCTCGCATTCATCCGCCATCCGGCGCGCCAGGGCGGCCACTTTGGCCGGCGACCGGCTGAACCCCTCGCCACACCCCTGCCATCCGCCGCCATAATCGTTCAGGATACTCACATTCATCTGTCCCAGTTCAGCGGCCAGACGTCGCCGCGCCTTCACCGGCCAGCTTGTCGGCATTTTACCGGCGGCCGTCGGCGCCCCGCACATAAGGACCAACTGGTCAAACAGGTCGGCATACTTGCCAACCTGGGCCAGCAAACGTTTCTCGTCATGCAGGACAGTCCAGGCGGAAACAAACCGGCGCGTCTTGGGAACTTTGAATAATTGATTTCGCTCGCTCATAAGCAACCCCTTTGTCTGGTTGATTTGAATACCTTACCAGAATCCCAACTACCTTTATGACGGTGTCTGTCTCTGAAGTTTCTGCAACAACGCCAGCAGGAAATCCCGGTTGTCCGCCGAGGCATACCGCATCGTGCCACCCATCCGGCTGAACGTCTTGCAATACCGCAGGTAATACGCCGGGTTATCCATCGGCGGCTCCCCCTTGGCCGTCCAATCCCACGAGGATTCCGCCAGGTCCACCACGGCAATGAAATGATTCTCAATCCGCCGGCCAGCCTGGAGGTGAAGGTTCTGCGCCATCGACAATGCCTTCTCGAAGATCATCGGTGACATCACCGCCGAACCGACGGACAGGTACACCCCGCCATCCAGTTCCTGGACCGACCGGGCATAGGCCAGGAAATCCCGCAACGCGGTGCGTCCGATGGCCGCACCATGGTTGACGGGATGATTGTAGATAATGTCATGCCCGATCATGGGGTGCCCGGTAAACGGAATCCGCAGGCGGTACGCGGCAGCCTGCACGCTGAACCGCTTCCAGGGATGCGGAATGGCCATCATCCCGGGCTTGAGATCCAGCGCACGAATCATGCCCAGCCAGTCCATGGCGGCCGCTGCCCGGTCCTCGGCGCCCGGTTTCCGCAGCCCCTCCTGCACGGCAGCCTCCAACTCACGCAAGGCCGGCACCGCCAGACCTTCCCGCTCAATCATGCACCCGACGGATTCACCGTACCCCATCCCGCCCCAGGCGCCGGCAATCAGGGCCAGGTTGAGATAACGTCCCGTTTCTTCCCAGATGCCGAACGTTCCTTCGTGGACATTGGCCCGGACGTCCTCCCCGCTTTCTCCCAGGTAACTGAATTCCCAATCATGAATGATACCCGCGCCATTGGTGGCCAGATGCGTCACCCACCCCTTTTCCATCAGCCGGATCAACACCGGCGCCAACCCGTTCTTGATGGTGTGGGCGCCAAACGCCAGGATCACCGGCCGGCCGGCCCGGCGCGACTGGACCACGCGTTGGGCAGTCTCCTCCACCACGGCACACGCCTCCGGCGACAGGCCCTCCGGCGCCGCATCCGGTTTCACATGGTCCCGTTCAATACATAACTTGTTGCGGCGCGACCGTAATGGCTGGACCTTCAATTGTCGCCGATCGAACTGCGGATAAGACATCGTAACCCCCTTCAAGGTGCCCGCCGGGAAACCGCGGGAATCCCGATCTGCAGGAACAACGCATCCAACTGGGCAAAATCCGGAACCAGCACATGGGCGCCGGCACGGATCAACCGTCGGCGCTTGGCCTCGTTCAATCCGAACCGGCGCAACTCGTCGCTGGCCACACCCACCGCCAGCCCGCCGCGCTTGCGGGTCTCCCGGATCTCCACGGGACCATCCCCGAAGGTGACCAGGCACGCCATGTTCGACGGTCCGATTCCCTGCATGATACGCTCCAGCACGATGCGTTTGGCTTCCCGGTTGATGTCGCCCACGGCGCCGTACAGGCGGCCCTCAAACAGATCCGCATAACCCAGCGCACGCGCCTCACGCTCGACGTCCTCCTGGTCCGTGCCGCTGGCCAGGTACAGGCTGACCCCCGCCGCATGCAACCGCCGCAGCAGGGCCACGGCACCCTTGAGGGTGTAGTCGGTCACATCCCGCTCCCCGCGCTCCAACCGTGCCATCCGGTCCCGCACAATCGCCAGCAGGGCATCGTTGTAGATCCGCTTGTATCCGGCCGCGTCCAGCACCTCCGCGGATGAAACAAACCCGAACTCTCGAACCATGTCCGCGAGGCCCTGCATCTGTTCCAGCGTCTGTATCCCGGTGGTCTTGTCGATGAAATCCCGCACCCTCCCGACCACCCGCGCATACACGCCTTCATCGGCGGATTCATAACGGGGCCCGAGGATGGCCTTCACCATCATCGGCTCCATCACCTGTTCCCAGCCTTCACGCAGCGTTGACAGGGTGCCGTCATGATCAAAAATGGCATGAAGGATCCGGGTTCCGGCCGGGAACGTCTCCACAATCTCGATATCCGTTCCCGCAACCCGCCGGGCGCCGCGCGGATCATCCGCCAGTTCCGGCTGGTACAGGTAATCCGGGCTGGCCCCGATTGCACGGATTTCCTCCGGGGTCGCCGTCCCGGTTTGAAAGATCTTCTGAACGGTTACTCCGGCGACAAAATTACCGAAGCATGCCGACTCGACCGGCGGATACCCGGCTGCCAGGGCCGCCGTGAGCCCGGCCACCATGCTGTCACCGGCGCCGACCGGATCCGTGCGTCCGACGATATGCAGCCCCGGCACCGCCTCCATCCCCGCCGATCCCTGCACCACGCACCCGCGGGCTCCGCGTGTTACGAAGACCGGCTGGCCCCAGCGGCCATACAAATCCCGGAGGTGTTCAGCGGTCTGATCGAAAGGCACCAGCGCATCCGGCTCGCAGATCATCCCGCACAAACGGGCGGCTTCACAGGCATTGAGCTTGTATACGCAGTTCCGGTAAACACCCGCCAGACACCGGCAGTCGGCCACGAACGTCACCTTCGGATAACGGCCGATCAGCGCGTTCAATCCGTCCTGGAATGCCGTTGAATGGATACCGTTAACCAGTTGTTCATTGATGATCAACCCATCCAGGTCCGGCAGGACCCGCCCCAGTGCATCCAGGAGGACCCGCGTGGTATCCGCATGCAACGTGTTGAAATTCCCGAAATCCAGGCGATGATCTTCCCGGTCCCCGATGATGGGCTTGATATACACCGGGGTATCCCACCCGTCCCCCTGGGTCAGCAGGCCGTCCAGACCGACCCGCAACTTTGCCAGCAGGCGCCGCATATCCCATCCAAACGGATCGTCCCCAATCACCCCGAAGACGGCAACCGATCCCACACCCATGGCCACCAGGTTGTTCACCACGTTGCCGGCGCCACCCAGGCTGTACTGCTGGCGGCGGACCGGCCGGGTCGGAATCCCCGTCTCAATCGAACGCTCGGACAGGCTCATGTCCAGCGTCCAGTAGGCATCCAGGCAGAAATCCCCCACTACCCCGATCCGGAGCCCCGGCAGGGCATCCAAAAGTCCATCCAGCGTTTTCGCATTCATACCCGCACCTGTCCCACAGCCCGCCTCACCGGCACGCGGGGCCTGATCACCTGTAACGAATCGCCAGTTCAATATCCGTAATGGTCAACGCCGGTCCATAACTGCGGATGGTCACGGCATTGATTCCCCGGTGCAAATCAATGGGCCGCACCGGATGTCGTCGAACATGGTCCGGTTCAGGCAGGATCCCTTTACGACCGGGCTCCGGGAACAACAACACCGTGTCGGGTCGCTTGGCATAGGGCATAAACGCATATTGCCTGGATAAATCGATCCCATTGAGTTTCACCGTATACCGGTTGTAATCCGAACAATCGGATGAAATCGTCTGGAGTTCGATCCGTTTCAGCCGGCCCGCCTGCTCAGCCGACAGCACATCGTCCCCTATGGAAAATCGTATGGTTGTCTCCCCGCCTGCCGGAACGGTTACCGGCAGAGCCCCCAGGGGTTTATCCGGCGCCCCGGCGCCCTGCGAAACCAAATACAACTTATCCAGATGGTTCAGCGTGGATAGGTCACCAACTTCCTGTAACAAGTTGCGATCATAATCCAACGGCGCACCGTCGGTTTCTCCCTGCCCGCCCATATCCTTGAGCGATTCCGGCATCGGCCGTTCCAGGTTCATGGTCCAGGACATGACATTGTAGAGATAGGTCCCGTCGGCTCCCTGGGCCAGGTAATTCATGGCCATGGCACGGTACGTTTGCAGGGGAACCACCCGTCCCCCTCCCATCCGGAATGCCACGTTCCGGTCACATCCGGCATAAACCGGCACACCGGGAATCTTCAACCGTGCATCGGCAATGTCCCGATCAAAATCCGCCAAGAACGGCGTGGACATGCACAGCATGTCGAGGTATCCCAAACGGCCCCACAACGGAACATCCAACCCCTCCAGGCGACACCGGTACAACGAATAAGGGACCACCACGGACAACACGAGCCGCCGCTTCCGCTTCCCGCCCCATTCATCCAGCAGGGCGCGTACCCGGCGGATGAATTCCGTCATCACCGGTGCGCATTCCTCCGTGTGACCGGAAGCATCCGTTCCACGCGGGAAGAACATGCAGTTGCGGGTCATGTCCAGTTCAACCCCGTCCACCTCGTAACGTTCCACCGTCTTCCGGATCTGGTCGAAATAATAATCGCGTACGATGGTCTTGCGATAATCATACTCGGCGCCGCCCCGGCTTCCGCCTTCACCCACCCGATCGTCCAGGTGGTCATAATAAAAGGCATCCATCCACGGGTGATAGATATGATCCTTGTAGTGGGTATCGTTCATCCGGATGCTGGCCAGGAATTCCAGTCCGGCCTTCTTTGCCCGCTTGACCAGCATGCCGAAAGGATCCTTGCCGGCCCGGCGGAACTCCGCCAGGGAATGGATGCACGGATCCGTATCAGGATGCGCATATAACCGTGCCAGGTCCGGATGGATCATCGGTTCCCCACCGGCATTAAAGGAATCGATCATCAGGGCCAGCGTGTCCACCTGGGTACCCGCCAGTTTATCCACCGCGGCGTACACATCCGCATCGGTCACCGGGGGCGCAACCTGGAAAATATTGTAGAAGTCGTTGTTGACGATAATCCGGCGTTTCCGGTTGGGGGCGGTTTTCGTCATGGTTAACTGGCCTTCCGCTTGCGCAGGTCCACCAGGGCGTCCTGTCCGAGCGGACGGATATCGTTGCCCTGCTGTTCAAATGCCCGCATGTTGGCCTTCACTAGGATGCCCGGCTTGCCGGCCCGCCGGTGAATCCGGTTCCCGGTCACCCGGATGTCATCGGTCTCGCCCTGGAGCACGATTTCCGCTTCGCCATCCTTCCGGCAATTCCCGTCCAGCCGGCATCCTTCAATGACGTTGCCATGGGCCGCCAAACGCCGGGTACAGTCACGCAGGAACACCCCGGCCCCGCCGTTGCCGCGGATCACCAGGTTCCGGTTGACATGCCGAACATCGCGCTCGCCGATGGACACGCCATGCAAGCCGTTGTTCTCAAACACGCACTGTTCCAGCAGGGAGTCACGAACCCGCAGGCAGTAGAACAAGCCGCAAACCCCGCATTCCCGCGCCGTACAGTCGTGGATATGAAACCGGTTGCTGCCACTGCCGGGATGAAATCCGTTACCCGTGCAGCGAAGCGCGGTGCAATTGGCCAGTTCAACATCGTCGCACGTCTGGAACCCGAACCCCTCGCCCCGGTAATCCCGCACCAGGACATCGCGGACCTTGATCCGGTTGGACCGGTAAGCGTAAAAACCCGATCCGCGGCATCCGTTCATCGTCTCGTTGCGGGAGGGATTCCCGTCCAACACCAGGTTCTCAACCACGGCGTCGTTCACATCCACCGCACTGACCAGGGGAAACAGCGTCTTGACGAACCCGTTGTCCCGTGCGCCGTAGTCGTGGACATGTGCCCGACTGGTGAACCAGGTGTCGCCCGCACGCCCGGTCAGGGTGGAGACCGTCTGGTAGAACCCGAACGACTTGTCATCGCCGACGATCACCCCGTCCCCCACTTCGAACCCATCGGGCTTATCCACCTCCAGGTCGTTGTGTCCATACCCGAGGTAGGAGATCAGCCGCGCCTGTTTCATCGGGTTTTTTCGCAGGATGGTCGCCGCGCCTTGTCCGCGCACGGTCACCCCCGTGCGCAGGTGCAGGGAATCCGCCATCTTGAATGTCCCGGCAGTCAATGCCACCACCCCGCCGCCCAGGAACGCCGCGCGGTCAACCGCGCACTGGATTTGGTTGCCGGTCAATCCCCGGATCGTGGCGCCCGCCCCACCCACCGAAATTGCAAATCCCTGCATGGCGAATCCTCCTGCCCCCTTATGGGGGTCAGGCAGACTATCCGGCATTCGCCCCGCCATTTCAAGCCGTGTCTCCGCGTCCCAAATCGGCAAGTTGCTTCGTCACCTCATAGAGAGTATGGGGGTCACCCCGATTGCCGCATATTGGACCCGTCCGCGCAAGGCAAGCGGATAATGGAGCGATCCGGAATACCCGTCAATACCACATGAAAACGGCGCCGCGCGGCACCCCCGGCAATCCCACGTAGGTGTAGTTGCCGATGGCGTCGTACTGGATGCCGAACACCGACTGGAGCCCGGGATTCAACCCGGACAGGTTCCACGTCAACCGGGCCGGCGCGTTCGTCCACGACCGGAAAAGGTTGGTGACGTTTCCGCTCATGCGTAACCCCCAGCAATTCTCCTCCGGGTCCGCGGGATCCGCCGTGAAATGCACCTTGATCCGGCCCGCCGCCGCCACGGTGAATGTGTTGGTATCGGCCCCCAGGAAGTGCAACCCCGCGCTGGCCCCGTTGACACGGGAGGTCACCACGCCGGTCGTGTCGATGAAGATTCCCCCCGCGACGCGGAACTCCGTCCCGTTCAGATCGAGCAACCCCAGCGAACTCGTGTTCGTATCGCCGATGTACAGGTTGCTGGCCACGTTCACGGTGCAGGTGGGCAGGTGGACGTAGCCGTACGCATTGCGATTCCCGCTGGGAACCGCCCCACCGAAGTTGGTGCCGTTTTCCGCGCCGATGAACGCATGACCGACAATGTTGAACATGGGCACGCTGGCCCCCGCGAGGTCCACGATCCCGGTCACCACCTTGGTCGAATCTTCCTTGGCCGCCACCTTGAGTTCCGACAGGTAGCCGCGGAAAATCCCGTTCGTGATCCGCAGCACCGACCGACCGCTGCCATAGAGCTCCCCGTAGGAGGGCCACTGTCCCGCGCCGCGCACGCCCACGTGTAACTTGGCCGTACGCGTTGCGGAACCGACCTGCACGGTGACACCCGGCGGCAGGTAGTCCGTCACCGTCCCCGCCTGGTCCCGTCCGATACGCCCGTTGGGACCCATCAGCAGGGCGTTTGTAACCCACAGCGTCTGCAGGGACGAGGAGTTCCCGATATCGATCCACCCCCGTGTGTTGCTGCAGTACCCGACAGCCAGCGTCCCCGCCGTGATATTCGTCACCGAGGCCGGCAGGTGGAGATACCCCTCCCCCCTCCCCCCGCCATAGTGGACCGCCACGGTATCCCTCGAACCGATGTTCATGAAGGGGACGCACACCCGGTTGACGACCCCATCGAATGCAACCGATGTCTGCCGCAGATCCAGCTTGCCGTACGCCGTGCCCGCGTTCCCCCCGAAATGCCTCCCGACAACGAGTTGACTCAGGTATGCGTTGAACGTGCCGCCGGTCGGGACCCATGTGAACGCGATGTCCTGGCGCGTGGGCGCCGGATTGTACTGGTACGTGCCGATATGCAGCACGCCTGGCGCGCCGGGGGACCCCACCCGGATTGCCACGTTGGGCGGAAGATTCACGAGCTGGCCGCGCGCGCTCTCACGGGCCAGCGACAGGTTGCCCCGCACCGTCAGCCCCGTGAGGCTGGAACTGCTTCCGAAATCCAGCGTTCCGTATCCGTCGCGCAGGTACCCCAGGATGAGGTCCCGAACGTCAAGCTGTCGCAACGAAGCGGGGAGCAGCAGCCGCCCAAAGGGGTTTGCGCCCGGCGTGTCGCCGCTGTTCCACCCGATCATGAGATCACTGAACAGGTAGAGCGCATTGGGTGTCGCCCCCCGGTTGATGGTGGCCCCCGACAGATCAAACACGCCCTGCGGGGTCGTATAGGTCGTGTTACCGATGGCGTTTCGGCTGATGATGATGGAGCCCAGATTGGTGGCGTTGACCGTTCCGCTGACCACCCATCGTGCGTTCGAGCAGGCCTTGTCGACGGTCATGTAACCGATATAAACATCGACGCGGTTGGAATCCCCCATCTTGAGGGTCCCGTTCCGAATCTCAACCAGGCTGTTGCTGGCGTTCCGGCCGACCTGTACGGTGCCTCCATTGAGCGTCAGCACGTTCCCGTTGAGGTCGATCACGTGACCCAGCGTGATCCCGGCGGGACCGTTGACATTGCCGATCAACCCGTAAGATGCATTCAAGGACGGGCCGCTGATCGTACGGTCCGATTCCAAGACATTGGTGCTCCCCAGGTCGAGGTTGGTGAAGGCAATACGGCCCGTGAACAACGCCGGAGGCACAGCACTGTTCGTCCAGTTCGCGGCTGTTCCCCAGGACTCGTCCGAACCGGCCCCGCCGCTCCATTGGTACTGCTGGGCCGAGGTCGAAGCGACACCGAGCAGCATGACCAGCCATGCGGCGCCATATCTCATACGGGTAGCGTAGCATTCGCGGCGCCAAATTCCAAACGAATATATCGCAGAATACAATCCTGAAAGGCCCTGATCGACCCGGCCAGGGGTCAGTCCCTCGAATAACGAACAAGGTTTATTCCGAGCATTTGGTTGAAATACGTGCCACGCGAGCGCGGTCAGGGTTCCCTACCCAGCCCCGACGACGTACCCCTAACCCCTCAACACTCTTCCCGGCAGCCGATGCCACAGCCTTCATCATCTCCACAGGCGCGTTTCCATAGCATAGGGGTGACCCCGTGACCCCAGCAACCGATGGCGGAATAGAGCCTCAAGAAGATTTGGCGAGAATCATCCGGGCATGGCGCGCCAGGACACTCCGCCGGTCATCGGCATATTCTTGCAGGATGGCCTGCCCGATCCCGGCGAAATCTCCGCACCGGTACAGGGCGCGCGCCA
>Ga0156641_1156_pt4 | contig 10881 bp, 10 predicted proteins | sample RifOxyC3_FD_110715 | JGI IMG/M metagenome (GOLD analysis project Ga0156641, IMG submission 110715) | Lentisphaerae bacterium RIFOXYC12_FULL_60_16 | reverse complement strand
AGGGGCAGAACCCCATTCAGAAACTCCTCGTCGAGTTGGGTGATCGGAATCCCGACCTGATCTACTCCGTGGACATCACCGGGGACTGGACCGAGCCCCAGCTTCGCGACCTTGATCATCGCCGCGATCTTTTCGATCCGTTGCAAATGCTCTGGTGGATTCAGTATGACGCACTTGAACGGTACAAACCCTTCTGGCCTCAACTGCGCCAGTTGTTCCGGTTCTACACCCTTGAAGAAGAACTCTGGCACGGCCTGACGCCGGAAGACATCGAATCCGACATCGCCATCATCCGAAGCCTTTCCTCGCAACCCGACCCCGAAGGTGTCCAGCGTCTCCAATCCGTGCTGACCTTCCTGCGCGAAAGGGAGGCATCGGCATGAAGGCAGAATGCGACCGCCAGGCCGTCGTCTGGGATGCTATTGAACGGCTGGCTTTCCGCCCTTCAACCGCCGATAGACAGAGGTGGCTCTGGTGCTATGTTCGCTCGCTACGCACCCTCTGGGGCGTGGAGCCCACCGATGTCGTGACCCGCGGCAACACCGGGTTCGATGCTTGGTTTCTCGGTATTGCCTGTAACTATGCCATTGAGGTCCCGGACCGCTATAGCGTGACTATCATGAATGCAGCGGCGACGGCTCCCGCCTGCTGGTGCGTGCACGTCGATCCTGACTACCTCTCGCGATCAGCTTTGTTTGAGTCCTGCGGCGACTACCCCAGCCAGGATATGGATGCGCACCTTGAGCGCGACGTCGCCACCGTCCTTGATGGCATGCTCTTCCACCCGCGCAACCACGCCCACGGCGACGCCTTTGGCATCGTGTCGCAACTCGACAGAGATACGTCACTGACCCCCTCTGAGATCCGTCTCGGCGGCGGCATCGACAATGGATTCGTTTTTCTGACCCATTTGCGTTATCAATTGTGCCTGCTGAGTGCCGACGGACGGCAGACCGAGCGAACCCGTCTGGTACGTCTTTTCACGGCTGCCATTCGGAATGGGTGTGGTGCAATTTCGGCGGCGGTACTATTTGATTTGAGGGTATAAGGATGTCAACGGGAAGCAAGTGCGGAGCGATCGTATCCTAACAAGCCCGCCAACTTTGGCACAGAGCAACGATGCAAGAAAGCAGGAAACCATAGGAGGACACGCAAATGGCCGCGACGACGATGCAACGCAAACCCACATCAACACTGCCTCCCGCGAAGAGGAAACGCATAAGTGAATACGGCCTCCCGTGCTATGACGAGAGAGTCCATAGGCGGCCGAACCTGAAGAAGCATTCTGCATAACCGATGGAGGGCGTTGCCGACCAGGCCGGGAAGCGAAGAGTAACCGTCCGCGCCGTCGCACATGAAAACATTCCCTTCAGTTGCGTTGGTGAACGCTTGCCTACCAAGGCAGCCCAAGGAGGCGCGAGGTGCGCCGCAAGGCGTGCTCTATGTTGCTACCGCACTCGCTTCAGAAGGCATCCCGGCGTCGCTACACGATACGGCGATCGATCTGAACTCAGGTGATTTCACACCCGAGGCACTTGGGGAATACCTCTGTGTTATACCCGCAGACATCATCGGTATCTCAGTATGGGATTCCGTCCTTCCGAAGGTTGCCATCGCAACCAGGATACTGAAAGAGCGATATCCCGACCGGATGGTCGTTCTCGGGGGACCCGCCGCATCGTGTTTGTCGGGGGCGCTTGTACGACAGTTTCCGTGGGTAGACTGCGCTGTCCAAGGCGATGGCGAGACGAACTTCTTGAATCTCCTCAAGTGGATCGATGCGCCAGGGAAGAACCCAGCGGAACTCTCGAATCGAGTGACGATACGCCACGGCGATGCCGTAGTATCGGGCCGTTCAAAGGTCGCCCCGGTTAACGTTGGCGACATCCTCATTCCTGACTATCGCCTGATTAAACAATCCCCCTACACCCGCCTAGAAATCGTGTCCACCCGTGGATGCCCTTTCGATTGCCCCTTCTGTTCCGTGAATCGTACGGGGGGGCACACTCTCAAGAAGCGATCTCTCGACGACCTGTTCGTGGAAATATCCTACCTGCTCCAGCGCGGCTGTTCTGATTGCGTGCATATCCTCGATGACAATTTCGGCACGGACAGGCGCAGGCTCGACGCCTTCTGTAAGCGTTTCCCGGCCGAACACCCTAATGCCTACTGGTCATGCTACTTCCGAATGGCGGATCTCGACGGCGGCACGGTCAACCAACTCGCTGATGCGTCGTGTCTGGGCGTCTATGTCGGCGTCGAGTCGGGAAGTGACAAGCTGCTCGGGGCGCTGCGTAAGGGTGTCTCTGTTCAGGCTGTCCTAGACCGTATCGGCTACGCAAGCCAACGGCTGAACGTCACAGCGAGCTTCATCTGGGGCTTCCCCGGAGAAGATGTGTCAAGCATCCGCGACACGCTTGACTTGATTGCTCGTATCCTGGCCTTTGACAACGTCTACGTGAATCTCTACCAGCTCAGCCCTCTGTCCGGAACAGCAGTGTACGAACAGATCGCCCCATCGATGGAATTCCATCCAGAAGCCGTTTCAGGGTTCATATATCCCCCGTTCATGGCCGAGCTCACGCACGACGAGAAGGCTCTGATCAGCGAACACCCCAGCATATTCTCCGCCTTCTATCACGAAGGAGGTGATGACTTCTGGCAAAAAAGGAAAATGATCAAAGATTTCATCGGAAGCTGAAGAACACTAACGGAAAGGAGACCATGATGAGCAACATTCGTAGGCAACTGATCGCTGTATTGATCCTGGCATTGATCGTGGCGGGACTCGTGTCGTGCGCGAAGAAGCCTACAACGGTCAACATTCTGGTGGCGGCGCCCTTCACAGGCGCGGCAGCGAGCTATGGTAAGGTGGTTCGAGAGGGTGTCGACATTGCCCTGTCAGAGATCGCGAACGACCCCGTTGGCCGTCGCATCAACGTAATATACCGTGACTCCCAACTGTCCCTCAAGGAGATCGTTAACATCTTCCATCAGGAGGTGGCAAAGCAGCGCATCTCGGTCATCATGCCCGTCTCCACCGCAGAGTCGCTTGTACTCGCGCCCCTGTGCAATGAGAAGCAGATTGTGCTACTTCCACCTCTGGCGGATGGTGACCAACTCTCATCGGCCGGCCCCTTCGTATACCGCGTCAGTCCGACGAGTTCGTTCCAGGGAGGAGAGCTTGCCAAAGCCGTGAGCGCAGCCGGACACAAGTCTGTGGCAGTCCTCTACCTCAACGACGCATGGGGGAAAGGGCTCAGCGACGCCTTCTCAAAGGCCCTCGCATCCAACGGCGGTAAGGTCGTTGCGGCTGAAGCAATAGCCCCAGATCAGACAGATCTCCGCGTTGCGCTGTCGAAGGTCAAGACTGCCAACCCTGACTCATTAGTCATTCTGCTCCACCCGGCAGAGACTATCCCCGCCCTGCGCCAGATTCGCGAACTCGGCATCAAGGCAGCCCTGTATGGCGGCGATAACTTCAGCAACAAGGCGATCTACGAAGAAGCCGCCGATCTCGCGCAGGGCGTCGTATTCGCATTGCCGGCAAAGCCAGACAACGCCACGTTCCAGCACTTTGCAAAGATGTATAAGGTTGCCCACGCGGCCGAGGCGGACATCAATGCCGCAGCCGCTCGCGATGCCATGATGCTCGTTGTCGAAGCTGTACGTCGCGGTGCGACCGACGGCCCCGCTATCAAGGCATATTTCGACGCCAAGAATGACGCTTTCGACGGCGCAACGGGGCCCATTCGGTGGGATGGGAACGGGGACGTGGTCTCAAAACGGTATGCGCTGTACATTGTAAAAGGAGGGACATATGAGCCCTGTGGGCACTAGAATAGCATGGGAGGTCACATGGCGGCTGCTGGTCACATTTGTGTGTTCCCTGTTCTTTATCATCGGCGTCCTGCAGACGACGACATTCTGTATCGAGAAAGATATCCTCAAGGACTTCCTGGAGAAGACGCAGTGGTTTTTTGCGATTGTGGCTGGGCTCGTGTACTGCGTGTATAGAATTGTCGAGGACGTTCAGATAGCCGGCACGCTCAAGTGCCCTCGGTATCCTGGCGAGAGGAACTGCAACCATATTCACGTCCTGCTCAGAATGGGCAAACTCCCTGCGGAGGACAGCAACGGCAACCTTAGGCAGCTCGATGTGCAGGACGACGACAAGAAGCATTCCTTCGCGTATGTGGCAACCAGCGAGAATCCAGATCTCGGAGATGACTATCTCAACACAGTTGCCGCGCTTGTTCGGCGGACATCGCATGACATAGCGATGACTCTTCCGCGGTCACCCTACACACAGATCGACAATCCTCAAGAGTATCCGGCCTTTGTGTCGGCAATGAAGAAGGTCCGTGGAAGCGCCGCAAGGCACCGACAGAAGGTGATTTGGCTCGGATACCTAGCTGACTTTCAAGACAGCTTCGCGAGGGACTTCGTATTTTACGGGAACGGAAAACCCACTGAATGCAAGCTGACTGGCTACCTCAAGGAGCATGTGAACGTAAGGGAACCCGGCTTTCCGGGGTGTCTCAAGTGGTGTGTGAGGAAGCGGAACGATGTCGAGTTGTTGTGGCGCATCCGCGATGACGCGGATAGTCAAAAGGAATACCTGCGCATTGCGGGTGAAATGGACGTTATCGCGGTCAAGACTAAGCCGCGAGTGATTATCGACAAGGTGGTTGTCGACTTCAGGCAAGGCGAGCCTGACTCCGACCACGCAGCGGTTGATACCCAGACGTTCTTCGAAACGTATTTCGAGAAAGACGCGGTTTTTTGGGAGCTGCTCGCCAGCTATTCGCTAGCCAAGCAGAGAGACCGGAGTCTCAATTATTCCACGGCGCAACAGTACGTCGCAGCAAAGCACGCCGACACAGCATGGAAAGCTGATGTCCTGCGTCTGCAAGAGTTGAACCAGGACCCCTGGAAAGAGGCGCTATCGAGGTGGCGTAAGCAATGGTAGCCATTTACGCAGTGATCGCGGCGGCCGTGTATTGCATTGTCGGCCTGTCATTTGCGCTGTGCTATGCGACCGGGCGTTTTTTTGATTTCGGGCACGCCGCTGTCCTTGCCGTTTGCCCCTACTGTGTACTGTTCTTGACGAGGACCCTTGATTTCCCCTTAGCGGTGGCTCTGCCGGTAGCCCTCGCACTCGGTGCGCTTCTCGGGGCGGCTAAGGAACTGGCTGTCTACCGACCGCTCAGGGTTCGACATGCATCCCCCCTCGTTCTCCTCATCGCGTCGATCGGTGTCTATCTTGTCCTCCAGAACTCGATCTCCCTGGCCTTCGGCGACGATACCAAGACGCTGGCCTTTGGGCCCGTTCGTGAGGGATTCGCCATACTGGGAGCCCGAATCACGACAATCCAGGTGGCTGTGCTGATCGCTGCCGCCATAGTCGTTTCCGGCGGCGCGTTTCTTTTGCGTCGAACACGCACAGGCACGCACATTAGGGCCGTGGGCGAGAGTCCGCCGCTAGCTCTGTCAGTGGGCATAGATGCCCCACATGTAGGCATGCTCTCTGCCTGCATAGGTTCCGCGCTTGCAGGTCTTGCAGGTTCTCTTATTGCCTTGGACGTCGGCATGACCCCGACCATGGGCATGCGCGCTCTGCTTATGGGGGTCGTGGCAATGATTATTGGCGGTTCGCAAAGCCCACTCGGCATTTCTCTAGGCGCGCTCCTGTTGGCGCTCTCCGGCGCTCTCGCGACCCAGCTCCTTGGCTCTCAATGGCAGGATCCAACAGCCTTTTTTGCCCTCCTAGTGTTCCTCCTGATGAGGCCGCAAGGCGTAATGGGAAAACTCACGCTGATCAGCAATGGATGAGACCGGATGGAGTACGCAGCACACATACTGGTAGTGATAGGAATCTACGCGATATTGGGTTTATCTATGAACCTGATCGCCGGATTCGCCGGGTTGCTTTCCGTAGCGCAAGCCGGTTTCTACGGCGTCGGCGCATACGTTGCTGCTTTCCTGGCGCTCCAATTCCATACGCCCTTCGTGTTGAATCTCACGGTCTCAGCCGTTGTAGCAGGAGGACTCGGGTTTGTCGTGGGCGGGCCATCACTGCGCTTGCGCGGCGACTACCTCGTTATTGCTACATTCTCATTCCAAGTGATCGTCCTCGGGGTCTTCACAAACTGGACCTCGGTGACCGGTGGACCGATGGGGCTCTACGGAATCCCGCCGGTTCATGTCCTTGGCTCGGCGATCACATCGCCCCTTGGCTTTCTCGTGCTCGTCGCCGCGACCGCCGCCATCGTGCTTTGGATCGCATCCCGACTAGCGCGCCCCCCTTTTGTGCGCACACCGAAGGCTATTCGGGAAGACCATGTCCTTGCCGCAGTCAGGGGCAAGAATGTCGCCAGGACCAAACTCTCGCTGTTCGTCGTCAGTTCCGCCATGGCCGCGGTGGCCGGCGTTCTGAACACATATTATATGCGCTTCATCGATCCGAGCAGCTTCACCGTTATGGAATCCATTTTCATCATCACCATCGTTATTGTGGGCGGTGCCGGTAACCTATACGGGCCCATTGTAGGCGCGGTCGTGCTGGTATTGCTGCCCGAAATCCTGCGGCTCATGGGGATTCCGTCCGCCGCTGCGGCGAACATCCGTCAGATACTCTACGGACTGGCGCTCGTCGCCTGCATGCTCTGGCGGCCGCAGGGACTCATCGGTGAATACGCATTCGGAAGGGAGGCGACGCCGAAATGACCTCCCTGGTCGGTATGCAGTCCCTGTCCAAGCACTTCAACGGCGTGGTGGCGCTAGCGGATTTTTCGTGCGCGGTGGCGGAAAGGGAGATTCTTGGGCTGCTGGGTCCGAACGGGGCAGGGAAGACAACGCTTTTCAATGTTCTGACCGGGCTTCTGGCACCGGATTCCGGCGCTGCCGACTTCAAGGGAACAGCCCTGATCGGCCGGCCGGTTCACAAGATCGCCAACCTGGGGATCGCCCGGACGTTCCAGAATCTGCGCCTGATCCGGCGCATTACCGTCCTGGAGAACGTCCTCCTCTGCTTCAAGAATCAACCCGGCGAGAATCTGTTCAACGTGTTCTTCCGTCCCGGCCTCTGCAAACGGCACGAGGCCGGCATCCGGGAGAAAGCGCTGGAACTGCTCCAGACTGCTGGACTGGCCGACAAGGCCAACGACCTCGCCGACAACCTTTCCTACGGCCAGCAGAAACTGCTTTCGATTGTCTGTTGTCTGGCGGCGGACGCCGACCTCCTTCTGCTGGACGAGCCGATTGCCGGTATCGCCCCGGAAATGGCGGAACGTATCCTGGCCATCATCGCCGACCTTCCGAATCAGGGGAAATCGGCCATCGTGATCGAACACGATATTGACGCCCTGAAGGGTATCGCCCACCGGATGATCTTCATGGATGCCGGTCGCAAGATCTGCGAAGGCGCTCCCGACGACGTTTTGAATGACCCCCGTGTGATTGAGGCGTACCTTGACTGAAGCCCCCGACATTCTGACGTTGACCACCGTGGACACCGGCTACGGCAAGAAGCAGGTGCTTTTCGGCGTCGATCTGGCCGCCAAGGCCGGCAAGATCACCGCCATCATCGGTCCAAACGGAGCAGGGAAGTCCACGGTACTGAAGGTCGCCCACGGATTGCTCCCCCTCTGGAGGGGCTCGATCACTTTCGCCGGTGCCGATCTGAACGGCGCCAGTCCAGCCCAGCGTGTTCGTCGAGGCATCACCTTCTGCCCGCAGGGAAACAGGGTATTCGGTGAACTTAACGTCCGGGAGAACCTAGAACTCGGTGGGACGCATCTGCCCAAGAAAGAGGTTGCCGACCGCGTCGCCGCCGTTCTCGAACTGTTCCCCCAGCTTCCGCCCCGGCTGAAACAGACCGCCGGCACGCTCTCCGGTGGCGAACAGCAAATGGTCGCCATCGCCCGCGCCTTGGTCTCCAAACCCAAGCTCCTCATGCTCGACGAACCCTCCCTCGGCCTGTCCCCGAACGTCCTGAAGGATGTCTTCGACAAGATCTTCGAAGTGAACCGCACCCAGGGAGTAACCATCCTGATCGTGGAGCAGAAGGTCCGCAAGGTCCTGACCATTGCCGACCACGTCTACTCCCTGAAACTCGGCAAAGTCGCCTTCTCCTGCCCCGCCGCCGCCCTCGCCGACAACAAGGCCAAGCTGAAGGAGTTGTTTTTGTGACAACGATGTTCCGACCGTACCATCCTACCTACCAAGGAGCCAGCCATGGCCAAAAATAGATTCACCTTTGACCTGTATCGCCTCAACGTAGGCACAGACGAAAGCGACGAGACAAACCCCACATCGAACACTAACCAAGCTATCCGCGACATCTTGGCAACCATGGCCAGACCAACATTCGACATACCGATGACAGGCCGCAAGACAACAAGCACATGGGGTGTTAGGCAGTTCGAGACCTTTGTACTTAAAGGCGCGTCAAGAGCCGATGTCGTCCATCACATACTTCTGGTCAAGGCTCTTGAGACGCAGGATGGAAGCACACTGACCGATGTTGGTCTATCAACGGGTCGGTCCACGATTGATCCTCCTTTGGCAACATCTGTCAGCTTGTATTTCTGGATGCAAAGGCATCTTGTAGCCGTGGAACACAACGCGACGCTGTTGTCTGGAAAAGCCTGGCGTAGCGCGATTCGTTTGATATCTAAGCGGGCTGCGAAGACGCATGGCAACAGCGCTATTCTGATACTTGAGCCTGTTCCAGAGGCCGATAGCATTTCGACTCTTCTGGCAACATTTGTCCGCGTTATCCGAATCAAGGCCAAGGTGCGCATTCCAAATCCAGAACTTACACGATTTACCAAGGCGTTCTACGAACAACTGAAGGCAAGTCGCATCAACGAATACAGACAAGACATGCGGAATCAGCAGCAAGGGCTGAGCTTAGAGGAGGGAACCTTGGCGCGAGCGACCATCGGTCTTGCGGAAGAGGGCTACAAGGATGGGGATGTGACAATTATCGGTACACGGAAGGGGCAGATCGAAACGGTTGTCGTCGGGCATACGGCAGCCAGAGGCACGCTTCGTGTGACCAAAGAAGAAATGCGCCAACTCTCGCCGGAGGACGACCCGATCATGGTGACGGCGGTCATTGGTGCCTTGCTTGGTGAAATTGAACGAATGAAGCCCGTCGAAGGCAAGAGCAGCATCGAATGACAGCTCAGCGCCAACGAATTGTCTGGGGATATGTCAGTGAAGTGGTTCTTGCGATCATCATAACGGGCATTGCGCTAACGCTGGACCACAGTGGCGTTCTCCTACGTGTTGATGTCCAGAAGTGGGCTAACAGCGTTCACGGCATCCTCGCCACGCACCTCTTGGCAGGAGTCTTCGGTTTTACCGTATTGCCCGCGATTCCTTTTGTATTGATTGGTTTCGCCGGCGAGGATATGAAACGACGAATTCTGGAACATGAGGGCTTTGGCGTTTATGTACTTGCATATTGCATCACGTTCGCCGTGGTCGTGTGTACGTATCTGCTGACGCCTGTGCTGCTTACCTTCGGCTCTACGGTTGGGTACGCGGTTTCCTCGTTTTTGTGGGCATATTGCTTCGTATTGCTTCTAACTGCGGTCAAGAACGCCTTTGTCATTATCTGGTTGATTCAAGCGATGCATCGCCTTGAACGCGACATACGTGCAGGTATGTACAAATGAACTCGCAGGTGCGAGGACTTCCTGGAACTCCGTGACAAACTGAAAACGGAATTGGACGCATGGCATGATCGGCCCGCGTAAGACAAGATGGTTGGCTATCACAGAAACGGAGTGAGCGTATGTCGAGTTTCGATTCAACGAAGCAGTCGCTGGGCAAGGTGCTGGATAGCATTGTCGAGGGGAAGATTCAGCTTCCGGATTTCCAGCGGGGCTGGGTATGGGACGATACGCATATCCGCTCGCTGCTGGTCAGTATCGCCAGGTCGTTTCCCATCGGCAGCATTATGCTCTTGGAGACAGGGGGAGAGGCGAAGTTCCAGATTCGGCCGATCGAGGGGGTCTCGCTGGCGTCCGGCGTGAATGGCGCGGAGCAATTGATTCTGGACGGCCAGCAGCGGCTGACATCCCTGACCCAGGTGCTGAAGATCGAGAAGGCCGTCCAGACCAAGGATGACCAACGACGGGAGGTCGAACGTTTCTACTACTTCAATATCGAGAAGGCGCTACAAGGCGGCGCCTTGATCGAAGACGCCATTGTGGCGGTCGACGCCGCGAAGACACTGCGGACGAATTTCGGGCGCGATATCGTCCTCGACCTGAGCAGTTCGGAGAAGGAGTTCCAGACCTTCCATTTTCCCTGCAACCAGATTCTCAACTCGGACCGATGGGAAGAGGGACTCATGGCGCACGACAGCAGCCGATTCCAGCGCTATATGTCGTTCCGCAAGGAGGTGCTTGGGAAATTCCGCGAATACCTGCTGCCGATCATCGAACTGAAAAAGGAGAACAGCAAGGCGGCGGTCTGCCTGGTCTTCGAAAAGGTCAACACCGGCGGGGTGCCGCTGTCGGTCTTCGAGTTGATGACGGCCACTTATGCCGCCGATGGGTTCAACCTGCGGAATGACTGGTATGGCAATACGGCGAAGGGGATCGTGGGGCGGAGCAAGACGTTGAAGGAGCGGGCGCTTCTGAGTCAGATCGAACCAACGGACTTCCTGCAGGGTATTTCGCTGCTTCACACCCTCGAACGGCGGAAACAGGATCTGGATGCCGGAAAATCGAAGAAGGAAGCCACGGCGGTCAGCGCAAAACGCGAACACGTGCTGATCATGCCGCTGTCAGCCTATCAGGCATGGGCCGACCGCCTGCTGGCGGGTTTTATGGAGGCGGATCGCTTCTTACGGCAGGAGGG
>Ga0156641_1047_pt3 | contig 10897 bp, 10 predicted proteins | sample RifOxyC3_FD_110715 | JGI IMG/M metagenome (GOLD analysis project Ga0156641, IMG submission 110715) | Lentisphaerae bacterium RIFOXYC12_FULL_60_16 | reverse complement strand
CGCCAGCACGTCCGGCAAGGGCAGCACGTTCACCCTGATCATTCCGGCCGCAGGCAACGCCGCCTGATACAGGCCGCAGTTCCGTCACCGGGTTCAGGACTTCTCCCCACCCGCTTCCGACAACCGTTCCGCCAGAATATTCTGCCGGTTATCATCTAACCATATTCTAACACGACGCTGATTTCCTCCTAACCCGTCCATGGTGAACTGATTCCGTTTTCAGAAACAACTTGTCGGACACACTGGAAATCAAACAACACAACAGGAGAAGAAAGTAATGACACGCATCATGAACATATCGGCAACCGCATCAACGGCGGCCATCCTGGCAGCCGCCAGCGTATGGGCGCAGACACCCGCAGCACCGGAAAAAATCTGGGCGCACAATCTGACCATCAAGGGCGATGTCCGCTTCCGTTATGAAGATATCGATGAAGCCGGGAAACCCGGACGTCAGCGCGACCGGTTCCGCGCCCGCCTTAGCGCCGAGGGAAAAGTCAATGACACCGTCAAGGGTGGTGTAGCCGTGTCAACCGGCGGCACGGACCCGGTCTCGGGAAACCAGACCATCGGCGACGGGTTTCAGAAAAAATCCTTCTCGCTCGACAAAGCCTATTTCAAATGGTCTCCGAATGAGATCGCGGCCGTGACGGCCGGAAAGATGGGCAACCCGTTCATCGGTGTTCAGGATCTCATCTGGGACGGTGACCTGACCCACGAAGGGCTGGCACTTCAGGCCAAGACCCAGCTGGGCAGCCAAGTCCAAGCCATGGCCAACGGCGGGTACATGTGGGTGACCGAACGTTCCAGCACGGATGATGACGCCATGCTCTATGCCGGACAGGCTGCAATGAAGTTTGACTTCACCTCGATCCCCAATGAGTACTTCCTGATACTGGGCGGCAGCCTCTATCAGTATGACAACCTGAAGGGATACGCGCTGCTCGACTTCGAAAAGACCAACAAATCCTACGGCAACAGCACCGACAAGGTGGTTTCCGGTAATACGACCAATACGGTTTACAAGTACGAATACGAACTGGTCGAACTGTTCGGCCAGATGGGCTTCTGGGTCATGGGCAAGTCGGTTGTTCTCTTTTATGACCAGGTTGTCAATCAGGAAGCCGTGGCGAATGATACCGGTTATGGATACGGCATCAATATCGGCAAGGCCAAGACCCCGGGCACCTTCGAGATCGGTTACAACTACCGCGAAGTCGAGAAGGATGCCGTGGTCGGCGCCTTCACGGATTCCGATTCCTGGGGCGGTGGTTCCAACGGCAAGGGCCATAAACTGATGGCCAAATACCAACTCGCTAAGAACTGGCAGTTCGGCGTCACCTATTTCATGAACGACAAGGACCTGGTCAAGCTGACCGATTACAAACGGCTGCAGATCGATCTCGCCGCATCGTTCTAACCGCTACCTCTGGGAAGAACGCATGCTCCACCAACACAATCCGATGCGCCTCATCCATGATGATGACATCGAACAACCGGGATAACACCATGTCCAAACACCTATGGAACGCAATGGGTCGACTCAAGCAGGAGATCTATGCCGTCAGCACCCTGGTCGAGGAAAATCTCCACAAGGCCGTGGATGCCATCGAGACACGGAACGGCGCACTCGCCGCTGCCGTGATCGACTCCGACACCCAGATTGACCTGCGGGAAGTGTTCATCGAGGAGGAATGCCTCAAGACCCTGGCCCTCTTCCAGCCCGTGGCGACGGATCTCCGGTTCATCGTTTCCGTTCTGAAACTGAACAATGACCTGGAACGTATTGGTGACCTCGCCGTCAACATTGCGGATCGCGCCCTGCACCTGGCGAAGCTGACGGTCCCACCGGGAGCGCTGGAGGCTTTTGATTTTCACGAAATGGCAGTTCAGGCTCAGAACATGGTGAAACGGAGTCTGGACGCCCTGGTGGACCGTGACGGGCGTATGGCACGTCGCGTTACGGAAGCGGATGACCAGGTCGACGCCATGAATCGCAAACACTATCAGCAGGTGGAGACGTTGATCCGGGAACAACCGGAACACCTGGAAGTATTCCTGCTCCTGCTTTCGGTATCCCGGCAACTGGAGCGGGTTGCCGACCATGCCACCAACATCGCGGAAGATGTCATTTACATGGTCGAGGGCAACATCATCCGGCATCGGAAATCGAGCGGACAGGATTCGCCCGACACCACCCAATATTGCGGGACAAAACAGTCACGTGATTCACAAACAAACAACACATAACACAAGGAGAACACGCAACATGAACCGGAAATACACACGTTTCACAGCAGCCATACTGGGAGCAGGACTGACGGCCGTAACTGCTTTGGCGGTTGGCGACAAGATCGTGATCGACGGATCCACCACCGTGGGGCCGATCGCCAAGGCGTTTGCCGAGTATTACATGGGCAAGAACCCCAGCGTGAATATCAGCGTCAGTGAATCCGGCAGCGGAAACGGCGCCAAAAGCCTGGTCAACAACGCCTGTGACGTGGCCACCATGTCCCGCCCGATGAAAGCTAAAGAGAAGAAGGCGGCAGAAGGCGCTGGCATCTTGCCTGTGGAACACATCGTGGCAATGGACGGAATCGCCGTCATTGTGCATCCCTCAAACCCCGTGGCTGATCTGACCGTGGATAAACTTCGCGCCATCTATACCGGCACCGTTAAAAACTGGAAGGAATTGGGCGGGCCTGATGCCGATATCGTGGTGATCAGCCGTGACACAAACAGCGGAACCTACGAAACCTTCGAAACTCTGGTCATGAAGAAGGAGAAAATGGCCGGAAAAACCGAATACGTGGGAAGCAACGGCGCTAGCCGGCAGCGAGTGACGACCACCCCGGCTGCCATCGCTTATGTTGGCTTGGCATTTACCGAGGGCGTCAAAGCCATCACGGTCGACCAGGTTGTGGCCAATCATGAAACCGTGCTCAACGGGAAGTACGTCCTGGCACGTCCCTTGTACATGTATACCAACGGACGGGTTTCGGACACAACGCATGTGGGTCGCTTTCTCAATCTCTACCGGACCGCCGAAGGCCGACGGATGATAGAGGATGTCGGTTACGTGCCCCTGAAGAATTAGTGCGATTGGATTCGTAATGCCCGATTCACGGATTCTTAATGTTTCCAGGGACCTGGTTCTCAGCAGGCGGGCCAGCCAGATTCAACGGCTGACCTCCCTGCTGGGACGGTCTTTTCTGTTCATGGTCACATCCGTATCGGTGCTGGCCGTGCTGTTCATTATCATTTTCATTACCCGGGACGCTTTTCCTTTTTTCCAGATCCGGGGTTTCCGTGAATTCTTCACCAGCACCCACTGGTTCCCGAGCGGAAATCCCCCCGAATTCGGTGCCCTGTCGATTATAACCGGCAGCGCACTGGTGGCCATGGGTGCAGCCATCGTCGCTGTTCCCCTCGGAGTTCTGGCTGCCGTATGCCTGAGCGATGTCCTCCCCTTTTCCCTGCGGCAGGTGGCCAAACCCATCATCGAGATCCTGGCGGCCATTCCATCCGTTGCCTACGGCTTTTTTGCCCTGGTCATCTTTGCCCCCGCACTCCAGGAACATGGCGGTATCATTCTCACGGTTTGTCTATGGATGCTGGCCTTGCCGGCGGCCCTTTTGGCCGCAACGGTGATATCTGACCTGGTCGTTGCCGGCATCCCCACGTCACGCCGACCGGCAATGCGCGGTATATGCTGGTTGACGCTCGTCGGTGGCGCGCTCTTTGCCCTGGTACAAGGTTCCGGCCACCTGCTGGATCTGACCATCTCCAGTGGAACCAATGCCCTCAATGTCTCGATCATCCTGGGCATCATGGCTTTGCCCACGGTGGTGAGTGTGTCGGAAGATGCGCTCCAGGCCGTCGGGCGCGATTTGCGCGAAGGAAGTTATGCGCTGGGCGCAACCCGTGCGGAGACCCTGGTCAAGACCATCATCCCGGCAGCAGCCAGCGGCATTGCGGCCGCTAGCATCCTGGGCATCATGCGGGCGGTGGGCGAAACCATGGTGGTCTGGATGGCCTCCGGTAACGCCGCCCAGATCCCCACCCCCTGGTATAACCTGCTGCAACCGGTCCGGACCCTCACCGCCACGATCGCCGGCGATATGGGCGAGGCCGACCACGTATTGGGTTCCGCGCGGTACCATGTCCTGTTCGCCATGGCCCTCTCCCTGCTCCTGTTTTCCTTCGGATCGAATTTTGTCAGTGAACACATCGGGCGCAAGTTCCGCTCGCGTCAGGCGGGGGGCTGAACATGGAACTGTCCACGCGCAAAACCCTGGATCGGGCATTTTCGGGAACCGGCATGTTCTCGATCTGCCTGATGACGGCCAGCCTGCTGGTCATCCTGCTGCCGGTTTTTGCCAAAGGGATCAAGGCGTTTGTCTTCCGCGAGACCATCGAGAACCGCAAGATGATCCTGGAACAATTCCACCGGGGTGATTCCGCGGCCCTGGATATCGAATGGGAATCCGCCCGGACGGCCCGTCAGCCCGTGTATGATGCCATGCAGGCATTCCGCATCGAACTCGACACGCTCGAGGGATCACGGCGGCGTGAACTGCGATCCTCGTTCCGGGAAGTGGAATCGGCACTGCAGTCCCTCCTGGGCCCTGAACCGGGATCGACACTCTCCCCGCTCCTGCGGAACCGCTACGGCCAGACGCGCTGGGATCGTGCCCAGGTCAAGCTGCAACAGGTCCTTTTCCGGGAAGCATGGGATTATTCACGGCCGGGCGAAGCCGGAACCCGCCAGTGGATCCCGAGAAAACAAACATTCGCCGGCACCCGGCTGGAACCGATGTTCGATCACCTCGAAACCAAACTCGATTCCATGCTCCAGCCACGCTGGACATTCTATTGGCGGTTCCTGTCCGACGATTCACGGGATTCACACCTATTCGGAGGGATCTGGCCGGAAGTGCTGGGTACCCTTTACCTGACCATCGGCGCCATGTTGTTTGCCGTACCCATGGGCGTCATCGCCGCCATTTACCTGACGGAATATGCCCGGCCGGGACGGGTGGTTCAGATCCTCCGGACCTGTATCAGCACGCTGGCCGGTGTACCCAGCATCGTGTTCGGGCTGTTCGGGCTGGCCTTCTTCATCAACACCCTCCAGGTATCCTCCTCGAAGAGTGTCCTGGCCGGATCCATGACCCTGGCCCTCCTGATCCTGCCCACAATCATCCGGGCATCGGAAGAAGCCATCCTGGCCGTTCCGCGCACCTACAAGGAGGCGGCCCTGAGCCTGGGGTCCGGCACCTGGAACATGATCCTGACCGTGCTGTTGCCGGCGGCCTTGCCCGGCATTCTCACCGGCATCGTCATCAGCATGGGCCGCGCAGCAGGCGAAACGGCCCCGATCATTTTCACCGCCGCGGTTTCCGTGGGGAAACCGCTGACCCTGCTCCAGACCTTGACCCAGCCTACGCCTGCACTTCCCTGGAACATCTACAACCTGGCCACCGAGCATGCCGCCGTTGAAGAAATCCGGCATGTGCAGTTCGGCATGGTCCTGACCCTGGTGGTCATGGTGTTGATCCTCAACGCCACGGCCATCGCAATCCGGGCGCGTATCGCCCGGCGGATGAAAGGATGATATGACCTCATCAACACTGAACGTCGCCCGGCCCCGGATCACCCTGGAAGCACCCGCCGCACCGCTGCCTTCCCCCGTGGACCCAGGTCCGGCCGATGCGGCGCCGGAAACCCCGCATGTGCAGGCTGAGCAGTTTTCCATCCTCTACGGCGAAGCCATGGCCGTACGGGAGATTTCCATGGTGATCCCTGACCGCCAGGTAACCGCCATCATCGGCCCCAGCGGTTGCGGCAAGAGCACCTTCCTGCGGGCCATCAACCGCATGAACGACCTGATTCCCTGCTGCCACACCACCGGCCGCCTGTTGTTTGACGGCCAGGACATCCACAGTCCACAAATCGACGTCATCTCGCTCCGAAAACGGGTCGGTATGGTATTCCAGAAGCCCAACCCCTTCCCAAAATCCGTCTTCGACAACGTGGCCTATGGACCGCGGTTGTTCGGCATCCGGAACATCCGTACCCTCACCGAAATTGTCGAGCGCAGCTTGTCACGGGCGGCTTTGTGGGACGAGGTCAAGGATCGACTAGCCCAGAATGCGTTGGGGCTTTCGGGCGGCCAGCAGCAGCGCCTCTGCATTGCACGGGCACTCGCCGTGGAACCGGACGTCCTGCTCATGGACGAACCGACTTCGGCCCTCGACCCGAAATCGACCGCCCGTATTGAGGACCTGATCGCCGAGTTGCGGGGCGATTATACCATCGTGATTGTCACGCACAACATGCAGCAGGCCGCCCGGGTATCAGATTTCACCGCCTTCCTCTATGAAGGCGTGCTGATTGAATTCGGCCAGACCCGGAAGCTCTTCACCAATCCCCACAACAAGCAGACCGAGGATTATATCACCGGCCGGTTTGGCTGATCCCCTTTCGCTGTGAGATGTGCCCGACGGATTCACGCCCCTATCTTCTCAGAGCACACCCACTCGCTTGCTCCTTTGGAGGGCGGCGCGCCTGCCCTGAATGAAGTCGAATGGCTGTCGCCGCCGTTCCGACTCTTCTTTCGACGACCCTGCCCCGTTCCATCCCCGATCAAACCAGATCCAGACCGTGAATTCGTGGAGGTATTCAATATCCACATCACCAGCATGGACCTCAAGCAGGCACACCGGCGTTTCCATCCCCGTGAAAACGGTGTGTTGGCACGCCACCCATGGCTCCGGGTTACACACTACCGTGTGGAGCACATGCAGGCTGTTGCGGAAAAGGGGGATGTTTTCGGGTCGGGCGGGACGAGGGAGAAGGTCATGCGGGACGTGCTGTGCGAGAGGGACGGGAGGGGTGAGATAAAAGAAGTCAACCTATCCTGTATGATCAAATCAGGACGGCTTTCAATGAAGGTCATTGGATGGACGATCTTCCTGGGTCGCTATTCACCCGCCAATTTCAATACAAGCGAATAGGTTTTTTGATCCATACGGAATTGCAGTTCCTGCAATCGATCCAACATGGGCTTGATAAGCGGAATATACCCGGCTTTCTTTGCGTCCAAGAGAACGCCCAAGGTCCCGCGAATGGGGATCCCCATATACTTGGCCATTCGTCGCGCCAAACGATCATCCAACACAACCAGCGTTCCGGGGATTTCACGTGCCAACATAAGCACTTCCGTCTCACCTGCACCCAGATTCAAGACCAAATCCAAAGCAGCTTCACATTCCGGAATTCGCTCCGTCACCCAAGGCAACAACGTAATATCCGGCAGGTTGATTCCACTGGATCTGCCTATTTCCAATTCTTTCACGACGGCGGACGGAACCCACACGCGCCGTGCCAAACGTTCCAGGAGCGTTAACAAGCCCAATTGGTGCAGATATTGCAACGGCGAGGTATTACATACAACGTCACGCAAGCGGAGTTTCCTCCTGGAAATCCACCGTATCTTCCCGAAATGCAGAAACCCCGTAGTCGCCAAGGCGCATCATGAAAGTAACCTTCGGTATCCCTGCCAAACGGGCTGCAGCCCCTCCGGAAAGACGACCCATCTCATACAGTTTGATGGCAGCAGCCATTCGCATCTCGTGGGCACAAGCGTCTGGTTCTGCTCCAAAAGACAGTACGGACTGTTCAGGAATATCCATCACCACATTGCTCATTTGATCACCTCAACACCATCCTGCCTCACACCACACTGAATTGCAAGCTCATCAAACCAATTGAGAAGGGGGACGTTTTCGGGTCGGGCGGGACGAGGGAAAAGACCGGGAGGGTTGTGGAGAATGTGGGGGACGGGAGGGGTGCGGGCGGAACATGTGCGGCCTGCCGGCTGGCGGGGGGCAGACTCTGTCCCGGTCGGTTATGCAGTGAGGTCCCGATCCGGTTGATCTTCAAATTCCGTGCCCGTCGATTATGCATAGCCAATACCGAAACCTACAATACATGAACCCTACGAGTGAGGGGCCTGATTGACAAGCGTTTATTGGAACGGTCCAGCCCCCGGCAGTCGCCACGCCTCCAACAGAATAATGGCAGCAGGCCTGACGTTCAGGAGCCCCCCGACACACGCGCCTCCATGATCCTGCCAGGCGTGAACTTGACCACCCGGCGCTCGGGGATCGGGACCGCTACCGCGGGGTACGCATCATTCCGGATCCAGCGTAATCACCGGCCAGTGGCCGGTTGCCAGTTCGCGAACGGCGAATTCCCACACCACCACGCGCTTGCCATTCAACCGGTCCACCCCTCCGCTCACCAAGCGGGCAAGTTCCCGGCGCGTGGTGTGTGCGCCCTGGTCGTTCATCGTGATCCGGTCCACCGGACGCTGGAGGTGGAAGGACACCTGTTCAACCAATCCGGCACCCCCACCCCACCCCAGACCCGGCAGGGAAAAATAGTTTGCATAACTGTCCCCCAGGATCAGGATGTCCGCTTCCGGGCTGGCGTTCCAAAGTCGGCCGTCAGGGGTCCGGACCTGTGATAACTCAACCGCCTCAAGGGGATATCGACGCTGATAAGCCGGCAACCGCAATAATCGGGCCGTGTCCCCCTGCCCTGATAATCGCAGCGTGTCACGCCGGTATTCCATCGTTTCACGCTCCGGAAGTAACCCGGTCTCCCGGATCTTCTGCGCAAGGTCCCCGGCTACGCGTTCGACGGTCTCCGGCCGCCAGTGGGTATCACTCCGGAGATAGGATTCCTCACCCTTAACACGGTGGATTGCCCGCCGGGAATCGAATACCAATATACCGGATTGAAGCAACCGGCGGACAAAGGGCTCATACGAAGGGTTGTCCGGCATCGGACGGGAGGTTCCCCATGCTGCATGCAGCCGGTACGGGTATATCGACGGTTTCGCGGGAACCGGCATGACGATCAAACGGATGCCGCGCGATCTCAACTGGCGGTCAAAATCCAGAATGGCGGGAACCGGATCCGCCTGCACCGGCCCATCACTGTCGGAAAACTCCGCCTGGCGCCTGCGAAGCGTCGCCGGATCGAGAAACCCGCGCCCAGTTACATAATCGACGTCCGGTCGATAGAACAACCAGCCATATCGCCCCGGATATACCTGTCGATTGCCCGCCCCCAACCGCCTGGTCATGACATACTGCGCGTGCGGTTGGATCCACCGGACCAGCCATGACCCGGTCTCGATGTTTTCCTCCACCCGTTTAAATTCCTGCATCAGGGTCCGGTTGGCAGCCCACAGACTGCCCCACCCGTCCCCCTCCGATGCCCGATAAACATCGGCTGCCGACCGCAGTGCAGCAACCAGCCCGTAATCGGCCGCAACCGGAGACGGAGCAAGGCCATGTGCCCGACATCGGGCATCATCCAGCCGCTCAATCACGGGAACGGCAAACAACACGGCAACAAACACCGCGGTCAGGATGCAAGCAGCTATCGACGATACCGAAGTGCACGCCATCTCCTCTTTCGCCGCCTGTTCACGGGTTGGGATTTCAGTGTCTTGCAACATGCGCATCCACCTAAAACATGAAATAAATGAACGGGTTGTGGGCCTGAATACTCAACAGGACGATGGATATTCCAAGCAGCACCACCGTTACAACAAGTTTGAAGAGGGTCAGTCGACGGGTCCAGTTCCAGGTTTGGGGAGCCATCCATACCACCACACAACAAGCAATGAAAGTGATCATATAGTACGGTTGCAACACCACGCCACGGACCAACAGCATGCCGTCGTCCGGCATGCCCAGGTTAAACATGCGCCCCAGATACAAAAGCGCAGACGGCAAATCAACGGCCCGGAAAAACACCCACGAGACCAGCAACAGCACAAACGTCACGGCAACCTGGAGCAGTCCCGGCAATTGCCGGTAGAAGCTGCGCTTGCCCCGCCAGCGCTCAATCGCCAGCCAGACACCATGCAGGCATCCCCACACCACGAATGTCCAGGCCGCACCATGCCACAATCCTCCCAGCAACATGACCAGCATCAGGTTCCGGTAGGTTCGGAACGCACCGCCACGATTGCCCCCCAGGGGGATATACAGGTAGTCCTTCAGCCAGGATGACAGGGAGATATGCCACCGTTGCCAGAACTCGGTGATGGAACGTGACCGGTACGGTGAATCAAAATTCTTCGGGAACACGAATCCCAGCATCAACCCAAGCCCGATGGCCATGTCGGAATAACCGCTGAAATCGAAGTAGATCTGGAACGCATAGGCCGCCGCCCCGTACCAGGCGTCCAGACAACCGGGCAATCCGCCGTCGAACATCAGATCGGCAATCTTGCCGCACGGATTGGCCAGGATAACCTTCTTTGCCAGGCCCAGGCAGAAGAATGCGATACCGCGGGCCATTTTCTCCCGTGTTTCCACGCGGCTGATCAACTGGTCGGCCACTTCGCTGAAACGGATGATCGGTCCCGCCACCAATTGTGGAAACATGCTGACATAACAGGCGAAATCCACGAAATTCCGGATAGCCTTGGCATTGCCGCGATACACATCAATCGTGTAACTCATGGATTGGAACGTGTAAAAGCTGATCCCCAGCGGCAACACCACCCGGACCACCCCATCCAGTCGCAACCCTTCGAATCCCAAAACCGCCGCAAGGGCATTAAAGGAATCCACGCCGAAATTGAAATACTTGAAGAACCCCAGAAGCCCGAGATTGGAACCCAGGCTGATCCACAGCGTCAGTTTCTGAAGACGTGATCGTGCCTGCCTTTTTGGCAACGGCATGATTTCATCGTTGCGGGTCAGGGATGCAGGTGCCGTCATCAACAGGCCGGCGACATAGTCAACGGCGGTGGAAAACAACAGGATCAGCACGAACAAGGGATTGGTCCATCCGTAAAACAGGTAAC
>Ga0156641_1166_pt2 | contig 10982 bp, 7 predicted proteins | sample RifOxyC3_FD_110715 | JGI IMG/M metagenome (GOLD analysis project Ga0156641, IMG submission 110715) | Lentisphaerae bacterium RIFOXYC12_FULL_60_16 | reverse complement strand
TCCAGGTCTGCATCATCGGCGGACGTCTCACGTTGATCGACAGCGATATCGACAATGCCGCCAAGGCATCCGGGGAACCCGCGTATATCAAAAAGGGAGTCGGCCTCTATGCCGAAAACGCCTCGCTACGCGGTCTCCGGACACGCTTTCGACGAAATAAATATGCATCCAATAACAATGCTTCGGGAATGGGCATCCACATGATCGGGGGGGATGGGTGGTTCGACGCGTGTGTGTTTGAGACAAACGTGTTCAACAGCCTGGTTGCCGGCAATCGGGGGGCGGCCGTGTATGCATCGGGTACCGTTCCGTTGATTTTCACCAACTGCAATTTTACCGGCAACTATGGCGTGGGAGGACGTGGGGTGGTTTGTCTTGGGGGATCGGCGCTCAAAGCCCTTATGACCGGCTGTGTCCTTTCGAATAACAGCTTCATCACCTGGTCGGATACGGTTCTACATGAGAACGGGGGTGTTGTATCACTGGCTCGCACGTCCATTTCGGGAGGATCGGGATCAGGGTTCTCCCAATCGGGCCCGACTGGAGACGCCTCCCTCACCAACTGCCTGATTGCCTCCCAGACCACCAACGGAATATCAGTGGTGGGTGGAACCGTTCGTGTGGTCAACTGCACAACAGCGGGGAATTCCGGTTGGGGCATCCTGCAATCGACGGGGTCGTTGATGGTGCAGAATACCATTGCCTGGAACAATGCCGCTGGCGGAATTCTTACGGCCGGAGGAACCATCGGCTATACTTGTTCCCAGGAAGGACATGCAGGAACCGGCAATCTCTCCGTTAATCCTTTGTTCGAGGCTCCCGGCAACGGGAACTATCGCCTGTTCAAGGGCAGCCCCTGCATTGATGCCGCGTTGACGGAAAGCTGGATGTATACGGCGTTCGACCTGGATGGACGTCCGCGCAAGTGGGGAGTCAGGGCTGACATGGGCTGTTATGAAGCGCCAGTCGTGTCCGGAACAGTATTATCGATTCGCTGACCCTGTGGTAAGAATTGGCACCCCATACGGACCCTCAGCCAGAACGGCCACCCGTCCCCTCCCCGCATGCTGGTCAACCGCCTGTTGCACCATACGTTCCGCCTGGTCACGATCCGACCCCTTCATATCCAATCCCGCTCCGCCGTCTTGACCCGGCAAGCCGCCATCCAGGAACCGACCCCCCGTCAAACGTGGGGCGCAATAGACCAACCGCCCGGCCGGACCCAGTTTACGGAAAACCCGCGCCCACATCTGGACTTCCCACTGTTCCGGCACGAACTGCCAGTCCGGCGCCAGCAACCTCCGGTCAAGTTCATCCGCGCCCCATTCGCGCAACCGGGGCAGAACCGACCGGTACCCCCGACCACCCACCGGATCGTCATCGGTATGGTTCGCCGCCAGCACCAGCACCCCACCTGCGCGTAGCGCCCGCGAGGCTTCCACCGCCGCCTTGGCGGCCTGGTAATGGTTGATCCCCGCGAACCCGGCATGGGTGACCACGACATCATATTCCCGGCTGATGGGAATGCCGGCGTCCTGTACAACCTGTGCACAGGCGGCACGATGTGCCTTGACCAGGTCGCCGGCATACACCCCGGTTACCGCCTTGTTCCCATTCAAGGTCACGTTAAGAATGAAATCGGCGCCGGCCATGCGCGCCACAGCCAGCGATTCCTCATGGCACGGGTTCCCATCCAATTGCATACTGCACGCCCGGGCATCCGCCATCATCCGGGCACCATGAAAAACATGGGTAACCGCCTCGCCCACAATCCCCGGACAGATCGATTTCGGTCCACCGCTCATGCCGGCCATGAAATGCGGTTCCACCAACCCCGTCAGTATCCTGATGCCGGCGTCCAGATATGCCCGGTTGATCCAGACATCCGTACCCCGCGGGGTCTGCCCGAGCCGGACCAGTCCGGCCTTGTCACAACAATCATGATTCACGATCCGCACATCCGCCGCAAAGGCGCTATCGGGCAACAACCGACGCAGTTCCGGTTCGCGTAAGGGACGATGGGTGCCGGCCGCCACCAAGAGGATGATTTCCCGGACCTTACCCTTGCGAAGCAACTCCAGCAGAGGATCGACCAGACTGGCCGGTCCGCGGTATGGGACCGGCCGGGTATTGTCGCTCACGACAATCACAGCCCGTATATCCGGTTGGCGCGCCACGGCATTGTGCACGATCGTCGTCAACGGCGGGGTTCCAACCGGTACCGCCAATGCGTCACGGATCGCACGGGCCGGATCCTCCAGCGGGGCACGTTCCGGCAAACGCAACACATCCACCGCACCCGGGAAATCAATGCGGAGCGCTTCGGAACCAAATTCTATGGAAACGGTTTTTTTCATATGATATGGAACCATTGCCCTTCCAGACGGGCTCGCGGGAACTCGCCCCTCCATGCGCTTCGCTCTGTAATTTTCCCCTGGAGGGCGGAGCTCCTGCGACGCCGTCTTCGTCCATCCGGCCCTATTATTGTGTAACGCCCTCCGGAGCCGAAATCACGTTGTTCCGGTTCAGGAGAAATCCGGGATCCACTGCCCGCTTGCACGCAGCCACCCCATCAACCGCCGCCGGACCATAACAGCGCAGGAAATCGGCACGCTTGCGTTTGCCGGTACCGTGTTCCCCGGAATATACCCCGCCAAGTTCCGCGGACCGCGCCACAATGGCATCATACGCAGCCAGGGCACGCACAACCGAATCACGTTCCGGCAGGATCGTGAAATGCAAATGGCAATCCCCCAAATGCCCGAATGCCACATATTCCAACCGTTCCTCCGCAAGACGGCGATGGGTGAAATCGAGGAATGTTTCAAACTGGTCAGCCGGCACCACCGTATCGGTCATGATCGTGAACGCGCCCCGCTGTTGCACCACCTCCAGGGCCTTGGCCGGCAGGGAATGCCGCGCTTCCATGAACTGCTTCCACGTGCGTTCCGTATCCAGCAGACGAATCCCGGCATCATCGATGTCGCAATCCAGTTCCATCAACCGTTCCAGCCAGAGCCCGGCGGCTGTCTCGACGTCCCCGTCCGGCACCGGCGCCTGCAAATAGATCGCAACCTGGTCCTTACCCGGGAAAAACACCGATTCATGGTCCATGTAACGTCGGCAATTGACGCCAAAATATTCAAACGCACGCAGGGAACCCAGTCCACCTTCCAGGGATTTCGCCAGCCGGTTCCGGCACTGCACGGCACGGGCTTCGTCCGGCAGGGAGAAGAATAAATCCAATACGGCGGCCGGCGGCGGTTCCACGCGCAAGGCAACCCCGGTCACCACGCCGAAGATCCCCTCGCTCCCGACGATCAGGTCCACTAAATCGAGTACGCCATCCGGCGCCGAGAACGGCCCGCCGGCATTCTTGATCGGCGGCCGGGCATGGCGGGGCACCGGCCACTGGAGGGGGGCCACCGCGCCACCCTCAACCAGGAACTGTCCATCCCGGGAGACATACTGGCCGCGTTTCGCCTCGATCCGCCGCCCATCCGGCAACAGGCATTCCAGCCATTCCACCCAGCAACGGGTGGCCCCCTGCTCGCCCGGCACGAATCCCGACGCATTGCAGGCAATGGTTCCCCCCACCGTGGCATCCGCCCGGCTGGTGGGATCCACCGGGTAGACCAGTCCCCCTTTTGACTGTTCCACCACCGCGCGGCGCATATCCTCCAGGATCATCCCCACCGGTGCCCGCACCAGACGGGTGGCCACGTCAACGGAAACCGCGGGGGACTGGAACCCGGACAACGACACCAGGATGCCGCCTTCCGGTGTCGCGCTACCGGTCAGGTTCGATTTTCCCGCCGTAACCGTCACGGGGATACCCGTCACCTGCGACGCCGCCAGCACAACCGCCAGGTCGCGGGGGTTATCCGGTCGTGCCAGTACCTGTGCCGAAGCCGGCAGGTTGGAACTATCGCGCGCATACCCGGCGATGATGTCCGGATCGGTATCCAGCCGCACCCCGAACTGTTCGGACAGGAACGAAACCAATGACGGCACTTCCCGGCAACCCGCCAGGGATTCCAACCGCTTCCGTTCCCCGGCACGCAACAAATCCGTGGCAACAATCCGATGATCACCCATAAATCAATCTCCTGCCCAAACCCTACCGCAGGCAGGCCAATGGTTGCAATCGATCGATTCACTCGTTGAAATTGCAGGGAACCTTCCCCCGGCTCAAGGGGAAAACCACATTGCGGCATGCATTGTTCCGAATGGCCACCTCGGCGTCCTTTTCGACGGCAATCCCCACCACACTGTCGGTACAGAGATTGTTCTCCAGTACAATTCCCGCATACCGGATCTCCCAGGGCTTTCTGGCTCCACCCGGCCCCGATTCCTGGAAAGTCGTGCGGATGCCGATGCCGCAGTTGTTCGTGCTGTGATTGTGGCGGACGATCAGGCCCAGGATATCATAACCGACTTTTGCACAATCATGCGCCCGCCCGCACCGGATGAAAAAGCCCATGGCGCCGTCAAGCGCCGCGTTTTCATTGGCAGGACTCGAATATCCACGATCCATGATGTTGTTGCAGACCAGCGTGTAGGCGGCCCCACCCCAGACTTTCTGATCCCCCGCCAGCCGTACGGACCAGATGGTAATGCCCGGTCCATCCGCCACATAGTTGCCGTCGATGACGGTATCATAGCTGGACCCCCACACGATGATGTTAACCGCCTGGGTCTCGATCCGGTTATTGACCATGGTGAGATGCCGGAAAAGCGATGGGGCCGTAAAGGCGACGATACTGGCCTCATCGGGCGCCACACGCCAGGGCCTATCGAACCAGATACGCATGCCTTCACGCCGGACAATGCGGCGCACCTGGCCCATGCCACGCCCCTGGAGGACATCCACCCAGGCGCCATCCAGACACTCGTTGGTGACCTCGCCCGATGGATCGACGATCTCGGCAGTCAGGGGCCCCGTCACGCGCACGCGCGGCTCGCACCAGCGGGCGGTCCACAAATGGGTCATCAGGGCTTCCGAATCACAGTTCGGCGACATGCCATGGATGTGATTGCGTGCAATGAACAGCTCGTCGCCGCCGTAATTAAAGGAAATGAGGTTGCGCGCAAATTCCGATCGGGCGCTGACGTCGTTGTTCTCGACAATGACACGCCGCATCTCGTTGCCTTCGATCTTTGCCCCTCCCCCGTCCGCCGGCCAGGTCAGACGGGTGAAAGCGTGCAATCCCATGCCGAAATGACCGGCCTTGAGCACATTTCCGGAAATTCGCACATACGAGGAACGGTTCAAGTCCACGGCATGGCCGCCGCCAAGCACCGTGCAGTCCTCCACCACCAACCCGTCGCCCTTCAAGGCGATGCAGGCGTAATGATCGCTTCCACGGGTCGCGGAAAAGCCGGGCTCGCCATCACGGATGGCCGCCCAACCGCGTTCGCCGAACGCCTTCATCCATCCACGCTGATCAAAGTCCTTGCGGCGCATCGAGTGATGGAATGGAAACTGTTCGAGACGGCAACGGCGGATCGTCACGTTGTGCGCCCGCCGGTCCGACAACCCGACCCGGGGCCAGTCCCCGGCTGCCTCGTCCTGTGTGGCCGGCAGAAAGGTCGGGGCGCAGATCAACAGGGGGGCGTAAACACCCCGGATAGCAAGATCCTCGACGGTAAAATCGCCGTCGCCGGTGATGGCGACGTACGGTCCTTCAGGACCGGCCGCCGTGTGGTGGGGAAGATGCAGGAGGGTCCGGTCCGCCCCGGCACCCAGGAGCCTGGTACGGGCCGGCATGACCACCGTCCGGCGCAATTCATACGTGCGGGGACCGAGCGCCAGCGTACCACCGCCATGCTTCTCAAGATCCTTCAGGGCCGCCATAAAGGCATCATCCACCGAACCCGTGCGTGCGATATAGTCGTCAAGGGTATAGACGCGTTCCGGCCATGCTGCCATTTGCCCGACCGTCACCACCAACGCTTCGGACCAGCCGGATGCACCCCCCAACCCGTTATGGACAAACACCTCGTAGTCCCCGGCCGCCAGAGTTTCCGGCAACGTCAGGTAGGCCTCATAAGAACTGGCTGCACGAACCGGAACCGCCATGAATTGCTGGTCGCCCTGCCGCCGCATCACACAGCGTGAACCGTCAGGTGACGGATTCAACCCGACTTCGATGAGATTGCCCTGGCTGGCCGGCGTGGCCGGATCCGTACAGACATATTGGTCGAAACGCACCAGGTTCCGTCCGAGCAGTCGCAATTCCCCGCCGGCGGTTGCACGTTCGGGATATGCCCAGTTCAACCGGGGCCGGTTGGAGAACCAGGCCGTTTGCACATCAAGCGCGGGTGATGACTGGAGCGCGAATACCGCCGGCACATGGGCTGGCATGTCAACCGTGAAGCATTCTTCGCGGCGATGCACGACCGGAAGGGGTATGGCATTCCCCGCTGCTTTCAACGCACCGTCACCCGGGAAACGGGAAGCCGTATCAGCCATCGGGATGGCAAAAAGACACGTGGTGTCATCGCCATCCCCGGCGGTGAGGACCGCATAGGATCCCGGCAGTACCGGTTCGATGGCATACGTGACGATGGCGGTCGGTTTACCCGTTGCTTGCTTCATGGTTCACTCCCGTGGTACGAGGATCATTCCGGTCCCATGGAATCTAAAGCCCCGTGACACGCGATTCCATACCCGATGCAGGCAGTGCCAGCCAACGGGATAATAATGACGCCATAGGGATAGAACTGACGGAGGAGGCAGTAACCCCGGCCGGGTCCCCGTCACCCATCATGCCTGATGCCGGGCAACCCGGGCCGCAAAAACACGGGGGGTCATGCCGGTCAACTTATGGAAGACACGGGTGAAGTAACCGGGATCATTGAAACCGGCCTGGCGCGCCGCCTTTTCGACCGCGCCCCCCTCCTTCAGCACGACCTTGGCTTTTTCCACGCGCATCACGTTGGCATAGAAGAGCGGTCGAACCCCGTATACCCGCTTGAAAATCCGGCACACGTGGGCATACGAGTAACCCAGGGTTTCAATTTCCGCCTGTATCGATTTTGTCTGGGGAAACGGCACCTGGAGAAGGTGGCGGACGCGCTGCGCCAGGCGAAGATCCGCCGTTTCACCGGCCGCCTCGGGCGGCAAACCGGCCGGCGCCAGCAATTCCAGCAACAATTGAAGCAGGAGTCCCCGGCAGAGCAGATGCCGGACAGGGTCCTGCTTCTGCCAGAGGTCACGAATGCGGGTCAACAGCTGCGTCGTCTCGGAGGCGTCCCGTACGGTTCCGTGCAGGACCGCCGGCGGAATGAACGACGGGGCGAGACGCAGGAGATGGCGTGGAATCCGGGCCGGGTGAAAGACACAGAAACCGGGCGGCAGTTTGACATCCGAATGGATCCAGTCAAAATGCAGACAATAGCGGTGCATGCCATGGCCGGAAACGCATTGGGTCTCATGCAGGATATCCGGAGGGACAACCAGAAAGGTATTGGCTTCGCAGCAATACGGCCGGCCGGCCACGGTGATCCGGCACGTTCCTTCCGTCACTACCACCAGTTCATGATCGTACAACCTGCGGGCCGGCTCAACCCATTTGGCGGGATTGCGGCCATGCCAGAAAATCCGGAGCTGCGGGGAAATGATGGACAACCAGCGCGGATCGCCCTCCGATGGGTTCACTTGGGATCGCATGCGCATCACCTCGTATGATCGTTTCCTTCACCGGCGATGGAAGTCAAGCGGAAGGGTGCCGTGGAAGGGTGCCGTGGCGCAAGGAATAATTACCGGACGATTGACTAACGCCTGACCGGTCACTAGGATGAGCGCCTTCAACGGGTCATTATTATCACACCCTTTCATTGGGAGCATAAACATGAAGCATACCATCGCGGTAATCCTTGGGTCCCTTCTCCTCGCATCCAACCTTCAGGCCGACATGGGCGTTGATCCGGACGCGCCCGAGCAAATCGCGTTGCCGGCACCTGACCGCACGGCGGGGAAACCGCTGATGCAGGCGCTCCAACTCCGTCAATCCACCCGATCCTTCAAGGCCACCCCCCTGCCGGACATCATCCTGGGCAACCTCCTCTGGGCGGCCAACGGGATCAACCGCCCCGTGGATGGAAAACGGACCGCGCCTTCAGCCCGTAACTGGCAGGAAATCGACGTGTATATCGCCCGGGCAGACGGCCTGTTCCGCTACCAGGCAGGCAATCATATGCTCGAACGCCTTTCGAACGACGATCTCCGCCCGCATACCGGCTTGCAACCGTTTGTAACCAATGCACCCCTGGTACTCGTATATGTGGCGGACACCCTGAAGATGAAGGGCGCCGAGGCAACCAACCGGAGTTCGTATGCCGCCGTGGATACCGGGTTCATCAGCCAGAACGTCTACCTGTTCTGCGCCTCGGAAGGGCTGGCCACCGTGGTGCTCGGCATGGTCGACAAACCCGCACTGCATGCCGCCATGCGCCTGCGAACGGAACAGGAAATCGTCCTGACCCAGCCCGTCGGATATCCCGCCGAATAGATGACGGGGTAAACCGTCAACGCACCGGCCCGTGTCCCGGCACCCACTTCCGCCATTTTACGGGAAGCGGATTCTGCCGGCGGCTTGCTTCGATCACGGCAATCTGCCGGCGAACCTGTGCCGGGGTCACCAGGAGTTCCTTCCCCTTGCACAGGGCGTCGTGGATATTGTGGTAGCAAAGGGTGACGCCGCAGGCATAGGACCGGAGGGTGTAGCCGCTCCTGCATCCCGCATCGGTGGCGGCATCCACCGACCATTGTTTCTCCACCCACGGCAACGTTTCCCGCGGATACGCCCGGTCCTCCGACCAGGCCGGCCAGATTGATTGCCGGGGCGCCTTGCGCACATCATAATATCGCCAGACCAACTGCCGGGCACCACCGGTCATCCCCCCCCGGGTACCGGATACGTGGTACATCTCGCCCTGCGGATACGCCTGGTATGCCGACAGGTTTACTTCGACCGTTGGCGACTGTTTCCCGTGAAGTGTCAACGTGCAGAAATCATCGGCATCGCCACCCAGTTCATTACGGCATTCCAGCTTGCAGAAAACGCGCGGTTCCTCGCGTTCACCGAACAATTGGAGTGCCTGGTCGATCGCATGGGGTCCCGTATTCATCAACGTGCCCCCCAGATTGCACTGGAAGGTCTGCCAGTCCCAACGGCGGCTGAACCCACCCCACGAACTGCGGACGTGGACGATATCGCCCAGGACACCGGAGCGGATAACATCCTGCATCTTGAAAAAGAACGGCTGAAGCCGGTTGTTCTGGAACGGCAGCAGGAGACGGCGGGCACGCCGGGCAGTGGCCACCATGCGATCGAACTGCTTCACGGTGGGAGCCATCGGTTTTTCACAAATCACATGGTAACCGGCCTTCAGGGCGGCCACGGTGGCAGGCACGTGCAGGGGGGTCGGCAACGCGTTGACAAACAGGTCAAATCCGCCGGCTTGAAGCATGTCCTGCCAATCCGGGTAGGCCTTGACGCCCAGTTCGCGTTCCGCTTCTTCACGGCGCTCGGAAAGCATATCCGCCACGGCCACGATGCGGAATAATTTCGTTTCCCGTCGCAGCACATTGGCATGGATGCCGTAACCGCTGCGACCCTGGCCGGCAATGGCAACCCGCAACACGGAACCGTTTTTCGAACGCTTCATCAGGAACCCTCCAAAAGAAACCGAAGCATATCCATTCGGGCCCGGTCGGCAAGCACGAATCGATTTTGTTCACGGGTTCGGAAGATCCCGGATGCGATCATAGGCGTTGATTTCATATCCCATATTGGCTATTGAATGGTCCGTTTACACACGCATGGGAGGTCTTATGGGCGCATGGAAATCTGCCGCATTGTCAATCCTTCAGGTCTTGTCGGCCAATCCTGCGGATAACATGCAAATGGTTGTAACCCTTGTCCTCGGGTTCCTGGGGGCTTATTGGGCACTCCATAAAGTGGCTGTAACCATGAAATTCCCCATGGCGGAGAGCGGCCGTTCAGCAGCGATCCTGGTAATCGGAACCGCGCTATTACTGCTGGCCGCCATTGCCGGAAGGCTCTACATCGCCCCCCACGTGCCGGGTTCGTTGCGTCTATGGATCCCCCTCATAACCGCAGCTGTCATTTTTCTGGTTGCCGTGGTTCCCCTCGCCTGGTTCATGCACCGATCCAATTATGTCAGGGCAATGAATGCCTGCCTGCTGGCAATCGCCGCCGGGGCGCTGGTGATCCTGCTGACCAAGGCGGCATCGGATGCCATTCGTCAAGGCAGCAAAGGCTTCGACAAATCGCGGGAACGTACCCGCTCAATAGATGAAGTGCTTTGACGGACGCCCGGCTGCCGGCGAACTGATCCGGATCCTTTCAAGGGGACCGGTACCGGTGTGCTATCCGCCGGAAGCTTCAGATGCCTTGATCAAGGCGGCGTCCGACCACGCACTGGTCCCCCATCTGGGCCATGCGATATTCACGCTGCACCGCACGACCCTGGCGTCCCCTTTTGACCAGACCCTGCAAGCTTCGATACTGCTTTTAGCGGCACGTAGCGAAGCGCTGATGGCACTTGCCAATACCATTCATACCGCGTTTGCAGGGAACGGCATCAACCGCCCCTTGTTGATCAAGGGGCCTGCACTGGCACTTCAGGCTTTTGGCGACATTTCCCGTCGTCAGTATGACGATCTTGATTTCATACTTTCGGGACCTGACATCCCGGCAGCAACCTGCATCCTCAAGGAAATGGGATTTGTCCCAGTGCTGGATCTTTCCGCGGATGAACACGCGTTCCAGGTTGCACACGGGTGGGGACTTGCCTTCCGGCACAAGCAAACCGGGCATCTGGTTGAACTGGACACCGGGCTGGGCCCGCGTTACCTGGGCTTGTCCATCACGGCGACAGACCTCGCGGAAGGCGCCTTATGCGTGCAAGATTCAGGATGCTTCTTAACGACCCGGCCTGAAATCACACTG
>Ga0156641_1159_pt4 | contig 10992 bp, 11 predicted proteins | sample RifOxyC3_FD_110715 | JGI IMG/M metagenome (GOLD analysis project Ga0156641, IMG submission 110715) | Lentisphaerae bacterium RIFOXYC12_FULL_60_16 | reverse complement strand
GACAACCCTGTGTTGGACAAGCCGCGGGGCACGAGGCTATGGATTTTGCATCAGCGCGAAGGGTCCGCGGGAGGTGAGGTAGGCCAGCGAAGAAAGAGCGGGACCGGATTGGGGCGGCAGACAGGGCCTGGGATGGAAGATGAAGGCGGCCGGAGAAGGTCGCCTTTTGTGTTTTTCTGGAGCACGGGGCAGAGCTTCGCCGTCCCACGGAGATTCAGCGGGCTGGATGATGTCAGAGGTGTCAAGGCGGGGGTCATGGAGGAGGACCCCGTGCGCTGGTGTAACGAAGGGGAGCCAGGCGCTGCGCGATGATCATGGGCGCTCGACATTGGGGGCAGAGACATGGCGAGGGCTCGGGAGGTGGGGGTGGAATGGGGATGGGTTGCTTGAGTTTGAGGTAGAGTGCCGCACGCATGAGTCGAAGCGTGGACCGGCGGGCCGGATGATGCAGCCCGAAGTGGCGGACCTTGACGAAGCGACTGGGCAGGACATGCTGAAGGAAGCGGCGCAGGAACTCGAGGGGCGTCAGTGAGGCGACCCGGGATTGACCGTCTTCGCTCCGGCGATATCGAAAGCGGATGGCACGGGAGTCGGCAGCGAGGATGTGGCGGTTGGCCAGCGCCACGCGGTAGATGTAGCGGGAGAGATAAAGCAAGGCCTTCTCACCCCCTCCGACGGGTTTCACGTGGACGACCCAGTCACGCCTCCAGGTCTCCGGGGCGATCGTGGCAAAGACCGCGGGCAGCGTTTTCCGAAGCGCATCGCGGAATCGGGCGCGAAAGACAGCGGAAAGCGCGTGGACGGGGACCAGGAAGGAAGTGGAAGGTGTTTTCCATGACCCGTCCGGCATCTCCCCGCCCCCGGTGACTAGGAAGTGGATATGAGGGTGATACTCCAGCAGGCGGGTCCAGGTGTGCAGGACGCCGGAAACACCCGGCAAGGCACCGAACCACTGGGGATTGGCGCAGAGATCCAGAAGCGAGGATGAGGCGGTTTGAAAGAGAATGGCCAGCGCCTCGCGGGGATGGGCGCGAATGGGCCGGCGTAGCGCTGCGGGCACGGTAAATGTGCACAAGTGATAGGTTACCGGCAACAAGAGGGCCTGCTGCCGGTTCAGCCAGAGCTGGGCATCGTCGTGTCCGCAGGCCGGACAGTGCCGGTTCCCGCAGGAATGATAGGAGAAGCGATCTTCCCCACACGTCGGGCAATGCCACCGATGGCCGCCCAGGGCCGGAGTCCGGCATGCCGTGATTGCCTGCATGACGCGGAGTTGATCCAACGGCATGCGGTTCTCAAAGCGGGCGCGGTACTCGGCCCCGTGGCGGCGGAGGATCTCCGCCAGGGCGATCACGTTACAGGTCGCTCATCAATTGGGCGACCTGCCGGGTGGCGACCGAAGAACCCGGCTCGGTCATGTGGGTATAGACCGAGGTGGTCACCGGCGAGCGATGCCCCATCCATTCCTGGATCACGCGCAGGTTGATGCCGGCTTCCAGCAGATGCGTGGCCCAGCTATGGCGAAGCGTATGAACATGCGCCGCCTTCAGGATGCCCGCCTTGCGGCGGGCCAACTGGAAGGCCTTCTGGACGGCGCTGAGGGGAAGGTGGCGTTCGGCGGGCGAACCCTTGCGGTGACCGCAGCTCTGGGCGGGAAAGAGCCAGCGGGTGTTGCGGTGGCTCTTCCAGTACTCGCGCAGGAGCGGTAGGAGCGTGGGAGGCAGCGGCACTTGGCGGTCCGTACCGCCTTTGGCGGTGCGCAGGATCACCACGCCGCGGGCGCTGTCAATGTCCGTGGGCGCCAGCCGGCAAGCCTCGCCCAGACGCAGGCCACAGGCATAGATCAGCCGCAGACACGCCCGGAGACGCAGGGTGAGAACCTCGTTCAGGATCGAACGAACCTCCGTAGTAGACAGCACCACGGGCAGCTTCTTCTGACGCTTGGGCACGGGAACCCCGGTTAGGGAGAAGTCCCGCTTCAGCGTGATCTCGGTGAAGAACTTGATGCCGCACAAGGCGATGGTCACCGTCTGCCGGGCGAGCTTTCGCTCACACTTGAGATGAACGAAATACCGCCGAATCTCCTCGTCGGAAAGGGTGTCCGGCGACCGCCGGCAGTAACGGGCCAGCGCGGCGACGGAGCGGACATAGGAGGTCTGGGTTCGCACGGAGAAACCGCGCAGATCCATGTCCTCGAGCATGCGTTGGCGTAGCGGGGAAATGGGATGCCAGACCTTCCCGAACGTCACCTCAAACAGAAACCGGATGCCCGCGCCATGGTTGCCGAGCGTGGACTCCCCAACACCCCGCTGCTTGAGATATCTCAAGTAGGCTTGGGCTTCAGCCACGGAGATCTGCTCCACCGTGCGGTTTCCATAATGCCGGGCCAAATGCCTCACCGCCCGCCCGTAGATCTTCTGAGTCAGCGGACTGTACCCCCGCTGGACCATGTCCGCGTGCATCCGCGCTTCCAGCGAGGTTATCTTTTGCTGGTTTCGAACCCCGTTCTTGCTATCCTGCTTCTGCATGGATGATTCCTTTCGGTGGAGTCCGTCGACGAACACCATGTCCGCCACGGCCCCACCGTTAGGATCATCTTCGCATAGAATTCGAAATCGGAGGAATCCTGCCGGCCTTGCGCCGGCTTAGTTCAACATCAGCGGGGTCGTTACGCGGAGTACCGCGTCCGACACGCCGAAGCGTTCGGCACTAAGGAGACTAAATGAGCTCAGCAACGATCAAGTTGTTCCTGCCGCGTGGAGACGCGAAGAGTCTACGCACAGCTGAGATCTCCAACTGGACAGGAAAGGCAGTCGCCGCGCCCAGGACCGAGCTGGACGAGTTGCTTGCACGAGAGGAACTCGACAAGGCTGGCGTTTACATCCTGATTGGGAGTGATCCGCTGACTGGCGCCCCTCGCGCCTACATCGGCGAAGCCGAGGTCATCCGAGATCGACTCAAGCAGCACAAGACTAAGGAGTTCTGGGTCTCGGCCATCGTCTTCGTCAGCAAAGACGAAAACTTGACCAAAGCCCATGTGAGGTATCTGGAGAGTCGACTCTTGGCTGAGGCCGGGCAGATCAACCGATTTGCCCTTGAACAGAATCAAGCCGGCGGATCACGGCTTCCAGAGTCGGACCGCGAGGACATGGAAGTCTTTCTCGCGCGTATTCGCCAACTCCTCCCGGTGTTGGGTTCAGATATCCTCACTCCCATCACGCAACCCTCCGCGCCGCCCCAACCAGGTGGTGTGCTACTTTGCCGGATCAAGGGGGCAAAGGCACGCGGGCAGCGGACCGTCAATGGTTTCGTGGTTTTCAGTGGATCTACCGCTGTCCTTGAGGAACGCCCTTCCGCCGAGAACTACCCGACAGTGTTGGCCCAGCGGAAGCAACTGGTTGCAGATGGCGCACTCGTGGAACGAGATGGGTTTTTGGCCTTCACCAAGGATGCCGAGTTTTCAAGTCCATCTGCTGCCGCCGTCGTCGTGCATGGGGGGAACGCAAACGGCCTCACGGCCTGGAAGACCGAAGGCGGCAAGACGCTGAAGCAACTGGACGAACAGTCATAACCGTGGCTACCGTGTCAGGAATTGTGACGCAACGCGTTCCCTCCGGTTACCGAGAACACCAGGTGCAATTTCCGCGATTTTCTGCATATACTTTATTTGTATCTGATTTTGTCCTGAATCAGTGAATTGACCATGAAGCCAACACAAGGTAGTCTTCCGGCATGAGCACAACGGCAGAGAAGATCGTTACGGAGGCACTCTCCCTTTCCCCGCATGCGCGTGCGTTCGTGGCTGAGCGCCTGATAGAGAGCCTTGACGCCAGCCCCGGAGAGAATCTCTCTCCGGCGTGGCGCCACGAGGTTCAGAAGCGATGTCGGGAGATGGATGAGGGTGCGGTGGAGTTGCGCGAAGCTGCCGACGTGTTTGCCAAGGCATATGCGGCTCTCGCATGAAGCCCGTTCGTTTCCATCCCACCCAACCTTAACCCCATGACTTTCAAACCCACATGGCTGTTGGCGGGCGGCCCGGGATCCAGCCGGAAACACCTGGTTGAGTTGCTGGCAAGGGCATTGTCCGACAGCGGACTGGATTCCCCCGCGGTTGCCTACCTGGGTTCCGCCAGTGAAGACGATCCGGGATTCTTCCGGCGGATGGGCGATCTCCTGCAAGCCGCCGGGGCCGGGTCCGTCACGCTTGCACCAACCGTGGGCAAACGGGTTCGGATCGGAGCCACACAAACCCTGCTGAAAAACGCCGATGTCATTTTTGTCAGCGGCGGCGATGTCGAGGCCGGTATGGCCGTGCTGGAAAACCATGATCTCATCACGTTTCTGCACGGTTTGCATGCCGCCGGAAAAACGTTCATCGGATTGTCGGCCGGCAGCATCATGCTGGCCAAAGGCTGGGTCCGGTGGCGGGAGCATCAGGACAATTCCACCGCTGAACGGTTCCCCTGCCTCGGCATTGCCCCGGTTTATTGCGACACCCATGCCGAAGCCGACAACTGGGAGGAATTGCACGCCCTGCTGAAACTCCTGCCCGCCGGACAGACCGGCTACGGCATCCCGTCACCCTCCGCCCTGCGCGTCATCCCCGGCAAGCCGGTCGACTGCATCGGCCCCGGCATCGTCACCTTCACCCGTTCGCCGGACTAGTCGGCACATACTGTTTTACTTTAACCGCCATACCACGTAGCATTGAACCATGATACAGAAGGTTCTAAAAAAACGTGGATTAACGGAATCCACAACCCGTGACGATCTGGCCTTCTGGCTTTCCCGGTCTCCGGCAGAACGGGTCAACGCGGTTGAAATCTTGCGGCGGCAACATCATGGATGTACAGCCAGACTTCAAAGATCTGCTTGTGTTATTGAACGCACGCAAGGTTGAATACCTGCTCGTCGGTGGATATGCCCTGGCATTCCATGGCGCACCCAGGTTTACCGGAGACCTTGACGTTTTTGTACGCCCCGACCCCTTGAACGCAAAGCGTGTTATTGATGCCTTGGCCGACTTCGGATTTCGTTTCCCCAATCTCTCGGTGGCGGATTTCCAGAAACCAAACACCGTGGTACAGTTGGGTGTGCCCCCGGTACGAATTGACCTGATAACCTCCATATCCGGTGTCTCATGGGAAGCAGCTGAAGCATCCAAAGAGCCGGGGACGTTTGGCGATGTGCCCGTCTGTTACATCGGACGACAACAGTTTATCGCCAACAAACGGGCATCCGGACGCAAAAAAGACCTGGCGGACATCGAAGCCCTCGGTGAGTCCTGAATGCATCCCCGTAAACTTGCCAGATTGATTCATACGGCCTATCATGAGCTTATGAAACAAAGCCTCTCAACAACCGGTGAAGGAGACATGACATGAACCCCGGACAAACCATGATGATGATACTGGCGATCGGGATACCCCTGACTGCTGGGGCACAAACCTACACGATCGAGATCACCCCGGCCACCATCGACCAGCAGGAAGTGGGGATCGCGATCCAGACCACACCCAACGAACGGGAAATGAATTACCAGTTCACCTTCAGCAACAAGCTCCATCCCGTGCCTACCAACATCATCCTCTCGGTCATTGTCCAGAAAGCCGGTTCGACCATCATGGATTTCGGCGTACGCCCGGTATGGGAAGACGGCAAAGCCATCATGCGATTCGCGCTTCGCGAGGATTTCCTGGAGGATGCCAGGGCCCATATCACCTACTCGCGACCCAACGCAGCATCCGCGGATGGACGATATGCGGTCCGTTTCATAGCCCCCCTGGTAAAGTTCAAACCCGGTGCAGTACCCACCGGTGGTGACGAGACCCCTTTCGCCGTAGTCGATCCACCGGCCGAATAAGACGGACCCCACCCGCATGACCCGGTCCATGATCCTCCTGCTGGCAGTTGCCGGCCTGCTTGTCCCGGGAACCTTGACCACTAAATCCAGTGGAGCAGCATGGATGGCATGGACTCAGGCCGGGGCCACCCTGATCCTGGCCATCACCATGCTGGCAGCGTGCTTCCGGGCACGGTCATCCTGGATCCGGTTGGCCCATCTTTCCCTGGTCATCGCCATCCTCGGTATCGGCCTTGACCGGCTGACGCCCCGTTCGTTTCATACCATTCCCCTGTCCACTGAATTGCCGGACCATGCGGGCTGGGTCCCGGTACACCATTTTGAGCTGGGCATGAAAGCTTTCACCATAACCCGGTATCCTCCGGATTACGCCTGGTATCGCCCGTTCCAGACATCCGCCATCCCCTCCCGGGCAGGTCCACCGGCGGGCGAGAGCGTGGACTATGTACGCCGGGGGACACTTCGTCCGTCTGCCGATGGCGGAATCCGCGCAGGGACCGCCGGTCATCTGCCACCAGGCAGCCTGTACCATCCCGGGACTCCAGGCGAATGGGTTCACCAGGCGTTGCTGCCGGATGGAAGCCTGATCCAGTTACTCCCCCGGAAAGACCAGGATTATACCGCCACCCTCCTGGTCCACCGGGACAACCAGCCTCCGTCCACGCATACGCTCCGGGTCAACCAGCCGGTATCCGTTGACGGGGTCCGCCTGTACCTTCAGTCGTACGATCCTGAAACCGGACAAGCCATCACCCTGCTGGCCCACCGCACACCGGGACGCATCCCGGCCCTTACCGGACTCCTCGGGCTCATGATCGGAACCTGTGCCGCCATCTTGAAACGTCCGGGAGGTGGCCATGCTGCTTGAACGCCTGATCGCCGGACTGCTTCCGGTCGCCGCCGGCCTGCACCTGGCGGCGGCCATCGGGATGGCCATGAACCGGTTTCGTGCCGGCAACCGGTTATGGATCACCGGCTGGATACTCTCCGGATGCATCGTGCTGTTAAACGGCTTGCTCTGCCGTGAAATTCCCCTGGGAAACATGTACCATGTCCTGACCCTGCTTCCGGTGGTCTTGTATCCGCTCCACCGCATGGCCGAACGCATGACCGGTCACCGGCTATCCCCCATCGCCATGATCGTGGTTGCCGCCGTCCCGCTCATCGGCGCCTGCTTCATGAATCGTCACTGGCTCTGGCAACGCCCGCCGGTTTTGCAATCTGCCTGGTTCATTCCCCACGTCATGGCCTATGTCTCAGCGTATGCGTTGGCAGGGGCAGCCTTCGGCACCTGGTTGTCGGCGGTGGTTCAGCGCCTGCGGGGACTCGATCCGACCCAACTCGACAAAACCGCAACCGCTACGCTCCGGCTCATGTTCCCCTTCATGACGGCGGGATTATGTACCGGCGCAATCTGGGCCGATACCGCCTGGGGCACCTTCTGGTCGTGGGATCCCAAGGAGACCTGGTCATTGATCACCTGGCTGCTGTATGCCGCCTGCCTGCACGCACCGTCCACACCACGGGGTCTTGCCGCGGGCCGCCGGTTGCACGCGCTGGCATTCGGCGCCCTGCTGGTAACGTTCCTGCTGGTCAACCTGCTGCCGCGCCTGGCCAGCCCGCTCCACGGGTATGCAGCCACCTCACCGGCTCGCGTGGACGCTCGCCCTCCATGGTGCAACAACCCCCCGGCACATATTTGATCGATGGGTGAGCGTCCACGCGAGCCGGGACCATGAACCGGCACAACCCGGTCAATACGCCAGCACCACCATCTGATGGCAGGTGAAGGTGTCGACCATCAACTCGATTCCATCGCCCGTGCGCTCAAACGCCACCGGTTTACCCTGGGGTTCCAGGGTGACCGTCCGGGGGACCCGTCCCCCCGGCAAACGAATCAGAACCCGCGTGTCACGGACCGGCGTCAGATCCTCGATCACCTCGACATCCCGTCCATGAAACACCTGGTCACCATCCCGCAGTTCCACCGCACCGCCACGCCGGATCGGTGAGGCGGACAGCAGGTGCAGGATCCAGCGCTTCTCAGGCGCCTGGCGGGTCAAGGTCAAACGTGCCGTGGACGGCAGGCTGGTTTCGACCATCGGGTCCCCCAACAAACGTCGAATGGCATTGGTGACGTAATGCCGGTACGGCACCGCACCCCACCCCCGGTACATCGAAAACACCGGATGGGCGAGGTACAGGATCCTCCCCTGCTGGACACCGCAGGCGTATGGCGATGCCTGGGTCCGGTTGGGTGTATGCTGGTGACTGCAAAAGTGATCATACCGCCGGTTGAAATACGGGTCGTATACCGGCCCAAGGGACTGCCCGGTGGTCACCCGCAACCGCCGGCTGGGCAGATACATCACCAGCGGCGTCTTCAGGAACTCCGGACGAACCCCCGGAACCGGCAATACGTAATCCGGACTGAATGGGCTCACCCCTTCCAGTTTTCCGCCCAGCGGGAATACGGGCTTTCCGTTTTCATCGAGGCCGGAATCCCCCGTCAGCAGGATCCGTCCGCCGGCTTTCCAGTACCGGATCAACTTGTCGCGCAGGGCGCCTTTGGGCAGTCGAATCGTGTCCGGCAGGATCAGCAGGCGGTAGGGACTGAAATCCATGCCGGCATCCAGCACATCGAACAGGAACTGCCCTTCCAGCAGGATGCGGCAGGCGCCGGTATCCGGATGATCGTCGCGCGCCCCCCCGGGATGCAGGCTGGCGGCCGACAAGACCCCGATCTCGGCCACGTTGACGGCACGGTCACACCAAGGCTCCTTCTGCTCCACTTCGGCGTAAGCCGCACCGATCAGATCATACGTGCTGGCGTCCAGTTTCCCGCCGGGATGCAATTGGTCACCCACACTGCACTTGCTCCCATATGCCAGCATGGCCGCGCATTCATAGCGCAGGGCATGGGGATGCTTGAAGCCGCCGAACTCACCCCACGTCATATGGAACTTGCCTGTCATCCCCAGGAAATCCAGCTTGAGACCCCGCGCATAGCCGGCCGACAGGGGAAAATGATCGTAACCCCACCCACCGGTGGGCAGGCTTTCCAATTCGAGGTGTGAAAAATATTTCAGGATATCCCGCGATCCGCGCGTGATATGGCCGGAATTATGAAACACCGGCTTTTTCGCATCCACCACACGGCAGGCCGCCGTGGTGGTCCGGTAGTAACGTTCGAGCGCGATCTGAGCACAGGCTCGGCGATCCGCCTCGATCAGGGGATCGAGTCCCTGTTTACGCATGACCGCCAGGCACCACTTGCAGCAACACTGCCCCTGGCTGATGATGTCGAGGAAGAACCCGTCGCCATCCTTGAACAGTCGGGCAACCTCCTCGATCTGCCGGCAGAGGTAATCGAGGTAGGGGCTGTTAAAGCACATCTTGTGGAACCCCGCCTGAAGGATCTCCCGCGTCCATCCCTGGTACTGCCCGTTGGCGCCCACCTCGCGCCATTCCGGATGCTCGACGCTGGCCACGTTGTCCACGCCCGCCGACAGGTAAATCGGCACGTTGACGTCGATCGCCTTGCAGGCGTCCAGCTGTTTGCGCAGCAGGTTGAACGACAGGTGCGGATGCATCTTTCCCACCTTGGTGGGATGGTAGCTCCACCCGTGATGGCACTTCGAAAAGGTGGTAATCGAATCCACGTGCCCGGCCTTCAGGGTCCGCTGGTATTCCCGCTGGTTGAAATCCTTGCCGATCCCCGGAATCTCCGGCGATGTGTGATAATCCAGATGCACCTGCCGATACCGTAAGCGATACATGGGTCACTCCCTTGATCCATTGAATGATCGGACCGGCGGCATCGTATACACCGGATCGCAGGAATCAAGCCGGTTTGCATTGCGCCTATGCCACCAGACGCGATATCATAAGTGAATGAGTTGGCAGACATACCGTATTGCGACCGTCCGCGGAATCCCGCTGGAACTGCACCTGTCCCTGGTGATTGCCGCCCTGTGGCTGATCAGCCAGTTCGGCTGGATCACCGGCCTGTTCATCCAGCTCTGCCTGCTGGTCAGCATCGCCCTGCATGAACTGGGACATTCCCTGGTGGGGATGCGCCTGGGTTGCAGGGTGCGACGGATCGTACTGACCTTTATCGGCGGCGCCGCCCAGATGGAACATATTCCGTCCCGACCGCTGGGAGAATTCCTGATGGCAGCAGCCGGGCCTGCTGTCAGCCTCCTGCTGGGATTGACCGGACTCCTGGGCGGAGCCTATTTCCCCCGGCTGGAGTTGCCCGATTCGAAGTTCAACCCATTCATGATCCTGGGTGTGTTGAATATTGGACTGCTCCTTTTCAACCTGTTACCCGCGTTTCCCATGGATGGCGGCCGGATCCTGCGCGCCGTTCTCACCCCCCGGTTCGGCCGGTTGCAGGCAACCATATTCGCTGCCCGGCTGGGCCGTATCCTCGCCGTTCTCATGGGGATACGGGCGTTCTTCCCGTTCAACCTCTTCCTTCTGGCCATTGCCTTTTTCGTGTTCACCGCCGCCGGCCAGGAGGAATTGGCGGTCCGGATACAGGAAGCCACCCGGCAGGGCCATCCCTTTGCACCCTTGTTCAACCTGTTCACAACACCCGAACCACCCGTCGCCCCCGACCAGGTGGAGGTCAGCCCCCCACCCTTCCGCCGGGGCCGACGGGAACGGGTTGATCTGGAAGTGGACGATTCCCCGCCGTAATACCCGCCCCTCCAACAAAAGGGCTTTTGTTCCACACCGTAACGGATTATTATGACGGCCGGATTGGGGCAGCATGGCGCCCCCTTCCACCGGGAGACAGGCATGAAACAAATCGTGGCCATCGATGACGAACCCATCATGTTGCGGTGCCTCGAAAAGGCGCTGGAACATGAAGGCTACAAACTTTTCGTTACCAGCGAACCCGATGAGGGAATCGAGTTTGTCCGCGCCCATGACGACATTCGCCTGCTGATGCTCGACATCAAGATGCCCAAGAAAAGCGGGTTCCAGATCTACACCGAAGTGCGTGCCTTCCGTAAACTGCCCGTCCTGTTCGCAACCGCCTACCCAAAATCGTTTAACGCCCATTCGGACGAGATCGTGGACATGTGGCAAAAGGAATTTTCCGACGGGACCACCGACATCAT
>Ga0156641_1053_pt1 | contig 10992 bp, 8 predicted proteins | sample RifOxyC3_FD_110715 | JGI IMG/M metagenome (GOLD analysis project Ga0156641, IMG submission 110715) | Lentisphaerae bacterium RIFOXYC12_FULL_60_16 | reverse complement strand
GTCAGGCACTGGAATGGCGAACTCGATTCCCTGTGGATGGCATCCGCCGCCTGATTCAGGTCAATGAATCAGGGATGCGCCCCCTGCGGATCAATCCAAGGGATACTCCCCGTCACGCCACCACCCTGGCCTGTGCCACCGCGCGTACGCTCACGATTTGAGCGGAATGTGCCGGTGGGTCCCCAGGTTGAGGATGGGACCCGTCCCCTTCCCTGCCTTCCCCTCAAACGATAACTCCACCTTCAACCGCCCTTTGGGCAAGGCCGGCAGATCACGGATCGGGATTTCCTTCACCACCTCGTGATTCCCGTCATACACGAACACCATCGGCATGTCATGCGGGGTCGAGAGATACTGACCCGGTCGCAACTCGACCGGGATCCTGACCTGGATTGCCGGATCATCGTTGACCTTCACCCGGAGATTACGGATGGGCGACGTGGCCGTCTCCGGCAGACGGATCAAGACCTGCAACTTCTGCGTATCCCAGGAAACCCGTTCACCCCGGTCACAAGGCGGTGGTTCAAATTCCCACACCGCCGGTTTCCGGCCACCTCCATGAACCATGTCATCCGACAGCCACGCCGACTGGTAGATTCCCGGATCATGGGTCCAGTCAAACGCCACACCGCACGGTGCCACCGACCCGTCATGCACCGCCCGGATGGGGACGGAAGCGGATGGCGTCATCAGCAGCGGCTTGTACTGCCAACGGCCCGGGGAGCGAACCTCCCACCCACCCGTCCCCCGGCTGAGTGAATGCAACCGGTCCGTCTGGCGGAAACTCCGTTTTTGTTCCCCGGTAAAAACATTGGCCAGCCGAGCTTCTTCCCATAAACGGATCTTTTCCACGATCCGGTCCCGGTCCGGGTTCTGGTTGAAATCATCAATGGTCACATGCAATTCCACGCCGGCATCCCAACCCGCGGCCAGCGCCATAAGCCATTCGATGTCCTCCACCGTCGTATGCTTGTCGGGATAGTGCTGGCCGATCCGGCGCGGCATCAGGTTGCGCCGCAACTGGATCATCCGCCACAGGCGGTAATCCAGCATGCCACCCCGGAATCCCTTGTGGCAGTCGTATTCCCCCCAACTGATATAGGAGAGGGCATGCCAGCTCCAGTTCCCGAGACAGGAACCCGTATAGATGAACCCCGCCTCATTCGTTTCCCGATAGATGGCATCGAGAAACACATTCTGCGAATAGGCGCCATGCCCCGTGAAATGACACCCTTCATGGCCATCCAAAGTCACCTGGCGGAAATTGCCTTTCCGGGCAAGGTCCCCGATCCGCCGGCCGATCTCCGCATTCATTTCCTCGGTGCCGGGGAAAAAATCCTTCCAATACGTGAACAGCATCCGGACCACCCGTCCCCCGGCCCCATGGGCTGCCGCAACCGTCCGGTAATATCCCCGTTCACACCCTGTCAGGACGATAAAACCCTTGCCCATCTCCGCCTGTTCATACCGGATCAGCTCATCATCAATCCGGATGACCTTATCCTTCACCTCCATATGCTTCTGGTTGAGCATATCGAGCACCCCTTCACCCACGGCAAGCTGGAGGGACACACCGGCAGTGTCAATCGCAGCAACCAGACGGGTTTCGGGTAAAACCGTTTGGAGCCGTGGGTCAGGCGCCGGGCTGATATAGGGTTCCGGCACGCTGATTTCCTTGGTGAAGGTGGACAGCGTGTAGAACAAGGCATGGATTCCCCGTGCCTCGGCCTTGTCCGAACAAACTTTGAACCCCGCAAACCCGCCCGGGTACAGGCCCGGGTCGGGCTCAAAATGCCCCCAGTTGCCAAAGGTCCGGAACCGGCACAACCATTTTAACCCGGACGCCACCGCCAGGTCCAGGCACCGGTCAATATTCTCCTCGGTATAGTCCGTCCACCAGGAGGACACACCGGCACATCGCGAACGCTTGACCCATTGACCGTCAATCACGGGGTGCGGTAGCCCTTCCCCCACCTCCACGGTCTCAACCGTCTTCAGCACCTCCGCGTCCGGACAACCGTACAGCGCGATCCCGGCCCCGGGCAATCCGGCTTGCGGAACCGCTTTCCCGGCAACCCGGGTCCCGAAGAATACGTGGGGCCGGTCGCGGCTCCAGTCCCAGGTCTCAAGTTCCAGGGATGAACCGCCATCCGCCTGCGGATACCAGCGGGCGCTCAGGTTGTGTCCGTCGCCCCGGCCGTCGGTATTCATTCCCAAACCGAGCATGCCGATCGCAAAACCATCGTCCCGCACAACCCCGAGATATTCCCCGATGGGCCCTTCCATTGAAGTGGCCACCGGCCCCCAACACAAACAGGCGATGCCATCCGGCGGATTCACCCCGACAATCCTGAGGCGCAGATGGGTGGTCCGTTCCTCGGCCTCCACCTCGATCTCTCGCCCTTTTCCAAACCCGAACGTGAGATGGCAACTGGAAGGGGAAAATTGCCGGCGGCGCAAGGCGCAGGGAACCGACGGTTCCGAATCCCCCTCCAACAACGCCCGCACCAGGTAACCGGACCGGGCCGCATGACGATACTCCATTCCATTCTCCCGGTTCCGGAGGCGAAGGATTCTTCCATCACGTCCCAACCGGACAATCAACGCACCCGCCTGCAACTCGATATACCCGTTTCCGATCTTCACGCCGCCTCCTCCAAACCCACCTGAAATTGTCCGCATCTTGCCCTGCGCTCTGCACACCCCATCACACCACTTGTCCGCACCATGGAGGGCGAGCGCGTGTCACGCCGGCGGAGCAGCTTCCGTTCCAGCCGGTTCCCGCCCCTTCAGCCAATCATTGGGATCCATCCTGCCGTGCCGCAACGCACAGCGGATCAATTCCAGGCTACTGACGGGTATGATTCCGGCAGGGACATCTTTTAATAATTCATGATCCATTTGAAACAGCTCGACAAACACCGTCGCACCGGGATTCAGACGCAAGACCCTGGCCGCAACATGCAAGGTCTTCACGTCCGGGTCATTGAACCGCATGTTGGCGAATACGAACACGTAGCGTGCACGCTGAATCCCTGCCCGGGACAGAACCGCCGGGCTGATCGGAACCCCGTAAACAAAAAGATGCTGTGCATAGGGATTGGCATTGACCAGGTCGGACACGATGACAACCGGGAGATCACAGAACCCCTTGGACCGGGGAAGCCATTGAATCAATTCATCCGTCACGGCCGTGTATTCACACAGAACAATATGACCGGACACCCGGACCGGCATCATCCCGCGCTTCCTCCGCTCCAGGAGGGCATGCACCGACTGGGCGATAATGGCAACCATGTTGGTGTAGATGTATAACCCGATAATAATCGTGAAGATCGCCACGGACCGGCCCTGCCAGGTGATGGGGACAACATCCCCGTATCCCACGGTTCCCGAGGTAACCACCCACCACCAGACCACGTCAAACCACCCACGGACATTGGGATTTGCCCCGCATTCAAACGCATGGAAGAGCGAAATGCTGATCGTCGCACTCAGCACGGCAACATAAATCAGAAGCTGCACTTGTCGTTTCATGGACCATAAGATGACCCACTCCCCGCTCCAAGACAAGCTTTCAGAAATCACCGGGAACCCGATCCTACGCTTGCATAACAGATGGAATATCCCATGCTATCCGGATGTTTTGATGTCCGGCAAGCCCACCCGTAAGGAGTAATACCCATGGCTTCAATTCCTTCGAAAGATCGGAACATCCTGCGCAAACTCGGGGAAGCTGTCGCAGCCGCGGCGGCCGATCCCGTCAACGCCGTGCGCCGTGAAGCGCATCGCCGCATGGATGCGCATGAAAAGGGTCGCCCCACCATCAGCATCTACCAGGAACCCTGGAACGAGTTGAACGACAAGGGCGAACTCAGCCTCCACTGTGAGGACCCGTTCTGCCGGGGGATCGAATCGTCCATGCGAATGACCCACTACCGCTGGCGTCATTATCCCGGCGACATGACGATCGCCGCCGAATCCGTCCAACCGCTGTGCTTCACCGATACCGGGTTCGGTATCGACGAAATCGTGGATGTTGCCCGGACTGATCCGGAAAACAGTGTGGTCTCACGCCACTTCCATATCCAGATCAAGGACGAGTCAGACATTCCCAAGATTTGTATGCCCGAAGTGACCAACCATCCCGACCAGACCGAGGAATGTTTCCGGAAACGGTGTGAGATTTTTGACGGCATCCTTTCTGTCCGGACGGAAGGGGTCTCAAGTTTCTGGTTCCCGCCCTGGGACCAGATCGTGCGCTGGACCGGTGTGCAGGAAATACTCACCGACCTGATCGAACGCCCGGATTACGTGCACAAGGTCGTGGGGCGGTTGGTGGATTGCTGGTTACACCGCCTGGATCAGTATGAAGCCCTCGGGCTGTTGACCGCGCCACCAAAGGAACTGACTGTCAGCGGTGCCGCACAAATCTTCTCGGAGGTTTCTCCCAACATGCACCGGGAGTTCGCCCTGGAACATGAGGCACGGTTTTTCAAGCGGTTCGGCAGGACCTACTACGGATGTTGTGAACCCCTGCACAACAAGGTGGATATCTGCGCGGAATGCCTGCCCAACCTGTACAAGATCTCAATGAGCCCATGGGTAGATTTCCCGAAGGCCGTTAAGAATGTCGGGAACCGGTTCATTTTTGCCTGGAAGCCCAACCCGGCATTCCTGGCCCATGACCACTGGAATCCCGACTTGGTCCGCAACGACATCCGGGAGAAACTCACGATGGCCGTCGAGGGCGGATGCTTTATAGAGATTCACCTCAAGGACATCAGCACGGTCCACCACGAACCCTGGCGCCTGACTGAGTGGGAACATATCGCCCGCGAGGAAGCGGAACGCGTCTTTACCTGAGCCCTCTGTCGACGCCAAAGCCATCGGACTGGCCGGATAACCCGGACACAATCAACCCGTCGGCCCCATGCAGGGAGCTACCGGATGATCGCCATTTCGTATTCATCCAGCCGCGGTATAACAAAGCGCGCGACATTCCCTTTCAGCTTCACTCCCGCCTTTTTCCCGGCCACGGCAAGGTGAACGTTCCGGGGACGCATCGTGCGGGGAAGACGCACGCTGACTTCCAGCGGACCGAGCGGAATCGCACCAGAAGCGGGCCGCTCACCCGAGGCCCAGTTGACGAGGTGCAGAACCACGTCGCCGTTCGCCGCCCGTCGCAAGGTGGTTTCGACAAACTCGTCGCCTCCGTCGATCTCCACCGGCGGCGGGGCCAGCATGCAGGCGGCATTGAGCAGTAGGCGCCGGATATCCGGGAAACGGTATTGCAGGGACAGGTGCCCGATGGTCGAGGGAATAAAGATGACACGGCCTTTCCCGAAACGATTCAAGACAACCGACGGGTTGCCGGACAGGTCCGGCAACGCTGCATAGCGGCGCGGCATCTTGTCATAATAATGCAGCAACGCCCGGGCTGAAGCGGCCGGCTTGACCACATGCCAGTATTCCGGACAGGGCAACACATCCTGGCTGAGCCCGGCCGTCAGGCGGTTGCGCGACTTCACCCCGAAATAATCCAGACGGGAGGGTCCGACGGGATCGCCGCCGGCATGCGCACCCAGCACGTCGGAGAGCGCGAAATCCGTACGGCGTTTTCCCGCTTCGTCATAAAGCCCCGCATCAAACGTGGCAAGCAGGGCGCCTCCGTTCGCCACATATTGGCGTACCCGTTCGGCTAAACGATCGCTCATGGCGCTCACGCCCGGCAAGATCAGGAGTTTGATCCGGGAAGGGAACGTCCCGTCCAGCAACTGGTCCTCATCGGTCAGGTCGAAGGGATAACCCGACCGCGTAAAGGCGGCATAGAACCCCTTGAACTCCTCGTCATGACGCGACAGGGTAAGCGATTTCCCCGCCGACTCGGTTTTGTGCACATCATCGCCCGACGCCGCATGGATTGAACCGGCCAGCTGCTTGTTGAGCGGGCTCTCCAGCAGGGCTGCCCCGGCCAGCGATTCGCTCCCTGAAAGCGAATCGCGGTGCTGGTTGACAAGGCGGTTAAGGCGGTAAACCATTTGCGTACCCGGCGCCCGATCCGCAGGCCGGAAAACCAGGAACCAGGGATTCGCACCGTTCGAAATGGTTCCGGCGTACATCCTCGCCACTTCACCCTGGGGATGGACATGGTAGTCGTAGACTTTATAGCCGCTGTCGCAGAAAATGACCCGGGCGCGACCGCGGGCACGGCATTCCATCTTCTTGGCCGCCAGCCCCGCGCGAAACGGGAACTCCCCGTTGATCGGTCCATACCCGATGAAGCCGCCTTCTTCACCGACCAGCTGGGTCGTGCCGGCGGTTTCCTTCATCTGCCGGCTGTCGCCACCATTACCATACAGCACCGCGTTCGGGTTGTGCCGGCGGAGCCCGCGCCCGAAGGCATCGAAATAGCCGACGGCCATTTCCGTCAGGAAGGCATCGTAATCCTTGCGCAGTTCCGGCGGACACGACGCCGCCGTGTCGGGAAGGGGGCGGCCATACCGTGCCTCGAACGCCGCGCGGCAATGCGGGCACCAGCAGGCGTCCTTGACCGGGCCGTCCAGAAACACGCCTTCAATCGGGTAGCGGCCCAGATCCTCCGCCATCCTGACCGACCAGTCCCGGAAGGGGCCCCGGCAACACACCTCACCACCGTCGCCATAGATGATCTTGGGTTTACCGGTCGCGTCCACCACGTAATGATCGGCGGGAAACGTACCCAGCTTGAACCAGTGACAGTTGAAATACACCAGGATCCGCAGTCCGTGTTTTTGGGCGAGCGGCAGATACCGGCCCAGCCAGTCTTCGCCATAACCATGAAAATTCTTGAAGCAGTAGGCCTTCGAATCCTCACCACCCGTCCCCTCGAACATGCTGAAATTCACCAGCAGATGCTCGACGTCGAAGCCCATGTTGCGCTTCCACTTGATCAGCCGTTCGGTGGCGGCAACATCCCGTTCGGTTTGCGGCCTGAATTCGCAGGCATGCGCCATGATGACAAACGGCTTCCGCCACCAAGCCGGTTCACAGGGAAGAATCGCGGGCAGACCCACTTGAGAGCATTTGGATTTCATGCACGTAAAAATGGCGAATCGCTCAACCGAACACAAGCCTCTTGTAGACAGGCCATACAATCAACGCCACACCGGATCACTTTGCCGACGGGGCCGTTTGTGCCCACCCGATACTCTGCGCCAGCAGGCGTTCACCGTCGTCGCGGCTTGCACACCAGGTGTCCAGCATCAGCAACGCCGGATCCAAATTCCGGACCAACGGCTCGACGTTCTGCCAGGGCACCTGGATATGGACGATCTTGCCCGCCGCCTGGATCTGCCGGTACATTTCCAAATGTCCGGGTCCGTTCGGAGGCTCGCAGGGTGCCGGCACGTATTGCACCACCCGCAAATACGGCAGCGACAGCAAACGCGGCAGATGCTGTCTGGCGTCACCGCCGTCCAGGTGGTACCACAGCGCACCATGCTCCGCTCCGTAAATGTCGAGCTCCGGCAACACAAACCGGTCGAACATTTCCGGCGACAGCATGCACGACACATCGGACTGGGTCGCGTTGTATGGCTCCGGCGCCCAGAAGGCCATCCACCCGGCATTGCCATACCAGAAATCATGACGTTCCCGCATCAACGCTTGCAGTTCCCGGCGGGCTCGCACCTGGTCCCGCGCCCCGTCGCATATGGCAGCCGCCATCCAGTCCGGATGATCAACGAGCGCAAAAAGGAATTCCTCCGTCCCCATGTGCATGGAGATGAGGTCGTTGGCCGGCAGTCCACCCGGTTTACCGACGAGGAAACCGTTACGCCCGGCCGCGTCACACATCGCCAGCAACAGTGCGCGGTACTTGCGGACCCAGGGGCTGTCGGGATCATGACGGAACGGCGAAGGCCGATGGAAATCCACCGTCCGGGTTTCAAACCAGATGGTGGAGGCGTCGAACTTCGGATCTCCCCCGAGACACATCATCCAACCGGCCATCAGGAGGCTCGAAGGAATGGCCTCCCCACCCCACCACGTGGTTTCCATTTCCCGCAAGGCAGCCGCCACCCGGTATGCCGGATCCAGCCATTGTGCCTCGCAATCGGCAGGCGTCGGGACCGGCGTCGGGTTCGCAACCGTGAGGGGTGCCCGGATGGCCAGACACGGCCGGTCGAGCCGTTCCCGGTTCCATAATGCCGTCAGCCGCCGCTTGGTCTCCGGCCAGTCGTCCTTGTACCGCATGATCGCCTCCCCTTCATCGCATGCCGGGGGACAACTTGCCCCAGTGCCGACTCACGATCAAGACGTTTGTCCGTCAGCACCGTCCATCATGACCCCTGGCGCCTCACCGAATGGGAACGCATTGCCCGCGAGGAAACGGAACGATTCTCCACCTGACAGATAACGTTCACGCCCGCAACAACCCAGGGTCATCGCCGTCCAGAACAGGAACCGCTGGATATCCGCATCGTTTCAAACGCTCGTACTGCGTCCGAGATTGCGGCTCGCCGCCATATTGCGTCGCCGCAGGAACACGTCCGCCCTCCCCGTCCCGCCGGTTTCCGGACTTCTTTGTGCTCCGTTTCTACCACAGGGCTTTCCATTCCGCCCCTTCCATGGCCGCCTCGATCTCGGCTTCGATCATGCGCATCGGGATGTCGATCGGGGCATTCTCCGTGCGGGATGGGATCGCGATCGTGATCCGCCGGTCCGTCGCGCAACAGCGCGAGAATCGCAGCCACCGCGCAGGGGACTTCTCTCCGTATCCCTTGCACCAGAACATCGCGTCGTCACGCGGCATAAGCGGACCGCCGCCAGTCATCCGCAGGTAAAGCCACAGACCATTGTCGAGTCGCGCGCGGAACTCCCCCGCTTCGACTCGAACCGGCTCGCTCGACGGGACAAGCCACGAGTGGGTCCACGTGTGTTCGGACGGGCCGTCGATTTCGTCGATCGCCGCCAGCCAGGGCGATGCTTCGTCCCGGCCCATCAGAACCATCCGCTTGACCGATGCATGCCGGTCTGCCGCATACCCGCCGAAATGGGTGACAAGCCGGAAGCAGCCTTCAACCGCCGCGGTCGCGATCGTGGAGACGCGCGGATCGCCGGGGGAAGGAATGATCTGGAGCGCCCGCGATGCGACGACGGCGCCGGCTATCAGGGGAGTGTCTTCCATGCAGACGGTATTGTGCGACTCGCACGCCATCACCCAGGATCGGTCCGCATCGCCGCGATAAACGGCTCGGCCGGGGTCGACGATCACCGGCTTTCCGAAGGCTTCGTAGTGCAGCGTGAGGTTGTTCTTGTGCGCGTGGAAGGCACGGTTCGGCCCGTTGTCGAGGAGCACGTATGACGCGCCCGGTCCATACGAGGAGTGCGCCACGGCGGCGCCTCCCTCGGGAAAGGCAACCAGGGTCGGTTTCGCTTTCACGACGGTGTTCGGATTCCACGTGTGTCCATCGCAGGCCCAGAGGCTGAAATGGGTTGGGCCGACGGGGCGCCGGAACTTCAAATCGGGGAAAAGACCATGCGTGAAAGCCTGGGCATGACGCCAGCCGTCCGTGCGGTCCGCGTCCGATATCGTGGGGGTCGTGCCGTCGGGCAGTACGATGGCGTCGGTGTATTCCGACATGGCGCGAAGCCGGCGCCCGTAGCTTTCCCCCCACGTTTCACCGTTGGCTTGCGCCATACGGTACGGCATACCGTACCAGCGCTGGCAACCGATGTGATACCCTGCGGATTTCTCCCATTGCACGCCGTCACCGTAAACCGCCGCGACGAGGCTGGATTCGAGCGTGGTCCGCGCGAGGTGACGCCATAGGTTCATCCCCGTGAACTCCGGCAACGCGGCCGCCCAGAGATACAGGGACTCCATGTGCATGGAGGTGAAGTTATGTTCAAGCACGCGCACCCCCCGTGCGGCACGCGCGTCGAACTGCCCAAGACATCGCGTCAGCAGGACGGCGTTGCGTTCCGGCGTCATCGGCTCGGCATAGACCGCCAGCCAGTAGGCCCACCACCAGTGCCGCAACCGGATGGAAACGTCCAATTCATGATAGGGCGACAGGACCGCCGGGACGCCGAGATTGTGGACGCGGGACAGGAACGCCTCGTCGGGAGACGGAACCTTCGCCGCGAAAAAATCCCAATGCCGCATCAGGGCGTCGAAATAGCGCCGGTCGCCATCGAGCCAGTAGGCTTGGGCCAGGGACAAGAACCAGCGGTGCCGGTTCAATCCGTGGATGGTCTGCGGATCGGGATCTTCGAAGACCGTGAAATCGAAGGTCGCGGGATCCGGCGCCAGAAAACGACGGCAATACGCATTGGATGCTCCGTACATCCGGCCCGCGACCGCTTCGTCGGCAATCTCCCGTTCCCACGACCATTCCTCCGGATCGTGAACGCGCGTCAACGCCGCGATTTCTGACAGTTTCGAGGGAGAAAAGACCAGGCGGGGTGTCTGACGTTCCCGCATGTGCAGCAGCAGATTGACGGCAAAGTCGCCGTGATCGAATTGTTCCACCCAATCGGGGCAAAGTCGGGTCTTTAGAAACTGGATTGACTGCTGTACTTCATGGACCGGCGGTGAACTTGACATGACCCCCCCCTACATTGCATGACCCGCCCCACGCCCGGTAACTTTATGGAGCAGCCGTCCGAACAAGGATGCGACCCACGGCTTTTACTTATCAACCACGCCTGTTCCGGTCAATTCCGGATTCCCGAAAGCGACGGCATTGCTCGCCATGCCGGCCAGACGACCACTTCGAGGATGAAAAGAAAACATCGCCTTCCGTCAGAGAAAGAGCAGAAGCTTGTCGAAAGTGTACAAGGCGGGGGGGCTGGATCGAGTTGGGCATGACGAGCGGAGTCGGCCGATAAGAAATGTTCGTGAATTGGCCATGTCCGACCTTCATGGCCCCGCCAGCGGTTCCAAATAACGAAATTTTCGGGTTGAACGGGAGGCTGTAAAGCGCGAGAGGAGCGGGAGGCTGGCGG
>Ga0156641_1017_pt1 | contig 11053 bp, 8 predicted proteins | sample RifOxyC3_FD_110715 | JGI IMG/M metagenome (GOLD analysis project Ga0156641, IMG submission 110715) | Lentisphaerae bacterium RIFOXYC12_FULL_60_16 | reverse complement strand
CCGGTGGGGGTGGTTCTGATCGGCAGTGAGGTGGTTGCCCGGATACGGGTGGGGCTCGGTGCGGACGTGGTGGCGATTCATGCCGACGTTCGGGATGGCAAGGTTGAACAAGTCAAACCGGAATGGAAAGGGTCCACCCTTGAATGCTTCACCGCCGCGATGGATAACGATTCGATCAGCCAGATATACCTGGTACCGTCGGATGATGTGCATCCCGCGTATGCGGCGGTGGCGCACGGGGAGAACATCGAGCGTGCGGCCGATATCGCGGTGCAGAGCCGCCGGGTCAAGGGTGGTTACGAGCTGACGGCACTGATTCCAATGGCGCATACCGCGGCGAAGCCCGGCCGGCCATTCCGGATGGAATTCCAAGTCTCATCGGCGGCGGGAACGAAGGGTGGAAGGCAATACGGCACCTTGTTTGGCAGCGCACGCGCCTGTCGGAACCCCGCCACCTATGCCGTGATTCAACTACGGCAGTGATTCCCCTGCGGTCTTATGGTTCCAGGGCGAATTCGACGGTTACGACGGCCTTGATGGTTTTGTCGATGGATCCGGTGTCGTAGGTTCCGGAATCGGACGTTTCAGTCGAATGCCGCGGGGTGATCTGGAAAACGCCCTGGTTGGCCGAGCAGAGTCTGCCGACCCGGCTTTGGCTGTTGGTAGCCAGCTGGTTGGCCCGTTCAAGGGCATTCCTGGTGGCGGCGCCGAGCAGTTCGATCTTGTGGGAGTCGAGGGTGGAGACGAAATAGGCTGGGGGAGCAGAGTTAATCTCGATTCCCTGCTCGATCAGCCGGCTGGATGCCACCGCCAGGCGTTCAACCCGTTCAACATCCGCTGATTCGACCTGGACGGTCTGGAGCAGGGAATATCCTTCCACTTCGCTGGTGGCTATTCCCTTGTCGGTCCTCCGGTAATAGGTGGTGACATTCACGGGTGTCCATCGGATTTCAGCCTTGCTGCATCCGCTGGTCTGGAGGAATGTCTCAACGATCTGCTGTTGGGCGTTCAGGATGGCATACGTTTCGGCCAGACGCGTTCCCCGGCAGGTCAGCCAGGTGCTCCATGATGCCATGTCGGCCCGGACCGGAAGTTCGGCGTATCCCTTGACCCACAGGGTGCGGGGGGAAGGGCGGACCTTCTCGATGGTTCCGCTGACGATCAGGACCGAGAACACGAGTCCGGCCGCCAGCCATAGTCCCAATCCTCGAAGTCCCTTGCGTAAGTCTACGGATGATTCCGGCATGGTAACGGCTCCTCGCTGTTAACCCGTTTTTCTGATCAATGCGCTGCATTATGGGTGAACCATCCGGTTAAGTCAAACCGTTGCTTTCCGGAGCGCACCGCATTTCCCCCTTGACCGGCACCTGCAGAACCAGTTTCATCAAAGAAAGAAAAGGGTTTATGAACCGACAATGCGTGGCATTCGCAATTCTATTCGTTCATTTGGGCCTGGGGCAATCCGTCCCGGCAGACCCGGAAGAAAGTCCCCGGAGTGTGGTGATCGGGTTGAACTACCCGCAAACCGGGCCTTACATGAACGAGGGGCTCGACCAGTGGAATGCGGCTCATCTGGCCGCCGATGAAATTAACAACGCCGGAGGCATCCTGGGCGCCCGGATCCGGATTGCCTGGCGTGACACGAAGTCCGACCCCATGATTGCCGTGCGTAATGCCGTCGATCTGATCGAGAAAGAGCATGCCCGAATGCTCTTCGGAGGAGCTTCCAGCGATGTTGCGGCCGCCGTAGGCGCAGAAGCACAAAAACGCGGTGTCCTATTCTTCGCAACCTTGTCCTATTCCACCGATACAACCTGTGAAAAGGGTCATCGGTACATGTTCAGGGAATGCCACAACTCCCTGATGTCTGCCAAGGCCTTGAGTTACTATCTTACGGAAAAATTCCCCGGGGCAAATTACCAATACATCACGGCCGATTACGCCTGGGGGCATACCACGGAAGCGGCCATCCGCACCTATACCGATACCACGGACAAGGCGAAACATCCGGGTATCCTGATTCCCTTTCCGGGAGTTACGGATGACCAGATCCGGAATGCGCTGGAACATGCCAGGGTTGCAAAACCCCGGATGCTGGTCCTGGTGCTGTTTGGCAGCCATATGACCCGGGCGGTCCGAATCGCCCACGAAATGGGCATCAAGCAGCACACACAGATCATTGGACCGAACCTTACATCGGTCATGGCTGAAAGCGCCGGTCCCGAAGCCATGGAAGACGTGATGGGCACCGTCCAATGGTGCTGGAATGTCCCCTACGACTACAACTACCCGCGCGGCCGGGAATTTGTCGAGGCGTTTGCAAAATACTACGGGCGCTATCCCGGTGCGGGAGCGGCATCAGCCTATACGATCCTCTACGAATATAAGAGCGCCGTTGAGCGGGTGGGTTCGTTTGATCCGGCTCGGGTCATCCGGGATCTGGAGGCGAGCAATTACAAGTTCCTGGTAATCGAGAAACCGCGTGGGCATGAATACACCCTCCTGAAGGACAAGCAGGTGTGGCGGGCTTTTGACCACCAATCACTCCAGACCGTGTATGTTGTCAAGTGCCGCCCTCCGGAGTCCGTTGGCCGGGATCGGTTCAAGATGGATTATTTCGAAATCATCGGAAGTCTTGCCGGCGATCACGCCGAGCGCAGCCTCGCGGAATGGCAGGCGTCACGAGCGAAAGCCGGCATGCCGGGCCAGCTCGAACGGTTGTCGGATCACGAATAATCCGTCACCGCTTATTCGCCGGCAGGATCCTTCCAGTTGCCGCTCTTCAGGTAGACGGCGACAAGTTTATCAAGCGTACCGTCCTTCCGGGCGGTATCAAGATAGATGTTGATCCATTGCAGCAGGTGGACATCCTCGCTGTTCACGGCCATCGCAATGGGATCTTCCCGGTCCTGGCGGACCGTCATCTGGACGTGGAGCATGTCGGCGGGATGTTCGAGCACCCAATTCTGCACCGTGCTGTCATCGTATAATACGGCATGAATTTCACCCTTGAGAACCGCTTCGGCCGCCGCTTCGAAGCCGGAATACTGGACAACCTGTGCGGCGGGATAGTCCCGCTGGGCAAATTCAACGTAGGCCGATCCCTTGACGGCGCCCAGGGCAACGGTTGAGGCGTTCAGCCATTCAGCCGGCTTTTTTCCCCGGGCAATTTGCTCGGTCTTGCGGCGATTGACCAGCAGCGCGTGGTGAAGCACGACGTAAGCATCGGACAGGCTGACGGACACGGCGCGTTTACTGGTTCTACTCAAGAGGGAAATCGCAATATCGGCCTCGTGTTGTTCCACCTTGCGCACCACGTCATCATAGGTTTTCGCCTGTCGCTGGAAATGGACTTCAACCCCCAGTTTCCGGGCCAGATCATAGGCCAGCTCGATCTCCAATCCATACAACCTTCCCGCCTTGTCGGTCATGAAGAATGGAGGAGCGTCCTTCTGGTGCATGGAAACGACCAGTCGCCTGGCCTTGAGAATGCGCGCCATATCCGCAGGAGGCCCTGCTAAACCCGACATGACAACCAGCATCAGACAGAAGACGGAAAGAAGGAATATCCGGATGGGCGGCCGCATCACCCGTTCGCAACCATCCCGCGCGTGAAGGAAAGCCATTACGCCCCCTGAAACTTGTTGGCAGCCTGACACATAATCCGGGATCATCGAGTGCGCCCCAACTTGTGTCAACGACAAACCGGGTGCAAAGGCAACGGAACTCCTCGCGATGGTGGGGTTTCACCCCATGGCAATGGTTGGACTCATCGCGTAGCATGATCGAGGTAATAGCGTAGAGAACAAAAGAAAAAGAAGGATACAATCCGATGAGCACTGACACGGTCACGCGAACGTCTGCACATGTTGTGCCGCCACTCCCCTACGCCGAAAGCACGCTGGCCCCCATCATTTCGGCAAACACAATTGCGTTCCACTATGGCAAGCATCACAAAGGATACGTCGAGAATCTGAATAAGTTGGTGGCAGGAACGGAGTACGCGGAGATGACGCTGGAAAAGATCATCGCTGCGACCGTTGGCAAGGTTGACAAGATCCCGATCTTCAATAATGCGGCGCAAACCTGGAACCACACGTTCTACTGGAGTAGTTTGACGCCCAAGGGCGGTGGTGAACCGCCTGCAGCGCTTAAGAAACAGATCCTAACTTCCTTCGGCACGCTGGATGCATGCAAGAAGGAGTTGGCGACGGCGGCAACGACCCAGTTTGGCAGCGGTTGGGCGTGGCTCGTGCTGGATGGAAACAAGATCAAGGTGGTCAAGACCGGTAACGCGGATTCACCTTTGGCCAAGGGCCTCAAACCGCTGTTGACCATCGACGTATGGGAACACGCCTACTATCTGGACTATCAGAACCGCCGCGCCGACTACGTTACCGCCGTTCTCGACAAGTTGATCAATTGGAGTTTCGCGGCTGACAACCTCGGGTAATGCCATATTTGGACCGCCTCGATTCCCGTATCGGTTAGGGCCGGGCCGGTCGACAAGGTAGGAACGACAACCACGGAGGGAGAGCGCTATGGGCAAGGTAGCACGGGAGATGGTGGAAAAGACGGGCATCGATGTCGATGAACTGGTGGAGTTGCTGACCAAGAACGCCGCCGCCGAACTGAGTCCTTACTACTACTACACGATTCTGCGGATCAATCTGATTGGACTTCAGGGGGAAGGGATCAAGGAGATCGCAGAGACGGCGCGCATCGAAGACCGTAATCATTTTGAGGCGCTGATTCCCCGCATTTACGAACTCGGCGGAAAATTGCCGCTCGACATGAAGGCGTTCCATGACATGGCGGCCTGTCCGCCTGCCAAATTGCCCAAGGACCCTACGGACGTCCAGGCCATACTGACCGTTCTGGTGAACGCGGAACGATGTGCCGTGCGTGGGTACACCCATATCTGCAACCTGACCGCCGGCAAGGACCATAGAACCTACGATCTGGCCTTGGCGATTCTCAACGAAGAAATCGAGCACGAATCATGGTTCTCCGAGTTCCTGGGCGAGGGGCCTTCCGGCCATTTCCTGCGCCGCGGAGAAACTTCGCCCTTCGTATCGAAGTTTCTGAGGTAGCGCTCCGGATGTTGCTGAGTCCGGCGCGACAAAAGTAATCCTTCTCGCATGCAGGGGTCGAACCAACGGGGTCACAACGTAACAAGTAACCATTAAGTTATGAGTGGCCCCTCGACCCTATTACCGCTTGGCCTTTGCACACGCCGTCAGAATCCCAGCGATATGCTCAATCCGTAATATTCGACTTGGTTGACGTAGAACTGGCCATGTGGGTCGTATCCCTTGTACCACTCGCCCATGAGGCGCATGCGACGCTGCCCAGGGTTAGGATGACCAAATTCAAGGCCAGCCTTGATGCTGGTATCGACGGCCCAGTCATGCTCATCCAGGCGCTTCATGTCCACACCGCCCACAGGCCGGACGTTCCACACAAGCGGCTTGCTGCCGCGATACTCGATTCCCCAGTGGACGCCCCGCCGCTTGAGATCAACCGGTTCCGGGTCGGACAGATACTCTCCGCCGCCGTAAAGCCGCCAGGCGCGCCATTCGCAGGAATAGATGAACTCCGCGGCTTCATAGGAGAGGTTGACCTGTGTCGGAGCATTGCCGCTCTGGAGGAATTCATCCCCCAGGTGAGAACTCTGGTGATAAAGGCGCAATCGCATCGAATTCGCGCCAGACCGGTAGGTGAGGGGAATGCCGATGGTGTAATCCGCGTTAATGAGGTTCATGGAAGGGGTGTCCAGGTTGAACTGGGCGAACAGGGCGGCTTCCACGTTCAGTTGTAGGCCGTCTCCCTCGCGGTTGCCGAAGAACTTGCAAAGGCCATAGGTCTCTCCAAAACCGACGGCCGCCATTTCGTATTGGTCTACCTCTGATCTGAAGCGAACGACACTGGCAAAGAACTGCGGTTGTCTCGGGTCGGCCAGAAGCGGCCGGAACATGTCACCGGGGGGAAAGACTTCCGCTTCGCCGGTGATCCCCGTCAGTCTGCGTATCATGCCTGGCTTGCCCGTGTCGGCAGGTTTCACCATAATCGTGACCCTCAGCAGTCCGTCGATTTTACGCAGTTGCTTGTCCGCCTCCTCCCGTCGCAGCGGGTCGTCTTCAAACAAGGTGATCGTGGCAACCCCGTTGACGATCTTCAGAATATACGTGTCTCTCTCCCAGTGCAGGTCCCGCTCAAGAAAGGAGGCAACATAGCCGGTCAAAAACTCATCGCCGACCCTGTTCACAGCCATTGCAGGTCCCGATGTCAAAAGGAGCATGAGGCAGAAAGTGGCGACGAACAGGCGTCCACCACCCTCGATACTGGTGTCAATACGCATCCGCATTTTCACTTCATCCTCCGTGTCTTTGACACAAATGACGGTCGTTAAAAGTCATCCCGAGGCGTGCAAAGCCCTGACCATTGGGAGGGCACGGCCCGTCCATCGCCACTGCGTACAAGGCCGGTCTTGCCCATCTTCTCTCGCTGCCGATATTCACACCCCGCCACATGTTCCTTGGAAAAAACCCAAGGGACAGAATATATGCAGAAATTTGTCGAAATTGCACCTGGTGTTTTCAGTTACCGTAGGGAACGCGTTGCGTCACCGTGACCTCACTTGGTATTATTCTTGACCTCTCCACCCCGGTTCAGGTACCGCCTTCCCCGTGAAAGCGCTCCTTCAGACTGAGTCCTGCGGGCGTGTGCCCGCACCGTATGAAAAGCGATTTCTTATCAGTTATCAGGTAAGATTATGAAAACAGGTATGTGCGAACTGTATGCCGGGATGGACCTGCGGACTGGCCGGGACCGGGTTGCACTCGATGGGGAATGGGTATTCAGCTACGATCCGGAAGATCGCGGGATCCGCGAGCGCTGGTTCGAGCGCGGCGACCTGCCGGACACCACCATCGTGCCCGGCTGCGCGCAGGCGCAGGAACATTCCTCGGCGCGGATGTCCGTGGCGGATTACGCCGCGCTGCGCGCCAAGGCCAACGCCCTGGACATGAAGTGGCCGGTGGTGGCGCCCGCATGGTACCGGCGCTCGTTCAAGGTTCCGGCTGATTGGAATAGTCGGGAAGTGTGGCTGCATCTCGGCGCCATCATGCCGGCGGCCGAGCTCTGGCTGAACGGGGTCAGCCTGGGAAACTCCCGCAGCTCGCGCACGCCTATCCGCTGCAACCTGACTTCCGTCATCCGGCCCGGAGCCGAAAATATCCTCGCCCTGCGCTTTGCCTGGCCCGAGGGGCCCGCCCTGGAAGGCTGTTTCGATTTCTGCACGCCGTTCAGCGGTCCCTATCGCCATGCCTGGGTCGAGGCGGTCGCGCCGGCCCATGTCCGCGAGCTCTGGATCAGGACGGTCGGCATCGATCCCCCGGCGATCGTGGCCGAGACGATCTTCGCACAGGCTCCCGCCTCAGCGGCGCGGCTGACGCTGGAAGTTCGCGACGCGGCCGGGGCCGTGCGCTGGACGGCGGAGCGGACAGCGACTCCCGACGCGGATGGCGTCTGCCGCGTGTCCCTGGCCCTGCTCGGTGCGGCGTTGTGGAGCCCGACATCGCCCGTTTTATACACGGCGCACGTCATCCTGCGGGATGGCGGACGGGAGTTGGACCGGGCCGATGCGCGCTTCGGGATCCGCGAGGTGCGCAGCTCCGGCGACCGAATCATGCTCAACGGCACACCCATCTACCTGCGCGGCGGGTGCGATGACCACAACTATCCCGAGACCGTTTGTCCTCCAGCTTCCCGTGAATACTATGCCCGGCGCTTGCGCGCGCTCAAGGCTTGCGGGTTCAACTATACCAAGAGCTGCCACGAGGTGTTCACCGAGGAATTTCTTGAGGCGGCGGACGAGCTTGGCGTGATGGTGTGCCAGGAGATGCCTTTTGGACTGACCCAGCGCCGGTGGACGCCGGAGAAGTGCGGCCGCGAGCTGGATCCCGCCGAGGCGGATTTCCTGCGGCGCGAGTTCGCCGCCATCATCCGCTCGCGGCGCAACCATCCGTCCATCGTGATCGGCGCGACGATAGGGGAGATCAGCTTCGACTGGATGACGGAGAGCGTGCACGGGTTTTTCGGCCGGGAACTGCCGCTGCTGTGGCGGGCGCTTCATCCCGGCGTGCTGGTCATGGACCTGTCCGGCACGGGAGGGGAATGGCGCGGATTCACCGGCCGCGGGCCACGGGTGACCGATATCATCGAGGAGTGCCCCGGCGATAGCACCCGCCAGGAGCCGCTGGCGCATCCCCTCGAGCCGCTGGCGAACCTGGACCGGCCCGGCATCTATCACGAATATGACTGGATCGCGAGCCTGCCGGAGCCTGAACTGAAAGCGCGCTATGCCGGTCTCCCGACGTTGCCCAGCGGGATCATCACCCTGGAGCGCGCTGCGAAGGAGGCTGGCCAGGATGAACAACTTCCCCTGTTCGTGGCAAACTCGCGGAAGTTGAAACGGTTCTTGCAGAAGGAGGCCCTGGAAGGGGCGCGGCGGAATCCTCGTATCACAGGATACCATTTCTGGCTCGTGCACGCTTTCTCCTGGTGCCAGGAGGGCGCGCTCAATGAGTTCTGGGATCTGCCGGAAGATATCAAGGTGGAGGAGTTCTACTCCTGGAATTCCGATGTTATGATCCTGCTGGATGATAATAACCGCCGGACGTTCCAGTCCGGGAGCAGCGCTCCACTGGGTCTCCAGGTCTCCAATTTCGGCTCCCATCCGGTATCCGTGCCGGCGCTGGCCTGGCAAATGCTGGCCAAAGGCAAAGCCGTTGCGGAAGGCCGAATTGTCCTGCCGGCCATTCCCTGCGGCGCGCTGTCCGCTTCGCGTCCGATCAGTTTACGTTTTCCTGCCGCTGAGGTGCCAGCTCAATATGAGATTTGTGTGGTGCTGTTGGAAAACGAAAAGGAGATCAGCCGCAACCGGTGGACCTGCTGGACAGTGCCGGCGCTCAAGCATGGCCCATGGGAAGAAAAGATCGCGACAGATCTCCCCTTCGTGGCCAACGCTTTCCCGGGGATCCGGCCGTTTAAGTCTGGCACAGCGCCGTCGGTCCCTGTCGTGGCTGCCAACTGCATTACCCCGGCTTTACTCGACTGGGTGGAGCAGGGCGGACGCCTGGTTGCCTTTTCCGGAGCGCTGCGGGAATACCGGCCCGGGCAGGAGTATCGTCCGGGACAGGTCCATCCAGCTGATTGGACCAACAGCTTTTCCAACCTTTATCGTTCGTCGGCGTGGGCCATGGGGCCGATGGGCAATATGGGAACCGTCATGGCCGATCACCCGGCACTGGGCGGGATGCCGCACGACGGCTGGTGCCAGGCGCCTTTTGTGCCGCTGATCCACGGCACATACCCGATCGTCCTCGAGTGGTTCCGGCCGGAGCGGATCGAGCCCATCATCCGGTCTATCGGCCACCAGTCAACACTGGTGGACAAGGCATACCTGTTTGAAGTCGGGGTCGGCCGCGGTGCCGTGCTGGCCACGAGCCTGCGATTCAATGCGGACGAGATCTGGAATCACAACCCGCAGACAGCCTACCTCCTGGGCGCGCTTCTGGCATATGCCGCCGGCGATGATTTCCACCCCGGGCAGACCGTTCCGCGCAAAGTGTTCGAGCAGGCAATCACGCGGTAAGAACGTTGATTGAAGTAGAAGTTGTCCGTGACCAACGGAATGAGTGACCCCTCGAGCCGCTAGTGAATGCAGAACACGGTTCCCATGATCCCCAGCGATTCATAGGCGCCCATGTCGACACGTCCGGAGGAGATGCGGCGCAAGCCCGCCAGGTCAGTTGCTGCACTCATCCACGCCGCATTGGATCCCGTGTTGACGCAGGGGGAACTCCCTGTCAAGTGGTAGTCACCGCTACCTGGATCCTTGAACAGCGGGTTTGCCGTGATATTTCCTTTCAGCCCGTTCGTCAGATCTGGCGAACAGGAATAACCCACGTAATCAATAAAGCCGAACAAGTCGTACGGAGGGCCGGTGAAAGTGGCGGCGCCATAGTAGATAATGCTATTGGTGATGCTCGCGATGACGCCAGATATTCTGACGCCGCTGCCCCTATACCACCATCCGGCGGAATTCGAGACAATGGTACAATTCTCGATCATGCCCTTGTCCATCGCGATCCCACCGCCATTATGATTGGCACTGTTGTATGCAATCAAGTTGTTGCGGATCGTGGCGCTGCCGCTCCCGCCCCAGGAGTAACAAACAACCCCACCGCCATCGCCAGTCGTGTTCTGGTTGTTGGTGATGATGCAGTCTTCCACCAACACGGGTGTGGATCCCTGTACCTGCAACCGGACTCCTCCGCAGTTGGGGCCGGAATTGCCGGCGATGACACAATTCCTCACCGTGCCGGCTGACATGAAGATGCCCCCGACAGTTCCTTCCTGGACCGTGAAGCCGTCAAGTGTAGCATCGGCGCTGATACTGAAGATCCGCGTGTTGCCGCCGGAACGACGCACGATCGTCGTGGCAGCACCATTGGCACTGCGCAGGGTAATGGCGGTGGAGAGCGTGATTTCGTTGGTGATGTTATACGTGCCGTTACTCACCACCACCACATCGCCGGCGACCGTTGCCACATCGACGCCGCCTTGGATCGTTTGCCTGGCGGCCGTCCAGCTCGTTCCTGTGTTGCCGTCGTTTCCGCCCGGCGCAACGTAGTATGTGGTCGCGTCTGCTGTCCCGGTCAACACGGTCGCCGTGAACAGGATGCATCCGCGCAGTATGGATCTGACAGTCATGAGCGCCTCTGGCAACCCCCCGCAACGCTATGCCTGACGGCTTGCGTCGCGGGGCGTTTTGTAAGCTGAAAAGCCCCGCCGCCCACTGCGGGTGCGCATGACGTTTCAGCCTTCGCCCCTCGTTTTCTGCGCAACCCCATGCCGCGCTCAAACGTACAGCTATACGGTCGCATATTTCGGGGCGCTTGTCTACCCCCCAGCGGTTCCAACAGCGGTTCCAAATACTGGTAAGGAAGAGGCTGGATTGAGCGAGGGAAGCAAAAGGGATTGAGAC
>Ga0156641_1120_pt1 | contig 11055 bp, 11 predicted proteins | sample RifOxyC3_FD_110715 | JGI IMG/M metagenome (GOLD analysis project Ga0156641, IMG submission 110715) | Lentisphaerae bacterium RIFOXYC12_FULL_60_16 | reverse complement strand
ACCAGAAGCTCAAAGGCGTCAAGGGCCTGATTCTTCCCACCGAACCGAAAGATCACACCCATAACTGGTACAACTATACCAGCCGGATCGACATGAAGGCCATCGGGTGGACGGGTGATCCCAAACGCATGCGCGATGCGATCATGAAGTCCCTGCAGGCCGAGGGGGTACCGGTGGGGGTCTGGCAGAGTTTTATCCTGCCGGCCATGACCGTGTTCCGCGCGAAGAATGCCTATGGCAAGGGATGCCCGTGGTCCTGTCAGGGAGCCGGGGATGATGTCAACTACGATCCGGCCAAGTTCCCGGTTGCCCAGCGGCATTGCGACACCCATTTCGGCATGACCACCCCGTTGCGGGCTCCGAACCGCACCAACGTGGCGGAAAAGGTGGCCGAGGCTTTTGCCAAGGTGTTTGGTAACATCCAGCAGATTGACCCGGACAAGGTTCTCGCAGTAAAGTAAACCCTTTAGACTGTTGCCGGGGTCGGGGAAACACCCCGGTCCCGGTTCGTTCTGAAGGGAACGGCAGACATGGCCGATCGGACGTTCAATCTGTGGGTGTTCGGTGACGCACATGTAGGAACCGAGCGACGGCACGGCTGGGAGAGCCTGTCCCATGTGCTGCAGCAATCCGAGACAGGGCTCACCGGTGCACCTCCGTTTGACTGGGACATGGCCGTGGACGTCGGCGACATGTCGGGTGACCAGGGATTGCCATCCGAGGCTGAAGGGCGCGAGATCGTCCGGCAATTTGCCGCGTTACGGTCGCATCCGCGCGAGGCCATCTATTCCGTTTGTGGCAACCACGACCGGAGTGGAATATCCGAATCGCCGAATCACTGGTGGCGGCGCTGGATCGATCCGACCGGCGAACATACGGCCGATTCCGGGGTGAATGCCGCCCGGCGGCCGTTTCCAATCGAAGGGTCCTGGGAACGATATGCGGTCAGGGTCGGGAACCTGTTGTTCCTGATGATGAGCGATATCAATGAACCCAGCCAGCGGGTGGGGCGGGATCACCTGGGAGGAAATCCGGCCGGTGTGGTGAGCGGCGAAACGTTTGACTGGTGGCGCGGGATGGTGGAATCCAATCCGGAATGCCTCATCCTGTCGGTCCATCACTACATGCTTCGCGATACCACCGTGGCGTCCGGTCCCTGGGAAGGGCTGCTGCGCAATCCCGACGGCTCGTGGATGAGTGGATATCATGGCTATAAGCCGCAGGGGGCACCCGAGGGGGCCTCCTACCTGTACTTCGTGGGTAGCCGGCCCAATGCCGGCGCTTTCGAGGATTATCTGGCGATGCATCCAGGCGCCGTGGGTTTCTGGTTGGGCGGACATACCCATACGCATCCGGACGACACCTATGGCGGCAAGTCGCATGTTGAAACAAAATGGGGTACGCATTTCATCAATTGTGCGGCCGTGACCCGGCATCATTGCTGCCAGTGCCATCCCGGGGTTCCGATGAGCCGGGTGTTCAGTTTCACGGAAGGCAGTGACCGGGTCCGGATCCGGTGTTACCTGCATACGGATCATTTTGCGGCGTCCGGATGGTACAAGCCTGCGGAAAGAACCTTGACGTTGGGACAGCCGTTTAATGCTCCACCGATGGGAAAACGTCCCCGAAAAGGATAAGTCATGATAACTCCGAGAGAGAACCTGCTACGGGTACTTCGCCATGAAAAACCGGAATGGATACCGATCGGGGCGCATTGCGATCCCTATAACCAGCCCAGCCGGGAGGGGATGGATGCGGAACTGGCGGCCAGGCTCGGTGAGGTGCGCTGGGGGGATGAATCCTCGGTTAACCTGGCACGTTACCTGGGGGTTGAAATCACGGACTGGTTTGGTGTTCCCTTTCGTATTACCCGCCGGAACGTCACGGTTGAATCCGTCCGGGATGGTGATGTCACGACCACCACCTGGCATACCCCAAAAGGCGATCTGCGTGAGGTGGTACGCATGTGCCGGGAAGATAACGGCGCCGTATCCAGTAACTGGACGGAGCATCTGGTCAAGGGCCCGGAAGATCTTCCCGCCTTTAGCGCAATATTTGAAGACGAGGTCGTTGAGCCGAACCCGGAAGCGCTCGAACGTACCCGTCAAAGACGCCGGTTGATCGGTGACGATGGCATCCTGATGGGGTCCATGGACGGGACCCCGCTGGGCATGATGTACCGGATCTATTCCGGGGTTGCCGTCCTGGCATATCTCTGGGCCGATGCGCCGGACGCCCTGCGCGATTGTTTTGCGGTTATGGAGGCCAGCTACCTGAAACGGGTGGCCGTCGGAGTGCAATCGGATATCGATGTCCTTGTCAGTGTTGACGACACCTCGACCACGGCCATTTCGCCGGACATGTTTGCGGCCTGCAACCTGGAGCTGACTGATGCCCGGGCCCGGCTGGCCCATGCCGCCGGGAAGTTCTATTTTCACCATTCCTGCGGGCTGATCCGGGATTTACTGCCCCTGTACCGGCGAACGACGATGGATGCCGTGCATGCCTTCACCATCCCGCCGGTCGGCAATGTGACCGTTGCGGAAGGGCGCAAGCTGCTGGGGGACCGGATAACCATCTATGCGGGACTCCAGCAACTGGCCGGGCCGATGCAGGATCGTAAGGCCGTTCGTGTCGATATCCAGGCGATGCTCCGCGAAGCCCGGCCCTGGGATCATTTCATCCTGGGCATCGCTGGATATCCGAACCGGACCATGGAACAGATGCGTTTCGTGATTGATTGTTGCCGGGAAGCTTGCGATTGAGAAGCCCGACCCGTATCGCGGGATGTTTTCCCGCGAAATCATACCGGTAGCGGTGTCGCAGGTGATCCCCGTCACCGGGCAGGATAATCAGGCAGGGAGTGATATGAAATCGGACCAGTTGAACGGAATTGACCTTACCCGCATGCCGCAACCCTTTGTAGCGGGGCATCCGGAATATGCGGAACTGCACCAGTTTGCCTGGCGGCTGGCGGTGCGCCATATCCGCGAGACCAACGGGATCCGGCATATGGACACGGCCTGGGATCCTGCGCGGAATTACCAGTGGGTATGGGACCTGAGTTTTGTCGGGTTGTTCTGCCGTTACGCGGCCGACCTGGTGCCTGCGCTGGGCGCCTATGACCGGTTCTACCAACTCCAGCGGAATGATGGCTACATCTCCATGACCTATGATTTCACCACGGGTGAGGAGCCCTGGCCCAACCGCATCAACCCGCCCCTGTTCGCCTGGGCCGAGTGGGAATATTACCGGACCTCCGGGGATGCCTCGCGCCTGGCACGTTCCGTGGTGCATATCGAACGGCTGATGCAGTGGATTGACGCCAATCGTCGCGCCCCGTTCCGCCGGTGCCGGAAATTCCTGATGGACAAGATTCCCGACGTGAAGGATCCGGATGAACTCCTGCTGTACTGGTTCGAGGATTGCGGATCATCGGGCATGGATGATTCCCCCCGGACTCCGCGCTGCGCTGAAGCCGGCCGGCATTTTGCCTGGGTGGATTTGTGCGCCCAGATGGTCCTGTCCTTTCGTTGCCTGGCCGCGATGCACGGGGCGCTGGGGAACCATGACCGTGCCGTCGCCTGGTCCGCCCGTGCCGGGCAACTGACGGTGCAGATCAACCAGGAAATGTGGTGTGAACGCACCCGCTTCTACCACGACAAGTCGTTCCCCGTGAACTTCGTGGGGCACAAGACCGCAGCCTCGTTCTGGACCATCCTCGCCGGGATCTGCACGGGTGACCGCCTGACCTCGATGGTGGGACATCTGCTTGATCCGCGCGAATTCAACCGGCCGCTGCCGGTGCCGACCCTCTCCGCCGATGATGCCAACTACACACCGGAGGGGGTGTATTGGCTGGGTGGCGTCTGGGCCCCGACGAACTACATGATCACACGGGGCCTGATGCAGGCGGGGCAGGGGGATGTCGCCCATACCATCGCCGTGCGTTACCTGGACGGTTTGTGGGAAACGTATTCCAGCGTGGAACCCCATACGTTATGGGAATCCTACAGCCCGGAACGACCGGAACCCGGACTTGCAGCGTATACACGGAACCGGGTCAAACCGGACTTCGTGGGGTGGACCGGCATCGGACCGATTGCCATGCTGATCGAGAACGTGCTGGGGATTGACCTCGACGCGCCGGCTCGCCGGGTGACCTGGGATATCCGCCTGACGGATGAACATGGCATCCGACAGTTTCCCGTGGCGCCGGGCAAACGGGCGGAACTGATTTGCAGGGCCCGTTCGTCGGCGGATCAGCCGGCACGGGTGCAGGTGTTGTCCGATGCGCCCTTTGAATTGGTGGTTCGTTGTGCGGGACGGGTTCGTTCGATGCAGGTCGAGGCTGGCAAATCAACAAGCATGGATACCGGGAAAGAATAATCATGCAGACGACGCTTCAAGATTTCAAACGTGCGAATGGCCGGCTTCAGAAAGCGGAGAAGCTGGGGCACTATGAAATCACGTTCCCGTTACGGGGTGTTACGTTCTGATCCGGCTGTCCGGGTTTGACCCGGGTTTCGCGCCAGGCGCTGTCCGTCTGACGAACGCGGAGGACGGCGCTGGTTGCTGTGCGTGCGGAAATGGCAAACGTGCCGTGGTCCAGGTCATACGTGACGGTCCCGATGCTGTCGATGCTGTCAAAGATCACTTCAAAGGCCCGGGTTTTCAGGTAACCGGCCACGGTCATACGTCCCCGGCGGGGGAGGATGACCGGTTGGCGCGGGGGTGCAAGCTGGCGTTGGATCAGCGCCTGTCGACGGGCTTCCTGTTCGGGTGTGATGCCGCCGAAATGACCACCCGTTGCGGCCACACCTAGCAATTCGAAATATTCGATCCGGTGGCGGGTGCCGAGGCGTTCCGCCAGGTCGAGGTAACGACGGGCTTGTTCGACGGGACAGCGGGAATCGAGCTCCCCGTGCGTCATGGCGAGGGGGGTCAGCAGGTTGCCGACCGTGGTGAATCCGCCCCGGCTGGCATAGGCTTCGGGGCGGGTGGCAGGCGAGCCGCCGACCCAGCTTTTCCCTTCCATCTCGTCACGGAATTCGCCCGCGGAATCGTGTTCGTGCCAGAGGCCGTAGTCACTGATGCAGGCTTCGCAAACGGCCGTGCAGAAACGGTCCGGGAACTTTCCCAGCAATCCCAGCACGTTGCCGCCCCCGCCGCTGCCTCCGGTCAGGTAGATGCTGTCCGGCGTGGCAATGTGACCGGCATATTCGCGCAAGGCGAACGTTACGGCATCGACCACGTCCTGGAGTTCCCAGCCGTTGCAGTCGGGATGGCCGGTGGAATCGCCGCGGCCGCGCATGTCCGGTTCGATCAGGAACCAGCCGCTGTCCGCCACGGTAACAACATTATCCGGGTGGCAGCCATGTTTGGCCTCACCGTGCCAACCGTGCATGGAGACCAGGATGGGCCGGGGTTCAGGCGGCGTGATGAAATTGGCGAAAAGCCGGAGCGATGGATCCTGGGTTGATGGATATTCCCGATATACACGGGTGGCTGGGAGGGAAGACGGGCTCATGGCGTGTTGGAAGGTTCAACTTCCGGGACGGGTGGAAGGGGTTTGCGGCCCAGCATGCGGCGCATCAGTTGACGGGAATAATCAATGCCCTGGCGTCCCGCCAGCCAGATGCCGGCCAGGAACATGATCCAGCTGGATCCGTAGATTCCGGCGGCCAGTGCCGAGAAAAAGGCAGTCTGTCCGGTCCGGATGGCCAGCCAGCCGCACAAGGCGGCGCCGCCGAGTCCGAACGGCATGTTGATCACCAGCAGGAAAATGCCCAACTTGAATCGAAAGGTATGTTTCATGTATTCGCCCTTCCGGTGAATGGTTTCCGGAGCCCGGGAATCAACCGCAGGATGTTTTGATGATACAACTTCTTCAACACATCGTCGGGCAAACCCAGCCCATGAACCCGCCACCGATACCGTCCGAAGGTGCCGTCATAATCCGGATGGATGAAATACTCATCGGTGGTCTCATAAAAACGGAAGTGGTAGCGGTACATCTCGACCGAAGCCGGCATGTCGGTCCCGAAGATGATCCGGTCTTGGTAGCGGATGATGAACTGCCGGGCGGTATGAGGCTGGCGGCCCAGTTCATCTGTGCGGGCGGACAGGTCGATGAATGCGTTGGGATGCCGGTCGAGCAGGTTGCCGACATACTCAAGGTTTTCGGGGAAATTGGCCGCATGGGCCAGGATGAACGTGGTGTCGGGATGATTGGCGAGGAGCCGTGTCATTTCCTCCTGCAGGGTTATGAACCGGGGGAAACGTGGATCAACAAAGCTCCAGGAGGGGTACTTCTGCAAACTGCCGTAGTGTTCGTTGGCCGGTGTGACGGGCTCGAAGAATCCGTATGGATCCGCCTGGTGGAGCAGGACGGGAATTTTCAGGCGGGTGCAGGCCTGCCACACCGGTGCAAGCCGTTCATCACAGCAGGCGATGCGTCGGCCGTATGCGTCCCGGTAATGGAGACCCAGCTCTTTGAGGATCTTGAGTCCCTGTGCTCCCAGCCGGACGTGTTGTTCCAGCAGGGCAATGGCTTGTTCAACAAAAGCCCGCGCCTCGTCGAACAACGGTTCCGTGATGGGACGGGTGAACAGCGAGGTGGTGAATCCGTAGAACCGACCGGGATGCGGAGTCACGGCCCGCGCAAAGAATGGATCAATGGATGTGGCCTTGAACGCGTATCCGCCGGTCACCCATTGCAGTTCCACGTTGGCGGTCAAATCGCAGTATCCGACCACCCCGACCTGGTCCATCACCTCGACTACACGGTCGATGGAATCCCAGGCGGACCAGAGATGGTTGTGGGCGTCGATGACCGGGAACCTTGCCCGTTCCGGAATGTGTTCCGGGCTGAACAGGAAGGTATCCGGCCGGGGGTGAAGGTTCATGTGTTATGCCGTTGAAAACCAAGGGCCCGCAGGGATTGGTCCAGGGATTTCGATGCGCCGGTCAGGTGGATCCGGGTGAAGCGGAATTCCCGACGCATGGGATAATTGGACCGCAACTTGTCGAATTGGCGTTTGCGCTGGTCGGTCGGGAGGCTGGCGATGGCGCGGAACCGGGCATCATCCGCCTCGATGTCATACACGGCCTTGACGGCTTCCCGAAGCGCCTGCTGGTCGGTCTTGCCGGATGCGTTCAAGCGGTATTCGGGGACGGGTGGGGGGGGGAGATGGGGTTCCAGTTTCCAGGATGGCGCAACGCCGAGATGGCGGCAGGCGGACTCGTAAACCATCAGCGTGCCGTAAGCCTTGCCTTCGAAGGAGTGGCCGGCAATGTGGGGGGAGCCGAGATCCACGCGTGTTAGCAGATCGATCCGGAAATCCGGTTCGCCTTCCCATGTGTCGATGGTGGTATGGGAGACGATGTTGCGGTCCATGGCGTGCAGGAGGGCGTTGGTATCCGTGACGGCGCCCCGGGCGCAGTTTAAGTAAACGGTGCCGGGTTTCATGCGCTCGAAGAAACGGGCACCGGCCAGGTGATAGGTGGCGTCCTGTCCGTCCCGTGTCAGCGGTACATGCAGGGTGATGAAATCGGATTCTGCCAGCAGACGGTCGAGCGGGACGAAGGATTCGCCCGGGGCCGCATCACCGGCGCGTTCGCGGGGCGGATCGTTGCGAAGGACCTTCATGCCGAGTGCCAGACCCTTGCTGACCACCCGTTTGCCCACGTTGCCCACGCCGATGACCCCGAGGGTTTTGCCGACCAGGGTCAGGCCATGGTGTTCCGCCACGCACAGCAGGGCGGCGGTGACATATTCCGAGACGCTGTTGGCGTTACAACCGGGGGCGAAGCACCAGTGGATGCCGCGCTGTTCGAGGTAGGGGATATCCATGTGGTCGGTGCCGATGGTGGCGGTGCCGACAAAGCGGACCCGGCTGTTCTCCAGCAGGGCGGCATCCACCCGCGTGGTCGATCGGATGGCCATTAGTTCCGCGTCCTGCACATCGGCGGGAGTCAGGTTCCGGCCTTCGAGCACGATGGGGTTGCCGAGGGTCCGGAATGCTTCCTCGACGAACGGCATGTTGGTTGAACAAACGATTTTCATGATCTGGAACCCTACAATGTGAAAGGCCTCCTGACAAGCGCCGTCGCGGAGCGTAGTGTTCAGAATATGAATCCTTTCATGTCTGCATCTCTAACACCGATTCGTACAGGCAGGCTATGGCCGCCGGCGCCACATCGCTTTGCAGGTTGTGTGCCGGGGCAAAGATATAGCCGCCGGACCGTTGAGGGTCCATCATATCCAGCAGTTCACGGACCGCCGGGCGGATCATGGCGGGATCGTTCGACGGCAACACCTGCTGGGTATCCAGCCCGCCGTGGAAAACGATCCGGTCCCCGTATGCCGACTTCAGCCGGGCCGGATCCATCCCGGCCGCGCGAGGCTGGATCGGGTTGAGTATCCGGACCCCGATCTCGATCAGGTCGGGGATGATATCAAACACCGCCCCGCACGTGTGGTGCATATATACGGCATCCGTGAAGCATGCGGTATAGCTGATGCGCTCCTTCATATAGGGCTTCACGAACTCCCGCCACATCGTCGGGCTCATGAAAAGCCCGGACTGGGTGCCGAAATCATCCCCGCTGGTGGTCAGGTGGATATGCCGGCCCAGGCGGCCATAGTACTCCCGTATGATCAGCTTCTGGAACTCAAGTATCCTGCCGAACAGCAGGTGAATGAATTCCGGCTCCAACGCGAGCATCATCATGATGTGATCGTACCCGCACAGCCAGCACGCCAGCTCAAGGACCCCGAACACCGGGTGTTCCCCCACCACCACGCAGGGGCTGTTTGCCTGCAGCACGCGGGCCCGTATGGCCCACTCATCGATCCGGTCAATCTGCAGCTGGGCCAGCGTCGGCAGCTCGTAGGCGGCCAGCTCGTCCATCCCCGCGTTTCGCAGCGGACCGTCGACGATCTCCCAATACATCCCGCTGTAATGGTAATGGATGCCAAAACAGTCGGTATGGTCGGTATCGGAGATCCTGCCGGTGCGCGGCGTGTCAAAGGCTGCCAACCCGCCAACCCGCCGGAAGTCCACGTCAAACCGCTCCAGTATCCGCCGGTCCAGCTTGTCATAATCGGGCGGCGCCTCCCCAACCAGTCCGAGGTGCGCCGCAAGCCCTGCCGTCGTCTCCGCGCTCTCGATGGTTGACTGCGGCGTACCCCCCAGGTCGATCGGACAACGATCCACCGGCTGGTGGTCAAGCGTCGCCCGGAACCGCTCTCGGTAGATGCTCTGCTTCACGGTCAAGGGTTCCCCATCCCTACTGGCCGACCCGGCTCAAAGTCCCTGGAAAGCCTGGCGTATCCACTGGTAGTTCTGCTCGCTCATCCCCAGGCACGCGTAGTCCTCGATATAGGCGATGAATCCCCCGTCAAACTTCCCCAGCTCATCGCGCAGCATGCGGGTGTATGCGAACAGCTCCTCCCGGCTTCCGGATATCGCCACGCGCTGGTGGTCCACTGAACAGCAGAAGCACACCCGGCCGCCGAACTCCCTCGAAAGCCACCGGACCCCCAGCAGGTCCGGCTGCAACAGCTCAAGCACGTCCACGCCGATATCGATCATATCCCCGATGATGCTTGAGACATCGCCGCAGGAATGAAACCACACCTTCTTGCCGGCCTTGTGGGCGATGGCGAACTGCTTCTCGTAGCGCGGGCGAAACACCTCGCGCCACAGATCGGGCGACAGGATCAGGCCGTTCTGCGTTCCCCAATCGTCGCCGAAGGAGACCACGTCGATCGCGTGCGTACACCCCCGCCGGATCATCTCGCTCTCAAAATCAACAACCAGATCCAGCACCTGTTCCGCGCGTCCGCGATCCAGGTAAAGGTCCTCCAGAAAGGACTCAAACCCCCGCAGGAACGTCGCATGGTTGAATCCCGTGATCCCCAGCCCGAACTTCACCAGCTTTCCGTCAGCGGCGGCGATGGCCTTGTCAAGGCCGGCAAGCCGGCCCGGCGCGGCAGGATCCGGCGGCGTGTAGCGGGCGAGGTTTCCCCAATTGCCCAGCGGGGGTGCGATTGGCTGGCCCATGGTACCGTCGAGCCGTTCCCAGATGAACCCCCACTCACTGGTTTCCGGGGTTGGCGGAACGTACCCCTCGGGAGAGCCGAACCCGACCCCGACCGTATCCGAATACTCGAAGTCCCGGTTGCCATAGTGCAGGGGTACACGCGGGGGGGATCTGCGCTCAATGGCGCGAAGTACGATTTCTCTCCGGTTCACAGGCGAAAACGATGCCTGAACACCGCCGTGAAAACAAGCAGGAAGCGCGGGACCACGGCGTGGTCTAAAGGTGCGCTTCCAACTGGATATTTCACCAAGCTCGGATTACCTTGGTTGCATCGCTGACGGTAAGGAGGTTCCCCATGTTCAAGTGGATAATGGTTGTTCTCATGATTGTCGCGGTTCTGTTCGTGGCAGTCGGCCTGATTCTGCCGAAGACCTTTCAAATAAGCCGTACCGTCAGAATTCAGGCCCATCAGGCACGAGTCCTCCGCTGCATCAGCCGGCTGGATTCCTGGGAATCCTGGTGGCCATGGGATCGACATAACGTAGGACATCGACTGGTGATTGAAGAGCCCGCGAATGTCGGAGCGAGGATGTCGTGGAGTGGCCGTCCTGCGCCGGGACGGCTTGTTCTCACGAAGACGGCGATCGCTCGTGTCGAGTACGATGTGTATTTCAACGCCAACACCCGGTCCGATAAAGGCGCCTTCGAGATCAGGGCCTCCAAGCAGGGAACAGAACTCACCTGGCGTGTGGCTGGTCACTTCGAAACACCTATTATCGGCAGCTATCTGGCGCTTATTGCAGACGCCATGCACGGGGGGATGATCGAGTGGGGACTGGACAACATCAAGGATTTGGCGGAAGCCGACAAGTCGGAGCTTAACCTGTACTACAAAGATGAGCAAGGAAACGAAGCCGTCGAGAAAATTCATTAAGAAGAGCGTGATGCCAGCACGGCGTCACAGCCTGTCGCCGCTAGCGCGGGTCAGGCTGAACGCCAACGATC
>Ga0156641_1175_pt1 | contig 11158 bp, 12 predicted proteins | sample RifOxyC3_FD_110715 | JGI IMG/M metagenome (GOLD analysis project Ga0156641, IMG submission 110715) | Lentisphaerae bacterium RIFOXYC12_FULL_60_16 | reverse complement strand
AAGCGCACAACCGCGAACACCGCCAGGGTGAGTGCGAGCCATCCGATCCGCCGCGTGGTTGACGTGGCCCGGCGCATGGCCGGCAGGGTCAGCACGGTCAGGACCGCGGCGAAGAACGGGTTGGCGAACGGCAGGAGCGTCTGCTCAAGCTGGTGGATTAACGGCATCGTCACCATGGTGCATCTTTCGGATGGTCAGCAGGATAAACAGGATGCTCATCGGGACGAGGTACCAGAGGGAGTACAAGCCGGCATGACTGTCGGCGATGACCTCGATGGATGCCAGTTGGCCGTCCGAATCGCCGGCGGGATCGTGCCAGCGCACGATACGGTAATGATCCGGGCGGCCGGGATCGACGATCCAGCCGGGCCGGAGCGTGAACGTGGCACGGGTGTCCGGTCCCCAGACCAGGCGGTAGGGGGGAACGGGGTTGGTCGGGATGGTGGCGGGGACATGGAAGGCCAGGCGAATCGAGACCATGGAGCCGAACTCGGTGGTGGCGTCCGCGGGGTCAAGCCAGTATTCGATGGGGGTATTGTCCGGGCTGAAGAGGGAGACTTGTTCAGGGCCGGAAACGGCGAACCGCGCATCGTTGAACCGGAGGAGGGCAACAGCCTGGGTGGGGGATACGAATTCCTGCAAGCCGATCCGGTATCCGGACAGGGCTGGCGCGGGTTCGGCGTGGAAGGTGAGCAGGACCTCACCGGTCCCGGTTGCGCGGATGGACACGGCAACCAGCAAGCCCAGCGCGATCAGTGTCGGGATGAGGCGGTTACTCCACGACGAACTGGTCATAGACCACCGGGTTGTTGAGCGACAGCGGGTTGCCCCGCCAGAAGTCCTTGTACTCGCGGTTGTTCTTGGCCGTGGTCCGGGTCAGGTTCAGGTAGAAGCGGTTATCGGCATCGATGCCCAGGAGGGCGCGGGGGATGCGGCATTCAAGCTGCCGGCCGTCGGCTGATTTTTTCACCGTAATCTTGCCGGCATGTTCGTCGGTGAGGGCTTTGCCGGCGACCCGGTCGATTTTCACCATGCGGGGTTCATCATCGGGTGTGGGGGCGGCATAGATGGTGGCGATATCTTCCGTGGCTTCGGAACGTCCTTCGAACGCCAGCAGGCAATACAGGTAGGTGGCGTCGGCAGCGATGCGGAACCGGGGTTGTTCCGTGGAGCGCTGGTTGGCGAGATATTTGCCGGCTGCGGTGACCTCGTAGAAATCCGTACACAGGATGGAGGACGCCCATTCCGCGGCGGCGGGTTCGCCATCGACGGCAATTCCCTTGGCGGGTTTGAGCTTGTGGGTGCCGCAGGCGTTGCCCAGGTCCACGGTCTTGAATTCCTGGGCGGGGTTTCCCCCGTTGAACAGGCGGAGGTCGATCTTGTAGGCGCCGTCGGGAATGCCCGGTTTGCGCTTGAGGGTGATGTCGAAATATTCCTTCTTGCCGCCCTGCTTGACGGTCCGGAGTTTGGGGAAGCCTTTCCAATCGGTTCCCGGTACGGCGGATGAATCGAACTGGGTTGACCGGACCTCGAGGTTGATGTTGGCGATGTCGCGGTCCATGGTGTTCAGCAGGTAGACGCGGAAGGATGCGGTCTCGCCGATACGCAGCTGGCCGTCGCGCACGTCCACCTTGACGGCGAGGTTGTCATCCGCCTGGGCGAACACGTCATTACACAGGTGGGCGTGACCCGCTGAGGGGATCGACATCATGATACACGCAACTGCCAGCATGACGGAAAATGATTTCATCCCTTTCGGCCCCCTTTAAATACAAATTCGCATTAATTATACACCATCAGATGGTGCAGGGGAACGGAAAACGGAAATGTCCTTGTTTAAGATGTACGGGCTCCGGGTATCATGAAACTGTAAAGGTGCGAGGCGCTGGCGAAATAGATCCGCCCATCGAGAATATCGCCGCCTGCGTGGATCGGGACGGGTGAATCAACCATCCACGTCAACGTGAAGGGGTTGGTGTTGACCCGGGCAATACCTTTCAGAAACAGGACATAAATCGTCCCGTCCGGGGCCATCAGCATCTTGCGCTGACCCTGCTGGTAACCCAGAAGCCCGAACTTCGGTTCCAGGTTTTCCTCATGCAGCAGGACCCGCCGGACAGGGTCAGGGTCAAACACAAAGAATCGGGCGGCATCGGCCATTCCGTAAACCAACCCATCCCGGCCGGTACATAGATCCGAGTACCCCTGTACGTTGCGCAGGACCACATCATGCCATTCGATCCGGCGACTGGTGATGTCGAGAATAAAGAGTTCGGATTCGGCGGCTTTCCGCTCACCGCCGGTTCCGGGATCCGTTGTGCCGCCGCCAAGCACCTTGTTGCCGGGCAATGGCGCCAGGCTCATCGTGGAATGGTCCGGCAACAGATCCGTATGTTCCACCAGGGTCCCGGCTTGTTTCCGGCGATCCCAGAACAGGAGCCCCCCTCCGGTGTATCCGTAACCCGGGGTTCCGGCCAGGATCACCGTGTTTCCGTCCGGGCAGGCGAGCAATTTATGGGGACGGTTGATGGACGGCTCGCATTCGGTCAGGAACCGGGGATTGGAATCCGCCACTCCCTTTTCCGTGCGGCCCCAGGCTGTCGCCGGATCCCATTCCAGCAGAAATCCCCGGATATAACCGCCTACAAACATCCGGTCCCCCTGGCGTGCGAGCGTATTAAACTGTCCAAAACCTTCATGGTTGATCCACGTATCGGTTCCGGGATTGTATTGGAACGCGCGCATGGGGAACGCCGTCCCCCCGCACACGGTCCCATCCGGGGAAGCCGCCACCCCCATAATGTGGGCACCGTCACTGCTGTAGGTGAAAGTCCGTTCATAACGTTTCCCCGTGGCCGGATCTTCCACCACCAGCTGATGATCCAGCAGGTTGCAGGCGATCAGTTGCTTCCCGTCCGGGAAACGTGCATGAAACAGACCCTGGCTCGACGTGATGATGGGTTTGGGTTGCCGGTTCAGATGCGCACCGATGCGGGTTGCCTTGCCCCGGTACAGTTCATACCAGTTGTCATCCTGCCCTTGAAGGGGCTGACCGTAGACTTTCCCGTTCAGGTCCCGGTATACCAGGGCGGTCCCGATACCCCGTTCGGCATCGGCCAGCAGGGATACGGCCTTCCCGGTGGCAGGTTCAAACGCCACGATCTGGCCGGCGGTATTGCCCAGCCCGAAATAGATCCACCCGGCATCATCAGCCGCGACGAATCGCTGGTACTGGCGCCAGTTCTCATGATGGACATGCCCGTAATCCCGGAAATCGCGGATGGTCGGATTGAACGAGACCACCCCGCTGTCGGGATAGGTAACCGACCAGATTACGCCCTGATCATCCTCCGTCATGCCCATGGCCATCTGCGGAGCGGTTGTATGGCAAAACGTGAACGTTGCGGTAGCCGGATCAAATTCGATGAAATGGCTGTTGAAATGGGTATAGAAACGATTCCGGCTGGAAAGGATCGAGGCATACGGGCAATCGCCTCCGGTGGGGAATGGCACCGGGATTTCGCGGGTCTGACCGGTCTCTGCATCGATCATCAGCAGGGCGTATCCGCCCCGGTGATCGAACAGCCAGACCAGGACAACCTTGCGCCCCTGGCCATCGACTGTGGCGACCGTACCGCGATGGTTGCTGACCGGTGTGGCCACGCCATGATCGACAAACCCGTTTTCCAGATTCTTTTTCATGTTTCACTCCATCTTTTGACTCTTCCCATGATCATCAACCATCAACCGCAACCGTCGTCCAGGCAAGAACGAGGTAACGTGCGAGTTTACCTGACAGTACCAGGACCAGAAACAGCCACCAGGGTGTTCGGAAGAGACCGCTGAACGCGCAGAGCGGGTCCCCGAGAATCGGTACCCACGAGAACAGCAGGGACCATGCCCCGTGCCGGGCGTAAACGCGGCGGGCACGTTCCAGGGATTCCGGATTGATCTTGAGCAGCCGGGTGACGAGAACTTGCCCTCCCCACAGGCCGAGGGCATAGGTGGTGCAGGCGCCGAGCGTATTGCCGGCCGTGGCGACTGTCACCGTAAGCGGGAGTGAATAGCCCTTGAGTAAAAGCGCCACCAGGAGCCATTCGGAGCCCACCGGCAACACGGTCGATGCCAGGAAGCTTATCACAAAGAGGGAACCGTAGGCGGACCCTGGTATGATTAAATCCATGCGCGAACCCTAGTGCTTTTCCGGTCACGATGTACAACGCTTTTCACCTCGTTCACGCGTGTTTATGCTCGAAGTTCTGAAATCATCCCTGATAGTGTGACGGGAGATCAACCATGCCTGGGTGGCGGAATGGCAGACGCAACGGACTTAAAATCCGTTTGCTGAAAGGCAGTGCGGGTTCGACTCCCGCCCCAGGCACCAGCACCCTGGAAGGTAGCGCGGAGGGAGCGAGCAAGGCTGACTTCGCTTCGCGCGTCAGCGCAGGGAACATCGCATGAAGAACTCCATGGACCGACAGCTTGAGAAGCGGCTTTCCGACCGCGCCGTGGCAATAGGGCGGGAAGGGAACGTGACGGCGTTTGGGGAATTGTTGGAATTGTTGCGGTCATCCTCGGCCAACGCGCGCCGCCTGGCGGCGTCGGCGTTGGGCAAGTTGGCCTGGATGGGTGTGGATCAGGCGGTTGCGGTGGCGGCACTTGTGCCCGTGGCGCGGCGGGACCCGCATACCCAAACCCGGCAATACGCCATCAAAGCGTTGAAGGCCTACGGCGCCGCAGCGCGGGATTCTCTGTCCGACTTGCGCGACATGGCAGCCAACCCTGCGGAGAAAGCGTACATCCGGCGTGACGCGACCGCTGCCGTGGCCTTCATCGAGGAGGCCGTGCGCGTCGCGGCCGATGCGGCCGAACACCGTTGTCAGCGCTGCAACGCCCGAGTCTCGGCGAACGAGTTCGCCCGATCCAACCAGGCATTTCAGCGGGTATTCTGCGACCGGTGTTTTGACGAGGTGTTCCTTGAACGACGCAATTTCGAAATGCAGGTGGAACTGAACAAGACCATCGAGGCGCACGACGGTACGGTGGTGCAGTCCGAGGGCGAGCGACGCATCGCGGAGTGGCTCACGAACCACGGCATCGCGTACCGTTACGACGCCAAGTTTCGTATCATTGGCGAATTTCAGATTCGGCCCGACTTCTACCTGCCTGAACTGGACGCTTATATCGAGTATTGGGGCCTGGACACGCCACAGTACAAAATGAGCATGTATAAGAAGCAGACGCTCTATCAGCAGGAAGGCAAGCGGCTGATCTCGGTGTATCCGGCCGACCTGCCGGGTCTGGGCGGCCTGCTGACCGCGAAGCTGAGAATGTTCGGGTACGTGGTGGGTATTGACGAGCGAAGCGAAGTCAGCCGATAGCTGATAGGCCAGCCACCAGTCTCCGTGCACATGCCAGAATCGAAAGACGTCGGGCATCGAGGTCAGCGGTACGGCCCCGGACTGTGCACCAGGGCGAGGTTCTTGCCGGTGCCGCCGCCAAATGGCCTTTACAGCAGCAGGTGTGCGGAACTCCAGTCGTCGTTGAACCCGCCATATCGGAGCAGTTCCGCTGCAAGCTCCCGGACCGCTTCCTCGCCCTTGACCGTTTGCCGGGCTCCGCTGGATTCCTCCGGCATGTCTTCGGCCAGGGCCAGCAACGTATGTATGGCCTCGATGGATTCGCCGGGCTGGTCCGTGGGGGCCGGGCCATTCCCGTGCGGCAGGACCAGTGTGATCACCAGCAGGCTGGCAGCCAGCGCCAATGCCCCTGCAATTGACGGGGCCCACATCCGACGCCGCGAGGGATGCGCCTGCGCCAGGATGTTCCGGACCACCCAGGGTGAAGGGCCTGCTCCGGCCAGCGCCGGTTTTGCAACCTTGTTTAAACGGTTCAAATCATCCCGATACCGGCGGCAATCGGCGCAGCCGGCGAGATGCCAGTCCAGCTCAACCCGTTGATCCGCCGACAATTCACCCGAATCCGCCAGCAATATCAGGTTTGTATAATCGTTGCAGTTCATGGCCTGCCCCCTTTCCGCATGCATCATCCCGCAGCCATCAGCGGCCTCAACTTGTTCAACGCATATTGCATCCGCGCCAGCGCGGTATTGATCGACACCTTCTGGATCCGGGCAATCTCCTTGAACGGCAGATCCGACTCCACCCGCATCAGGAACACTTCCCGCTGATCGGGCGGCAAGGTCGCCACGGCCCGTTCAATCTGCCGCCCCAGGTCTCCCGCCGCCAGCGCCTCGGCCGGTGTGGCCTCCGGCGACGCCACCCGGTCGATCAATGGCCGTTCACCCGCCTCGTCGGTCACGTCGAGGGTCAGATCCGGGGTACGCTTGCGGCTCCGGTCGATCACCAGGTTGTGCGCCACCCGCATGAGCCATCCTCCCAGGTTCCCGCCCCGGAACGCTTCCGGTTTCCGGATCACCTTCAACCAGACATCCTGAAACAACTCCTCCGCATCCGCCGTATTCCTGCACATGTTCACCAGGTAACCGAACAATGGCCCCCGGTGCCTTTCTATCAGGCGCTCCAAGGCGGCTTCCTCGCCGTCCCGGTATGCCGCCCAATCCGCCTGATCAACGGGTTCCACCATGGTTGCCTGTCTCTGGGTAATTAACGAATCAACACCGGTCTTTATTGTACCGTTCCGGCCCAGTGCCGGATTTCAACGAAACCCCGGTACAATATGTCCAAGCCCCACCGGTAGGCCATGCCGGCGCACTGGTTTAATTCCATGACAAATTTCTCCAGGGTGGCTTCCGACACCATCACCACCCAGAACCCGATACCCAGCACATTCAGCAGCAGGATCAGGGTATAAGACAGTATCCGGCCATAGGCCAGGATGTCACTCTGGCGCTGCAACAGGGTGACCAGGGTGAACGTCGCATGGAAACCCCAGGTGAACCCCACCAGTGCCAGCCAGACCAGGTAGGCTCGTTCCACCTCCAGAAAGATCGACAGGACATAATACACGGTTATGACGATAAACGTGTACAGGGGGAAGAAGTAGGGAGCCAGGGTTATCCAGACATTGGTTTTGCTCAAGGTTACACTGCCATGGTCCCGGCCAACCTTCAGCTTGCTGACCCGCGCACCCATCAGCCACCCCCACAGGGCATGGGTCAATTCATGCCCCAGCACGTACAGGCGCGCCGGACGCGGCAGCGTCAGGTACAGGATCTGCCACAGCATGAAACCGCCGATCAGCGCCCAGAATGTCGGCGGAAGGTTGCGCCCGATCTCCGGATCGATGGACCGGACCAGCCGGAATACGGCCATGGCCACGCCCCAGCACAGGGGCATCAACACGATTCCCGCCAGGTTGAATGCCAGACGCTCTAACATGTTTCCCCTTGTGACGATCCGCTTGCCACCCGCACGCCATGGACGTACCATGCCTGCACCCGAAATACAATACGGTAGTCACAAGGGAACGATCCGAATCCCATGGCAATTAACCCACAACGCATCCTGGTGACCGGTGGTTCCGGATTCATCGGCACCAACCTGATCACCGCGTTCCTGCAGCAAGGGCACATCGTGTGCAATCTGGACATCGGCGCCCCGCTTGATCCGGTTCACGCTGCACTCCGGCGATCCTGCGATATCCTGGATGCATCCGGCTTGCATGCGGCCCTGCAGGACTTTGCCCCGGACGCGGTCATTCACCTGGCCGCCCGTACCGACTGCGTGGAAAATGTGGATGTCCACACGGCCTACCGGGTCAACATCGAGGGGACCCAAAACCTCCTGAGCGCCTCGGCCTCCTGTCAGTCGGTAAAACGCTGGATCCTGGCTTCCTCGCAATACGTGATTGGTCCTGAAAAAAAGCCCGCCTCCCTTGATGATTACGGCCCGCATACCGTTTACGGCCAGAGCAAGGTCATGGCCGAACAGGCCGTGAAATCCGGCGACTGGCCGTTCACCTGGACCATTGCCCGGCTGACCAATATCTGGGGGCCCTGGCACCTCCGGTACCGGCGGGAGGCATGGGAAGTCATCCGGCGCGGCCGCTACCTGCATCCTGGCTGGGAACCGGTGATCCGGTGCTACGGATATGTCGGCAACATCGTGCATTATGTCTGCCGGTTACTGACCCTGGACAGCGGTATCGTCAACCGGCAGACCTTCTACTTGGGCGATCCGCCCATCGACATCTACGAGTGGGTCAACGCGTTCTCCCTGGAACTGCGCGGCAAGCCGGCACGGCGCGTGCCCCGCTTTGCCGTTCGCCTGATCGCCCTGGCCGGCGATTGCCTGGCCGCGGCCGGGCAATCGTTCCCCATCACCTCATCCCGTTACCGTAGCATGACCCAGGATTACCTGACGCCGATGGACCGCACCTTTGCGGTGCTGGGGCCCCCACCCGTCCCCCTCCGTGAAGGCGTCAAGCAGACCGTCGCCTGGTTGAAGGATTATGGATTTCCGGACCAGGCGGGTTAAGTGATTCCGGTCGGGTAGGGGACCCTCCCTAGAACGGCAGCAGGACGTGGGTCTTGATCAGTTCCAGGGCAAACGGATACAAGGCCAGGCAGGCGCCGGACCCGATCAGCCGCCAGCCGGTTCCCGGTTCCGGCCCTGGATTTTCCAGCCGGAAACAGGGTTCCATCAATTCCTGCAGGCACAGCGGCAGATAGAGGATGAGAAACACCAGCACGATGGCCGGCGCCAGTACCAGCCAGGCCGCCGGATGGATATCATCAACCCCTTCAAATCCGATGATCGCATCCCAATAGACGGTGAAGGCGATACATTGAAAGGCCACCATCATCCAGCGGGCCAGGAACAACCGCCACGCCGGCGGTTCCCGATCAACGGTTCGCCGTGCAGCCGCGCCCACCCACAACACCACTTCCCGGAAGAACATCACAACGAACAGGATCGGCGCCAGGATCGAAGGTTCATCTCCTTCGGTTCCATCCCCCATGAGTCCCCACAGGCTCAGGGCGCCCAGCAAAAGGAAATAGGCAAGGAGGACGTGGCTGATCACCAGCCCGGCGCCCAGCCGCATGGACATTCCCTGTGCAAACGGGGAGCCTCCGCGTATTCGCCAGGACGATGCCAGCCACCAGACGGCAAAGGTTTCCGCGACCAGGGCGGCGGCAATTATCCAGCCGGCTGCCGGCAAGGCTCCCTGTTCGTGCACCGCGTCACGGAGCAGGGGAGTCACGACCGGGGTCACCGCCAGCGCATACGCATAAAATGCCAGCGTCTCAAGCCAACGTCCCGGTGAAGTTGAAGCTTCGCGTGACACCCGGTTCATCGTCGTACGTTATTTGGCCGCCGGTGCAGCTTCCTTTTTCTTCCGGATCACTTCGGCGCCACCCAGATCGCCCAGCTGCGCGTCCTTTAGATCCGTCCACAGCGTGCCATCTCCGGCGTGCAGGATATTGATCCCGATCTGCGGGTTGAGCGAGGTTGCCAGCACCCACAGGTTGTAGGCCATCGGGTCGTCGAACGACTTGATCTTGATCTGGGCGCCCATGGCCTTCTCGCCTTCCACCAGCCCGTAGGCATCGGCTTCCGCCTTGCCGAGTCGCATGGTCCGTTCCGCCTGCACCCCTGCGGTCTGCTTGGCGACGTCCGCCACCTGCTTGATCGTGGTGGCGGCGATCTGGGCCACCTCTTTTTCCTGTTCCGCCAGGATCTCGGCCTTGATCTTCTCGGTTTCCTGCGCCACCGTTTCGCGGCGCTGTTCAATCAGGCTCATTTCCGTGTTGAGTTGGGCCTGTATTTTCGCCGTGTTCTGCTTCTCCTTGTTGGTGAGGTCCATTTCCATCGCCAGGCTGGCCTGCTGGATGGGGTCCAGGATCTGCATCGGCACATTCACATGGCGGATCAGCGCACTATGGATGTTGATCCGGCGGTCCGCCAGGGTGCGTGCCAGGGTATCGGTCAGGTCATTTTGGAACTTCTCGCGGCCTTCACCCACGATGAAATCCTTGGCGCCGTAGGCCGACCCCTTAAGCCGCGAGACCGACAGGATCTGGGGCATGATCACCTTGTCCACCACGGCCGGAAGATCGCCGTAACTGCGGTACAACCAGGCAATGTGTTTCGGCAGGAGTTCGAATTCCACCGTCATGTCCAGACTGATCTCGAACCCATCGCGGGACGGAAACTCGACAAACTGGGACAGCACAAACACATTCCCGTCCGACAGCTGGGCCTGCTTGGGCACCGCCACCCGCGGCTTGCCCACCTGCATTTGCGGCGCCATCTTGCTCTCGGCGGAAACTCCACGACTCCCCGCCCCGCTTGCCGTCGCGCTCTGTTGCGACAGGTAATCGGCGCGTCGTTCAGCCTGCTTGCTGAGCTGGCTCTGTTGCAGCACATTCATGGCCGCATTGTCGGTCATGATTTGGCCCTTGGTCAACACCGCGCTACCCATCTTGCCCAGCAGGGATACCTGGTTGACGCCGATCTCCAGCACGTTGACGCTGATCTCGCGCGGGTTGATATAATACAAGCCGGGCTGGAGAATATCCTGTCGGACCCCTTTCTCGCCCGCCTTCGCGAACTCGCCTTCCGGCGCCTGGCGTCCGGATAATGATGTCATCACACCGGCATACCCGATGGGGATCGGTGTGGCGTCCACCAGGTCAACCTGGTACCCGACCGGATTCATGCGGTAGGTGCCGGGGCCCAGTACGCGGCGCCAGATACCCTTCTGGCCTTCCTCGGCGAGGAATTCGTCTTCCGGAAGGTTTGTCCCGACCCCGGCCGTAACAATCCCGACCTTGCCCGGCAGGACCTTGATGACCGGCTGAATTTTATGCTCATATAGGATCGGGTTCAGGAAATGCCGCCCTTCCCCAAGCACATTCTCGCGCACGCCCTTCTGGGCGTCATGCGCCAGGATCTGGTCGGCAGGCAGGGCTTTCCCCCGCTTGGCTGTGATCACCGCCATATACCCCGGCTGCACGTAGAACCGGCAGAATCCCCAGGTCCAGACCAGCCAGGCAAACGCCACCATCACCACCAGTAAGAAAATCGCCTTTTTCATTTCGTCACCTCTTTCCGCTGCGGCACATAGGGCAGGAACAAGCCGCCCAGGCTGTCTTCCCCGTCACCGCTGAGAATCGTCTGGATCTGCGGTCCAACCCGTTCATAGAACGCATGCCGGGCGAACATCATGCCGG
>Ga0156641_1100_pt1 | contig 11441 bp, 13 predicted proteins | sample RifOxyC3_FD_110715 | JGI IMG/M metagenome (GOLD analysis project Ga0156641, IMG submission 110715) | Lentisphaerae bacterium RIFOXYC12_FULL_60_16 | reverse complement strand
CGGATGTCATCATGTCGTTTCGGGGGAACCTACACCATCCGCCTGCGCGTTGGAACGTAAAACAAACGGGGCCGGATGCAGGCATCCGGCCCCGTCATGCAGTCGCGGTGTTGGTCAGTTGCCCTGGCGGCCGCCGACGCCCTTGGTCGAGGCGGTGATACCCTTGCCCTTTTCCTTGGGGCGCAGATCGCGAACCGCCTGTCCGGCCTTCCACATTTCGGAGTTGTGCATGGTGGCCAGTTCGGCATCGAGCTTCTGCTTGTAGTTCTTGGCACCGCAGATGGTGATGACGCGCTTGGTTTCAGCGCCGGTCTTGACCCGGTGGTAGAGCTGCTTGAACACCGGCATGACCGCTGCCTTGAACTTTGGCTTCCAGTCCAGCGCGCCGCGCTGGGCGGTGGCGGAACAGTTCATGAACATCCAGTCCATGCCGTTTTCATCGACCAAACGGATCAGGCTCTGGGTGAGTTCCTCAACCGTCTCGTTGAACGCTTCGCTGGGGGAGTGACCGTGCTTGCGCAGGGTGTCGTATTGGGCTTCCATGACACCGGCCAGGGCACCCATGAGGATGCCGCGTTCACCGGTCAGGTCGCTGTAGACCTCATGTTCAAACGAGGTGGGGAACAGGTAGCCGGACCCGATCCCGATACCCAGGGCAATGCAGCGTTCCTCGGCATGGCCGGTGGAGTCCTGGAACACGGCGTAGCTGGAGTTGATGCCGGCACCGGACAGGAAGTTACGGCGGACAGAGGTTCCGGATCCCTTCGGGGCCACCATGATCACGTCCACGAACGGGGGTGGGATCACCTTGGTCTGATCCTTGTATACGATCGAGAAACCGTGTGAGAAATAGACCGCGTCGCCCTTCTTGAGCTGGCGCTTGATCGTCGGCCAGACCACGCGCTGGGCGGCGTCGGTAACCAGGACCTGGATCACCGTTCCGCAGCGGGAGGCTTCCTCGATGTCGAACAGGGTCTTGCCGGGCACCCAGCCGTCCCGGATGGCGCGGTCCCAGTCCTTCTTGAAGGCGGGTGACTGCCCGATGATCACGCGGAAACCGTTGTCCTTGAGGTTCAATGCCTGGGCCGGCCCCTGAACGCCATAACCGATGATGGCGATGGTTTCGTTCTTCAGCACTTTGCGAGCCTTGCTCATCGGGAATTCACTGCGCATGACGACGCGTTCATTGGTGCCACCGAAATTGATGCGAGCCATTTGGTATTCCTCCTTGACTTCCAGCCCATTCTGCCGTTTCGTGCCGCCGTCTGGCGGAGCGTGCGTGGCCGGAATAACGGGGGGCATCCTACGCCCCCGGAGGGCGGGGTTCAATGGTTTTTTATCGAAGCGGGGGACAAGATGAACCGTGAACCGTCCGGGGTTGCTGGTGTCCGTCGCCGGCCGGTGCGGGCTGTCAGCCTGTTGTCGGGCGGGCTGGACAGCCAGTTGGCGATATGCGTGTTGCGGGAGCAGGGGATCGAGGTGACCGGTGTGGTCTTCAAGAGTCCGTTTTTCAGCCTCGACCTGGCGAACCGTGCCGCCCGTCAACTTGCGGTCCGGCTGGAGGTCCTGGATTTCACGGCGGACATCCTCGATTTACTGGCACATCCCCGGCACGGGTTCGGATCCTGCCTGAACCCGTGCATTGATTGTCATGCCCGCATGATCCGCCGGGCCGGTGAATTCATGCAGGCCAACGGCATGGATTTCATCAGTACGGGTGAGGTGCTGAATGAACGCCCGATGTCGCAGAATGGCCGGACCCTGGGGGTCGTGGCGGAGGATTCCGGGTTTGCCGACTGGCTGGTGAGGCCCTTGTCCGCCAAACGGCTCAAGGAAACCCGTCCGGAACGTGAGGGTTTGGTGGACCGTTCGCGCCTGCTGGATCTGGAAGGCCGGAGCCGGAAACCGCAGTTTGCGCTGGCGGTCCGCTACGGGCTGACGGATATTCCCACGCCGGCCGGCGGTTGCCGGTTGACGGAACCGAATTTCTGCCGGCGCCTCGACGATCTGCGCAAACATGAAGGGCTGGGTTCGATCCGCGACATCGAACGATTGGGGGTGGGGCGGCATTTCCGGTTGGCGGATCGGTTCAAGCTCGTGCTGGGACGGGATCAGGCGGACAATGCCGCTATCCAGTCAATGTCCGGGCCGGCGGAATACATCCTGAAGCCGGACGGCAGCCCGGGCCCCACGGGATGGTTGCCCGCCGCGATCACGGAAACCCTGCTCATGGAAGCCGTTTCGATTTGCGCGCATTACACGGACCGGGTTGATGAACGACCGGTGCCTGTGCGGGTGGAGTGTGCGGGTGAAAACCGGGTGATTGAATCGCGGCCGCTGGAACGGGATGCCGTGGAACGCCGAATGATTTGACGGTCAGCTCTGGAAAATGCGGACCAGGAAGAACCCGAGGGCACCCAGCACCAGGATGACCAGGATGCTGATGCCCACGATCCAGGCCATGCGGCCGTCCCGCCGTGCCTGGAACGCCGGAGCCCCTGCCAGGGAGGTTGCGTTGGCCGACGTGGACAGGCGCACCGTCATCTGGGGGCCGATGGCCGGAGCGGCAGCCGGGGTGGATGTAATTCCCTCGATATCGTCGCCATCGAGTTGGATGTCCACATCGCCGATGGTGATGATATCCTTGGGACTGAGCTGGTATTCCTGGATGGTGACCCCGTTGAGGCGGGTCCCATTGGTTGAATCTAAATCCTTGATGGTGAATTTACGGCCATCCCGTATGACAGCGCAATGACGGCTTGAGACCGCCTTGGCGGGGACCGGAACGGCGTTTTCCGGCAGGCGCCCGATGATGACTTCATCGCGATCGATCTCAAATCGTTTGCCTTTCTGTTCACCCGTCAGAATCTTCAGAAAAGCCATCGTCGAAACCCCCATGGTATGTGATACGCCGTTGATTCATGGCACAAACCGGTATCGGTGTCAATGGTTCGGCAGGCGGTTTTTTGATTTTCCGGTGAATAAAAATGGAACTGGACAAGCAGGGTTGAGTCGGATAAACAATACCCCTTCGATTCTCCGGTTCGGGAGTTCTTCCTGCCGGGGATCCCGGGGCGAGGTAGCTCAGATGGTAGAGCAGCGGACTGAAAATCCGCGTGTCAGGGGTTCGATTCCCTTCCTCGCCACCACTAATTCCCGGCTTTGTCTCCCCAGGTTTGCAGGAGCGGAATGATTTCGATGCCATGGTCCCCGGCGCGGCGTACGAATTCCTGCCAGATGGTGTCCGGCAGGGCATCCGGATGGGACAGGGACTCCCCCTCACAGGACAAACCGTGCATCGACCGGGCGGCGATGTGCCTGACGCCGAATACGTGCAAGTCGTCCCGAATCATGCAGGAAAAGCAGGTTCTCGATCAACCATTCGTAGAATACAGCGGGGGAAGTTGGCTTCGATTTGTGCCCGGGGATATTAAACCGCGGAAAGGTCAGCTTTTCCATTACAGGGATCCCTTCAATCGGGCGTATATGCCGGAGGGCCCATGGCGGACACCTATCGCCTGAAGTTCATCGTCCGGAACCGCACCGGGGTTGTTCCTGAGAATCTCGATGATGTCGCTCAGGTCCTTGGTTTCCCGTTTCGGGTCGTTTTTCATAGCGTGAAGTTTAAGCGCAATCAAATGAGCTGCACACGGCACATGTATCACGGTGTGGCCCACTTCGACAGGACGGCTTCGCTCCAGCATTTTTGTAAAGGTATGTTTGTCCACCAGCAGGACGTCGATGTCCATAAGGTGGACGAGGGGACTCACATAACGCGAAAAGTTCTCGGTGTGTTCCTGTTCTTCGTAACCGGCCTCTGTCAATACGGCGCGCAGAATGTCGGCATCGTCGTCCGCCAGCAGGCAGTCAACATCCACGGTTTGTCGCACCACATCGAAGGCGTGCAAAGCCATTCCACCGATCAGCAGGATCGGCACGTTGCGCGCAGCCAGTCCGTCCGAGACAATCTCAAGCGTCGACTTCATGCAACCCTCCGTTGAAAAGCCGCCGGACCCGGTCCGGTGCGCCTTTAACTTTCCAACTGTGTGTTCCTTCGGACTGCTCAGCGAGCCGTCCCTGCCATGCTGTGAACGGGTGTTGTCTTGTTAAGAAGCGTGCCATGACTATCGCACGTTTCATGAAACATGTCCACACCCGGCCGTTTCGACGAAATTACCCTCGGGGAGTTCCCTGCGAGACCCGGTTTCGGATCTGGGCTGGCCACCGCGGGGAGGATTGTGGTAGGAATGGGGCCGATGGAATGGCCATCGGGTGAAACGATTGGACGACGGGAGACTATCATGGCGGAAAAGACATGCTGCAAGGGTGATCACAAGGGACATTTGTGCGTTTTGGTCAGTGAAAAGAAATTCGACAAGATCAAGCAGTTGGTAATGGAACCGAAATTCATCTGTTTCAACTGCGGGCGGGTGGCGGATTCCGAAAAGAACCTGTGCAACCCCATGCCCTTGAAGGATTGATCGGTCGCCGGTTGGTCCGGGGCGGGATACGGGATCCTGCGTTTGCTGCAAACCGGGAAGGGGAGGTGGACTGATGATGCCATCCAATCAGCGTTATGAGACCATGATTTACCGGCGGTGCGGGCGTAGCGGGTTGAAACTGCCGGCATTGACGCTGGGGTTGTGGCACAACTTTGGCGAGGTGGACCGGCTCGACAACATGCGCGCCATGATCCGCGAATCCTTCGATTCCGGCATCACCCACTTTGACCTGGCCAATAATTATGGTCCGCCCCCGGGATCCGCCGAGACGAATTTCGGACGGATACTCCGCTCGGACCTGGCCGGATACCGCGATGAATTGATCATTTCCAGCAAGGCTGGCTGGAAGATGTGGCCGGGTCCCTACGGGGATTTCGGTTCGCGCAAGTACCTGGTAGCCAGTTTGGACCAGAGCCTCAAGCGCATGGGTCTCGATTATGTCGATATTTTCTATCATCACCGCCCGGATCCCGACACCCCGCTGGAAGAAACCATGGGCGCATTGGATTACATCGTCCGGTCCGGCCGCGCGCTGTATGCCGGCATCTCGTCCTACGGTGCCGATGATACGCGTCGGGCGGCGAAGATCCTGCGCGGGTTGGGGACACCCTGCCTGATCCATCAGCCTTCATACAGCATGCTGAACCGCTGGATTGAGACAGACCTGCTGGTTCCGGCGCTGGAAGCCGAAGGCATCGGATGCATTGCGTTCTGTCCGCTGGCGCAGGGGTTGTTGACCGACCGTTATCTGGAAGGGATACCGGAGGGGTCACGGGCAACCTTGCCGCACGGGTTCCTCAAGCGGGCCAACGTGACGGAAGCGGTCGTGAACAAGGCGCGTGCCCTGCAGACCGTGGCAAAGCAGCGGGGACAGACCCTGGCCCAGATGGCGCTGGCCTGGGTGTTGCGGTTGCCGGCGGTGACCTCGGCGCTGATGGGGGCCAGCAGTGTGGAACAGGTCCGCCAGAATGTGGCGGCTTTGAAAAACCTGGCCTTCACGGCGGAAGAATTGTCCCGGATCGAGGCAATCCTCAAAGTGCCGTGATGGGTTTGAGGGGCCACCTGGAAACTGGCCCCCAAACCGTATACGGCCCGGTCATGCCATTCCGGGTCCGCAGGCAGACGCAACCGCGGACCTGAACGGCACATGCGCATGATGGTTCTCCCATCAGGATGGGGTCCGTTTACAGTCCCATTTTCTTGAGGTTCTGACGGCTGATGGCCATGCTGCGGAAGGGATCGTTCGTGATCGGGCAGGAATCCTGTTCGACGATGAAGTCACGGGTTCCGGACGCCTTGCACGCGGCGATCACGGCCGGCCAGTTGATGCCGCCCTCGCCGATGGCGCGCCAGATGGGTTCGTTGTTTTTCACGCCCCAATCCTTGAGGTGCACCTGGTCGAGGCGGCCCTTCATGCGTTTGGCCCATGCCACGGGATCATGTCCGCCGCGGGCAACCCAGCCGAAGTCCAGTTCAGCCTGGAGCTTGGTGGTGTTGCTGTACAGCATATCGAGGATGGTCTTGCCGCCGGTGCCATTCTTGATGCCGAACTTTTCGAATTCGAACATGTGGTTGTGGTACTGGACGGTCAGACGCATGCGGGCGCAGGTTTTGGCATAGCCTTCGAACTCCTTGAAGAGTTTCTTCCAATCTTCCGGGGTCTTGAATTCCTCGCGGGGCAGCCAGGGAATGGCCACGTAGGCGATGCCCCAGGCGCGGCAATCGGCGATGACCTGGTTGATGTTTTCGCGGAAGGCGTTGAGTCCGACATGAGCGCCGATGGGACGTACGCCGGCCCGCGTCATGATCTTGTTGAGTTCCGTTGGTTCGATCGGTCCGACCCCCGAGATTTGGGCGGTGTCGTACCCCATCTTTTTCACCTTGGCCATGGTCTTGACCATGTCTTCGGGGACTTTGAGGAAATCACGCAGACTGTAGAGCTGGGCGGCGACATTGTATTTTGTGGCCATGACGGGTTGCATCTCCTTGTGTGGGCGGCGGAACGCACCGGCGTTCCCGACCGCGCGGGGAAAGGGATACCACAGTTGACGGCGGATCGACAACAGGAGAATGGGATGAATTCGGATGGGATCTGACAACGTTGAGCTTGAAAAGAACCATCGGCTGTTGACGCCGTATTTTCAATGAGTAATTCCTTTCACTCCCGTCTGTATTTGGCATCATATGGATTGTGAAGAACGGTTCATTGTGACATATTTAGTGCGAGTCGATCATGTCGCATGGAGATTGGGACAAATGGCTCGAATCAGATGCGAGAAGTGCGGCAGAAAATTCGGGAATTCAGTAGGCAAGTGCCCCCACTGTTCGCAACCGTTTCAAGGCCAGCACGGATTGGATCTGGTTACAATAAGACGTTTGTTTTTATTCGGCATAGTTCTTCTTTTCTTGATCGGTGCCGGTCTTGCTTATGTGCGTTACCAGTCTACAGAGAAACCGACCCCGATAACCGCACCACGCATTCCAGTCAACGACCCCCTTAGCCCAAAGACATTGGACGAACTTCTGGCGTTGAGTTCTGACCAGCTTGAGAAGGTGGACATTGCCCGGATCAATCTGCTTTGCGCGGTTGGCCTTCGCGGTTCTGAGAAGCTGGACGTAGAGCAATGCATCAGGACGCTCGATGCCTGGGCATCGAACATCGATTGGCAGACCAAGCGCAACTTCCACCGTTTCCGCGAACAACCGTCCGAATACAGCAACTCGATCGCTTACTATCGGATGGGTATGATGGGCACGATTCTTGTGCAAGACATGCAGATTCAATACAACCCAAAACTGGAGGAGAAACAACACAACGAAAGTATCCCGGGGCGTTCTATACAGCAGTGGAATGCCTTCTTTAGCGACTCCCGGGACGTGTTTCTGCATGGTCTCGTGACGGACAGACGCTATGGGACGTGTGCTTCCATGCCGTTTCTCTACGTCGCGGTTAGTCGGCGGCTCGGATATCCGGTGTATGTTGCGGCACGAAAATACCACCTGTATGCCCGCTATGAGGAAGATGGTAAACATCTAAACATAGAAGCCACTGAGAATCAGGGGTTCTCCACCCCCACCGACGAGGAATATCGCGATATGGGATACCTGATGACCGACGAGGAAATTCGAGAATGTGGTTGGCTTCGACCGCTGAGTAACAAGGAAGTGCTCGGCGTCTGTCTCCAGATCCGCGCAAGTTGCCTGCGAAGCATGAAACGATACGACGATGAGGTGGCCACACTGACACAGGCAAGGCGATACGTACCAGACACTCCGTTAATGCGTCGGGTCATCGACAAGAACAAGATTCTGTCGAAGAATCTGCAGACAGAAGACCACTGCTATGAGTTGTGGAACGAAATCGAGAATTCTCAATTTCCCAATTGCGGGCCGAAGTACGAGTATTTCCGCAACCGGAAGCTGCAGATGCAGTTCTTCGCACAGTACAGCACAAATGCCACGGATGTCGAAGCGGCCATGATCGATTTGTTACGTGAACTGAAAGAATACCGGACCAAGATATCAGATTCCCCGGAACAGGTGATCGAAGCACACAGTCCTCCGAAACCGCCTGCCAACCAACAGAAGTTCCTTGATCTCTTGCGCAACGTTAATCAAGTAAGGCGTGTTCGTCTACCGGAGGAGTCCATCCCTATGGAATACCGGCAAGGTGTCCCCGTCGCACTGATGAACCGATTGAGAAGATTGACAACCGAGCGGGATATAGTCACCGAGATGCATCTATACGCCGTGGAGGAAATGCGGATTCGCGATATTGAATCAAGAGCCGCGATGGTCAATGGTCTGCCTACGCCCTCAGCTCTGTCCATGCAGCCGTCGGAAGTGAAGATTCGCCCCGAAGACTTGCCGCAACCATGGCGCGGCAGACAGATTCCGCCCGCCCTTCAAGTGCGCTTGGCGAGTTTGAATGCCCTGAACGACAGAGAGCGGGAGATGCGAACGAAGCAGGAGATACAGAATTTTTTCCTGGATCAGGATCAAAGGCAAAACGCACTCAAGGCCATTCAGATGAGGCGAGATCTGTTGGATATGGAAGAGCCCATAATGCGGCCACCCATGCAGATTGAAGTTATTATATCTATAGCTCCAAAAGGGAACGTTCCTTCTCAGCCGTAAAATGTATCAAGGATTGCCGTTGACACCCGAATCAACATCACCGATAACGCCTTCAATGAGGTACAAAATCTAAACGGGGACGGAAGCGAATGAAGATCAGGCTGTCATCGTTGTTTGTTTTTGTAACCATCATCACGACCTTCGCCGTTCCCGAAGTCCACGCCATGCGGTGGTACAGCCCTGCCACCAGCCGGTGGCTTAGCCGGGATCCGATTGGGGAGTTGCCGGGGTTGAATGTTTATGCATATGTCGCAAATGCGCCAATTGACCTTCTCGATTTGTTTGGCTTGATCACCGGGCCATCGGAAATCATCGCTTTGGACAAAACCTATCCTGCGTCGCAAGCGGTGACATACACGACTTGTGATGTCTGTTCCTGGGAAACCATAGGGGCAATCTCTATCAGCGGACCCAACAACCAAGATTCAATAGATGTCTATCCGACTGCGGAAAGTCTGGCAAAAAAAGACTCGAAGGTGGTGGCCCATACAAAGCAGGGTGATGAGGAGATCTCCATTACGGTAAGGCGTCCAAAGTATTTATTGCGGCCAAGAGTCGGTGCCGCATCTCGGCGGGTGTTTGGTTCGACAACACCCGGATTAGGGATAGTTCCGGTTGCAACGGTTTACACATTGAGATTCTTTTGGCTGATACAAGACCAGTTTCATGATGGGCTCCCAGGCGTTGGAGTCGGAGAACGTATTTCAAACACAGTCAGAATTGGAGTTGCGAGTCTCCAAGGTTGGAATCAGACGGGAGTTGGGACGACGGACGGTGCAGGCTTGGTTCCAGATGTGTACTATCTGAGTTTCTGGGGGAGAGAAAACGGCAGCTATGGATTTGACCAGACAATCTTCGTTGGCAATTGGGAGGCAGAGACGTCTACCATTCTTTGGCAAAGTGGCTTCCATGATTGGTCAGGTGGAACGACATACACGTTTTATTGAGAAGCATGTTATGCTGCAGGATCTCAAAGCAGGAAATACGGCGGCATGTGCAGATCGTTGGAACGTTGTCTGCTTGGTTTTATTGGCCATAGATACAATCGGATTCCTGCTACTCATTCTCCTAAGCACCATTGGATTAGCAGCATTTGAGGATTTGTACGGAGATTATGGTGGTACGTTACCCATAGCGACGATATGGGTGCTTAGCATTTCGAAAGTTGGAGCCCCTATCAGTCTCTTTCTCGGGGGAGTGATCTTCTTTGTTGCTGCCCATTTCGTTCGGTGTGTCAATCACCGGACTATACTGCTTGGTGCTGTGGCAATATGCCTGACAATGGTCGGAATTGGCTGCCTTGTTGTTCTGTTCCTGCCTGTCCTTATGATGCGCCCATGAAGGCCCGTAACACACATATCGGGAGCCTCGGAACAGACACCAATAACTGCAAATAACGACCGAAGATTAAGATCGCCTTGCACGACAGAACTTGTGTCGATGGCCTGAAAGGGACCGTCACGTCCCAAACGCAAAATGTTACAAATATTGCGGTTGACACCTGAATTGACATCACCGATAACGCCTTCAATGAAGTACAAAATCTAAACGAGGACCAAGCGAATGAAGATCAGGCTGTCATCGTTGTTTGTTTTTGTAACCATCATCACAACCTTCTCCGTTCCTGAAGTCCACGCCATGCGGTGGTACAGCCATGCCACCAGCCGGTGGCTAAGCCGGGATCCATTAGGAGAGTTTTCTTTCGCGCAGGCTTTCGGCGAAAAGGAGGAACTGAATCTTAAGGCCGTTTTACGCACAATAAATGATCTTAAGGTGAGAGTCCGCTTCAGAAAAGAAATGCGACAAAGTATAGCGATTCGTCTCCTGAAGGCGGACCGTGACTTGTTTATCTTTTGTGCTAATGGGTCCGTCAATACAATTGATCCTCTGGGCCTTGACAATCCCGGACCCGGGGGGCAGAACGAATGTAGTTGTGTGTCATGGCCTCCCGAAAAACTGCCTCCCGAAGGGCCTTACGCATGCTCAAGCAGAATTTATGGTGAAGTTGCAGCTATCCCTGCTTTGTCGGGAGACCCAGGATTGCATTACCAGCACTGTCTCGCGGCATGCCGAATAACACGTGAGTGTCCCGGTGGAGCTGCGACAGCACGCGTTATGATATTCTGCCAGGATGTTCCACAACCTGATGATGATATCGATTCTATAAGAGACCGTTCGGCCGGTGGTGAAGGAGTCGAATATGCAGGACAAGTTGGCTCCTGTGCGGATCTGTGTGAAGATGGTTTTGAAAATGGTGCGTACTGAGGATTCCGCTCTTCGAATGGCCGTGGAAACCATACGAAACACTTGCCGGTCATGGAAAAGAGGCATGCTTTTCCTTGTGGCGATTCTGATTGTGTCTTGGGTTGTTGCGTTATTCTCCATCAGCGTTTACCATGCTTGTCGAGTAAAGCGACACAGGCAGTATCTGAAAGCCTGTATCCCTGCTGGAATGACTAGGACCGAAGTGGAGAGTGTACTCGGAACCCCATTCAGGGTGCTTCCTAGGGAAGATGCGGTGATTTGGTGTTCATACTACAAATCGAGCAGCAGAGACATTGAACGAGTGCGGCGGTATCCCCTTGCCTTGGTGTATTTCCGTGGAGACATTGTGTATTTCCTCCACATCAATGCGGACGATAAACTCGGAGAATTTTCCTGCTTGAGGAACTAATTAAGGGCGAGGCCCTATTGCCGTTGTGTTGCTAACCCGGATTATTCATGAAACGAGTGGATGAGGGCCAGCAGAATCTGGAAAGCGTAGCGAGGCGGGTGCTGAAGGGTTGGCCGGGGTAAAAGTGG
>Ga0156641_1138_pt1 | contig 11637 bp, 14 predicted proteins | sample RifOxyC3_FD_110715 | JGI IMG/M metagenome (GOLD analysis project Ga0156641, IMG submission 110715) | Lentisphaerae bacterium RIFOXYC12_FULL_60_16 | reverse complement strand
GCCGGTACAATTCCGGGTCGCGCACCGCGACAAATCCGCCATCGCCGGTCGAAATGTGTTTGAAATCGTTGGTCGAATAAGCGCCGGCAGTTCCAAACGATCCGACCAACTGACCATTGAGGCGGGTTCCCCATGACTGGGCACAGTCCTCCACCACGCCGATCCCGCGTTCCGAACACCAGGCGGCAATGGCGTCCACGGGTGCCGGATAGCCGGCCAGGTGAACCACAATAACCGCCCGCGTATACTCGGTCACGCAGGCCTGCACCGATTCCAGGGTAGGCTGGAGCGTCTCATCACAATCACAGAAAACCGGGACAGCACCTTCCTCAATGATGCCGATCACGGAACCGGAATCCGTGTTGGGCGTCACGATCACTTCGTCGCCGGGCCCGATGCCGCAGGCGATCAAACCCAGGTGGATGGCCGAGGTTCCACTGCTGCAGGGCACCACATGGGGCATGCCCGTGTAGGTTTGCATCCGTTCACAGGCCTGCTTCACCAGGTGACCGAATCCGTAAAACAAGGTGTTCTGGTCCAGCGCTTCCTTCAGCCGGTCCAGTTCGGCCGCATCGAACCGCTGTCCGGTTCCATAGGGAACCGTCTTGGATTTGACACCGCCGTTGATTGCCAGTTTCGGATCGGACTTCATGACCATTCCTCCGGTGTGGACCCTTCACGTTCAAGCCAGCCGGTCAATCCGTATCCGGACAACCTGCTTCCGGTCAAATGCTATAGGAAGCGGTTCAAGGTGCAAGGGGGAAGTGACGCGCCCCCGCAAGATGCTCTCAAAAAGCGGTTGCGGATCAGTCGTGGCTTCGTTAGGTTGAATGACCTGACAGGAGGATACCGGATGAAATCACCAGGGGATCAGTTAAGGATTTTATGGGTCACAATGGCGGTCATGGGGTTGGGATGGGCATCACGCCCCTAGGACCCCCACCCGTGCCCCCCCTTCCACAACCTATCCTGGTGACCGGAGCCAGCGGACTGCTCGGCAGCGCCATCCTCACCCGCCTGGCCGGTTCAGCAACCGTGACCGGCCTGGGCCGGAGCCACGCCTTCCCAAACCTCCTCCCCGTCAACCTGACCGACCCGGACGCCATCGACTCCCTGAAGGCCATGCCCTGGAATGCCCTGGTCCACTGTGCGGCATACCGGGACCCTGATTTCTGCGAAACACATCCGGAAGACGCCGCCGCGTTGAATACCAATGTGCCGGCAAGATTGGCGGCACTGGCACAATCACGCGGCGCACCCATGGTCCATATCTCGACCGATTATGTTTTTGACGGCGATCATCCGCCTTACCGGGAGACCAGTACCCCCTGCCCGATCAACCGTTACGGGCAAACCAAGCGCGATGCCGAAACCCGGGTGCTCCAAGCATGCCCCGGTGCCGCCATATTGCGGATTCCGGCGCTCTACGGAACCCCACCCCCACCCGTGATCTCTTCCATGATCGAGGATGCCATCCGTTCCGTAACCGGCACAACACCAACCCGGCATGATCATGCCTGCATCCGCTATCCCACCTGCACCGCCGATATCGCGGACGTAGTGGCATTCCTGCTGGAGAAAGGCGTCGCCGGCATCGTCCACGCGAGCGCCACGGTCCCTGCCACCCGGTACGAATTCACCCTGGAGGCCGCCCGCATCCTGCATACCGACCCGTCCCTGATCAGCCCCATGGATTCAATCCCCCCACGGGCCGCGCGTCGCCCGGTCAACTCCGCCCTCACCGTGGATCGCCTTGCATCCCTCGGCGGCCCGATCCCGAAATCGTATCAATACTGGTTGCCCCTCATCCTGGCAGATCGTGTAAAATCCTGAAAGCGGAGGCCCCATGTTCAACCGCCTGTTTCATCTTGCCGACAACCACACCACCACCCGCACGGAAATCGTCGCGGGCATCACCACGTTCCTGACCATGGCCTACATCGTGGTGCTTCAACCGGCCATCCTGGCACGCGATTTCGCCGGACAACCCACCGGGATGGATCCGCACGCCATCTTCCTGGCAACCTGCCTCGCAGCATCGGCCACCACCCTGCTGATGGGGTTGTACGCCAACTACCCGATTGCCCTGGCCCCCGGCATGGGCGAAAATTTCTTCTTTGTCGCCACGATCATGGCGCTGGCCGGCATGGGGGTTCCGGACCCCTGGAAAGCGGCGCTGGGCATCGTGTTGATCTCCGGTGTAATATTCCTCCTGTTCTCTCTCTTGCCGATACGCCGGATACTCTTGGAGGCGGTCAGCCCAAGCCTGCGCAACGGCATGGCCGTCGGTATCGGTCTGTTCATTGCCCTGATCGGCTTCCAACATGGCGGACTGATCACGGCCAAACCCAACATCGGCGTCGGGTTGAATATCCGATGGTTGTCAGAACTCGACGCCTTGAAGGACATCCTGGTATTCTTCACCGGCCTGGCGGTGGCCGGCGGACTGCAGGCGCGCAGGGTCCGCGGCGCCATCCTCTGGGGCATCGGTGCATCCACCCTGCTGGCACTGGGCCTGGGGCGAATCGAATACCAGGGAATATTCGGGTTTCCACAGGTCACCGTGCCGGCCATCGGACAATGGGATCTCTGGAATGCCCTGTCCTGGAAAGCGCTCCCTTTTATTGCCGTGTTCTGTTTCATGGACATCTTCGATACCATGGGAACCCTGGTCGGGGTCAGCGAACAGGCAGGATTGATCAAGGATAACCGGATTCCACGCGCCGACCGGGTGATGCTGGTGGATGCCTGCGGAACGGTTTTCGGCGCCTGTGTCGGCACCAGCACGGTGACCAGCTACATCGAAAGCGCTGCCGGTGTCTCCCACGGCGGACGAACCGGACTGACCAGCGTGGTCACCGGGCTCCTTTTCCTGGCAGCGCTGGCGTTCAGCCCGCTGGTCAACATGATCGGATCTTATGGCCCGGCCACCGCCTGCGCACTGGTCATCGTCGGCGCCATGATGATGCACAATGCCGTAAAAATCGATTGGGGCGACATGTCCGAAGCCCTGCCCGCCTTCCTGATCGCCATCGGAATCCCCTTCACCTATTCAATCGCCGATGGGCTGGCGTTGGGATTCGCCGCCTATCCGGTCATGAAGATCCTGTGCGGCCGGCACCGGGAAGTTCACTGGATACTCTACGTGATGTTTGTCATTATCCTTGCCTACTTCGCCCTGGCGCGCATACATTTGGGGTGATGAGCACGATCCGTACACAACGGTCCCGGCTGATCGCCGGCATCGGACTTGATCCGGCTGACGGCAAGCAGATCAACTGGATATTCGGCAAGCAGGGCGCCTTGTTCCATGCCGTTGCCGAAAACGATATTCCCCTCGCGCGTGAACTGATCCGTGAAGGTGCCGACATCACCCGTACCAGTCCCCAGGGATACACCGTACTGCACCGGGCCGCTGCCGCCGGCAACCTCGACATGGTGGAATTTCTCCTGGACCAGGGGGCAAAACCCGGCGTCACGGCAAAAGACGGACAAACCCCGGAAAAGCTTGCCCACCAACAGGGACATGCCAAACTTGCCCAACGCCTGGCACGAGCATGCACAACGACCCTTTGAACCGTCAGCCGTTACGCCCCCGGCTGATCATCGGACTTACCCTGCTGTTGTTCATTCCCTGTCTCCGCTCCCACGCTGACGGCATGGCACTGATTCCCGAAACCGCCTGGATACAACCCGGGACCACCTTTACCGTGGGTGTCCAAATCTCGACCCAGCCCGGCTGGCACACCTATTGGTTGAATCCCGGCGATTCCGGCATGGCGCCTGCGCTTCATTGGACCTTGCCCGACGGCATCCGCATGGGTGCCCTGCATTTCCCCACCCCGCATTACATGGAAGCCGATGGCCTGGTCACCTACGGATACGAGAACGAGGTCACGTTGCTGGCCGATTTCCATGCCGACAGCACCCTGCAGGGTACGGGCGTCGTCCTGCGTCTCAACGCACAATGGATGGTATGCCTCGACATGTGCATGTTTCGCAAGCAATCCGTCGAGTTGTCCATCCCGGTGAAACCGACGAAACCCCCGCGCCGGCTGGTCACCACCAATCGCTTCGACGCCGCACGCGCAGCCCTTCCGGTTCCCATGCCCGGATGGACCGCACAGGCACAGGCCGTTGGTAGCGAATGGCTGCTCCACATCACGCCCCCTCCCGGCCACCCGTTCAATCCTGAATCCGGCATCCAATTCTTCGCTATGAAACGCGGTGCCGTGAACCCGACACCCGCCGGCACCTGGAACCGGCAGGAAGCCCAGTGGACCCTGCGTCTGCCCAAAGGACCCGAACCACCGGCAGCGCCGGAAACCCTGGACGGAATCCTGGTCTTCCCTTCCAACCGAACCGACCCCCCACATGCTACGGCCATTCTGATCCGGGCCACCATCCTGCCTCCCGGCTAAAAGACCGTCCTCCGCCTGCTCCTTGCGTAATGCCTTTCATTCTTGTTCCGGGGTCCAACCACGGGTATCATTCGGCTGTTTGTTAAACCAACCAGTCAAAGGAACATGAACATGCTTAAAGATATCCGAATCATTGCCTGTATTGCCGCTCTGGCCATCGTAACTGCACAAGCGCAGGCTCAGGAAACAACTGCTGTAGTCGGCAAACCCGCACCGGAATTCACGGCAACGGATAGTGCCGGCAAAACCCGCACGCTGGCTGAATTCAAAGGGAAACTGGTGGTCCTGGAATGGGTCAACTACGACTGCCCGTTCGTCAAAAAACATTACGGGGCGGATGCCATGCAGGCACTCCAGCGCAAATACACGGAACAAGGCGTCGTCTGGCTGAGCATCAATTCCTCGGCATCCGGCAAGCAGGGAAACTATCCCGCTGAAAAATGGGCGGAACTGGTGGCGGAACGCAAGGCCGCCCCCACAGCCGTACTGCTGGATACCGACGGCAAAGTCGGTCGCCTCTACGGCGCGAAGACCACCCCGCACATGTTCATCGTGAATGCCGAAGGCACCCTCATCTATGCCGGGGCCATTGACAACAATCCTTCCCCGGATCCCGCCACACTCAAGGATGCCGTGAATTATGTCGCCAAGGCCCTGGATGCCGCTCTGGCCGGCAAGCCGGTCGAGACCGCCACATCGGCCTCGTACGGATGCTCGGTGAAGTATTGAGAGGAAACGTCCGCTAGGTTCATGAAAACGGGGTGTTTGACCCACCATGCCGGGTCAGCACCCCCTGCCCGTCTCAGTGCCGGATATCCGCTATCCGCTTTCCGTCCGAACCCGCGGCATGGCGGAGAAAGAATTCCACCACCGGGGTCGGGTCTTCCAACCCGTGGGGATGATGACCGCAACCCGGCTTCCCGATAAGTTCGATTGATCCACCAAGTTCCCGGTAACGCCGGGCCACCACGCCGGTATTCTCGTCCCACGGCACGCCTTCGTCGGCGTCTCCGTAGACGTGCATGATCGGGATACGGGCCGACGCGAGGGGTCCCAGATTATCCACCGGATTTCCCGGATATACCATGGCGTCTTCCTCCGTGCGAAACCCGAATACCTCCATGACCTTTTGCCACTCGGCGGGTGAACCGGGACCTTTCCCCTTTCCCCCCGGCCAGCTTTTCAAGTCGCATACCGGCGCATCCCCGTACAGGCAGGCCACGCTGGCGGGGTTGGCAATTGCCCACTGGTAACAGTAAAGCCCGCCGCGGCTCAGGCCGATCAGTCCGAATTTTCGCGCAAATCCATACCGTTCCGTCAACGCATGATAGAATCGTGACCAGGCAGCCATGGCCAAAGGCCCCCCGAACTGGTCGGGATACGACAGGTAGGCAATGTGGAAACCCTTCCTGAGCAGGGCCAGTTCCGTGCCCGGGAACGAATCGAGAAATTCACCTTTCCACACCCAACGACGGCCTTGCAGTGGTTCACGCGGGGCGATCAGGGTCACGGGCCGGCCGCCCACGTCAAAATCATACCGGTCATAGCCCTCAAACCATTGTGAACAGACCCCGGGCAATGGTGGAATATTCTCTGCGGTATCGCGTTTCATCGTTATGGCCTTCCCCGGCATGCCACCGGATTTCACATTCCTGCCGATGCCACAGGGTCACAGATTATCCCTGGAATGTCACAACGAAAACACGGGGTTACACTTGCCCCGCCGTCATGGAATAGCCTATCCTGACAGCGGAGGTTGACACCATGCCCTTGACACGTTTCAGCGTTTCAATTGACCGGGATCTGATGCGGCAGTTTGATGCACAAATACGGGAGGACCATTGCCCGACCCGCTCCAAGGCGGTAGGCGACCTGATCCGTGCAACCCTGGTCAAGACCGAATGGAAAGCAGACGATGAAGTGGCCGGCGCTATCGTCATGGCGTATGACCACCATAAAAGAGACATTGTCCGGCGGCTCACCGATGTTCAACACGACTGCCACGAAGCCATTATCTCCACGCAACACATCCATTTGGATCACCGGAATTGCATGGAGATCATCGCGGTTCGCGGAACACCGGCAACCATCCGTTCGCTCGTTACACGGCTCAAGGCGGTCAAGGGCCTGAAACACGTTTCCCTGGCTGCCGGAACCACCGGCCGGCATCTCGCTTAACCCGGCATCCCGTGATCCGTCAACATTCGGCTTGAATGGTATTACGATTTTACGTTATATGTTACTTGATACCGGCACGACTGGGTGCCGAGAAACCTGCAACCCGGACCGGAAGAACCTTCCATGCATATGGCTGACGCTCTGATTTCTCCCGCCGTGGGCGGAACCCTGTGGGCTGTGTCGGGCGGCCTGATCACTTTCTGCGCCCGTAAAGTGAAACAAACCCTGCGCGAGAACCTGGTGCCGATGATGGGAGTTCTCGGCGCCTTCATCTTCGCGTCCCAGATGATCAACTTCACCATACCGGGAACCGGATCGAGCGGGCATATCGGCGGGGGATTGATCCTGGCCATCCTGCTGGGTCCGCATGCGGCCTTCCTGGTCATTGCATCCGTCCTGACGGTCCAGGCATTCTTCTTCGCGGACGGTGGTCTGCTGGCGCTCGGGTGTAACATGTTCAACATGGGATTTTTTCCCGCCTTCGTGGCCTACCCGCTGATTTACCGGATCATTGCACGAGGTCAGCCCGGCAGCCTGCGTGTAGGGGTGGCAACCATTGCGGCCTCCGTCGTCGGCCTGCAACTGGGCGCATTCGGCGTGGTGCTGCAAACACTGGTATCCGGCATCTCGGAACTGCCTTTCCACACCTTTGTGCTGATGATGCTGCCCATTCACCTGGCAATCGGCGCCGTCGAGGGATTGGCAACCGTTGCCGTGGTGTCATTTATCGCCAGGGCGCGGCCCGAGGCCCTGCCCACCAGTCCCCTGCCCGGCACGGCGACCGGCATTCGTCCAATCCTGGCCGGTCTGGCGATTGCCGCCATGGTGATTGGCGGTGCCGCAAGCTGGTTCGCCTCCACCCATCCCGACGGACTGGAATGGTCCATCGCCAGGGTGACGGGCGCCGAATCGGTTGAAGCTCCGGAATCCGGTGTCCATCAACGACTGGCCGGCCTGCAGGAACAGACCGCGTTCCTGCCGGACTACGGTTTCAAACAGGCGGAACCCGGCATAGCCACAACCATTCCCGCCGGACCGGAACCCGATCCCTGGCCATCAATCAACGCCGGAACATCGGTATCGGGAATCGTGGGCGGTGTCTTGACACTGATCCTGGCCACCCTGGTAGGCATGGCGCTCAGAACACGCACGACTTCGGTCGTGCCGCACAACCTTTAAAGCAGAAAGCGAATGGCATGGGCGCGACGGACTGGATCGAAATCGGACGAATGGATGACCTGGCCCGTCTGGATACTCCCATGCACCGTCTGGATGCACGGGCCAAGATCATCGTCACCCTGGCCTTTATCGGGGTGGTCATGTCGTTCCCCCCGCACGCGCTCTCGGCCTTGACGCCTTTCCTGTTTTTCCCGCTCGTCCTGATCTACGGGGCCCGGATACCCATGGGTCCCATCGTGAAAAAGATCCTCCTGGCCATGCCTTTTGCGCTGGCAGTCGGCATCTTCAACCCGTTCCTCGACCGGCGTCCAGTCCTCGCGATCGGACCGGTTACCATCACGGGAGGATGGATGTCGTTCACATCAATCCTGGTCCGGTTTCTCCTGACGGCAGGAGCCGCACTGGCGTTGGTTGCCTGCACCGGCATGGTCCGGCTGGCTTCCGCCCTGGGCCAATTGGGGGTTCCCCGCGTTTTTGTCGTCCAACTCCTCTTCCTCCACCGTTACCTGTTCGTCGTGGCGCAGGAGGGCCGGAATGTTCTGCGGAGCGTCACCCTGCGCTCGTCCGGAACCCGTTCCTTGAACCTGGGCGTCTACGGATCCCTCACCGGCAACCTGCTGCTTCGATCCATGGACCGGGCCACCCGTGTGTACCGTGCCATGATGGCCCGCGGATTCGACGGCGAGATCCGCCTGGTACACCCTCACCAGGTACGCTGGATCGATGGGGCTTTCATCGCCGGATGGTTGGCCTTCTTCGCCCTGGGACGGACCTGGAACCTGGCCGGAGGGCTGGGACACTGGTTGACGGGAGTCATACCATGAGTCACCATATCGTTGAAGTCCGTGACCTGCGTTTTGCCTATCCGGACGGTACCGAGGCCCTGAAAGGCATTTCATTCCGCATCAGCCATGGGGGCGCGGTGGCAATCGTCGGAGGAAACGGCGCCGGCAAGTCCACCCTCCTGCAACACCTCAACGGTTGCCTGACCGCCACCAGCGGCACGGTCATCATCGGCGACACGCCGCTGACGCCCGGCACCATCCCGCGGGCACGGCGCTGCGTGGGCATGGTGTTCCAGGATCCCGACGACCAGTTGTTCATGCCCACCGTGGCCGGCGATGTTGCCTTCGGACCCTTGAACGCCGGACTCCCGCCGGACATGGTGGAACAACGCACGGCATCCGCCCTGGAACGGGTGGGCATGACGCATGTCCGGGAACGACCCCCCTACCGCCTCTCGGCCGGCGAGAAACGGGCGGTTGCCATTGCCACGGTGCTGGCCATGACACCCGACATCCTGGTCATGGACGAACCATCATCCAACCTCGACCCGCGGGCACGGCGCCGCCTGATCGAGCTCCTGCTGTCGTTTGAACATACCCGGATCATCGCCACGCATGACCTGGAACTGGTCCTGGAGGTGTGTACCCGGGTCATTCTGCTGGATGCCGGCATCGTGGTGGCCGACGGCCCGGCCCGTGACATACTGGGCAACGAACCGCTCCTGCTCGCGCATGGGCTCGAATGCCCATACAGCCTGCGACCCGCCCGGCCACGCTGATCCTTTCAACGGACCATCCCGCTTGATTACCTGCCGGATTATTCCGACTCGTCCGGATCGTCATCGTCCGGATCAGAATCCGGTTCCCCATCCGGCGAATCGCCGTTGAGCAGGGCCCATGCTTCGTCGAAACGGTCATCATCCTCGATCCACACTTCCGGCCATTCCGAGGTGATGCCCTTGCCGCCGAACAGGGAGGCCGTCGTCTCGTGGCGCACGTCACAGGCAATCCCGGCGCCTTCCAGGATGGCCTGGATGGTCCGGCAGGCATCCAGGTCACGATCACAACATAGTTTCCGCATGGTGCATGCCACCTTCCTACTCGACCTTCTCCCAGGTCTGCCAGGTCAAATTGACGGTCCCGCGTCCTTTTTCATGCCCCGCCTGGAACCGGCATCCCTCCAGACGCCAGGGCGGGCGATTGCTCTCGATTGCCAGCACCAGCCGGTGGATATCGGAAAAGGCAACATTCATAAACGCCACCTCGCGTTCACGTACCATCCAGCCATCCTCCACCGGCTGACGGGATTCGCGTACATCCTCGATCCGGACACCCGGGAGAACGGATTCCACCATGCTCGCAAGCGCCAGGGGACGTCCGGAAAACCGCTCCACCAGACGTTGACGGTCCGCCTCGGCGCTTTCCTGTTCCGCCTGCAACCCGTCAAGCAACCGGAGCACCCGGGCCCGGCCTTCCATGCGCGGCCCGGCCGTTTGCAATACCCCGGCACACCGGATGCACGCCGCAATCGCCAGGACCAGCAGCACGGCAGCCACCCCGCCCAGCACCGGTATGATCAGTCGACGGGCATTCATGGCGTCACCCCCCGCCGGCGCCCTTCGATGATGAAGGGGACCTGTTCATCCGTGCCGGCATCCCGCCGGTCCACGGTCGGCACATACCCTGCCTGCTCGAGGATCCGGGCCAGTTTCTGCGGAGACGGCCAATCCGGAGCATGGCCGGCAAGGTTGACCCGGTCGCGGTTGACCTGCAGACTTTCCAGCGTCATGCCGGCGGATGACGCCGCTTCGACCAGGGGCATCACCGTATTCATCAATGACGGCCTGAAGGGCCGGCTGAATACCTCCATTTTACGCAACCGGAGCTCATGCGATTTCCGGGCTTCCTGTACGGCATCATCACCCCGCAACGTGACCGGATAACCGGCGATCCGGTCAACCTGCCGCACCACTCGGGAATCAAATTCCGCCAGGCGGGCCTCCACCTGGAAGCGGATCCATTCCGCCGTCCCCAACAGCACGACACCTGCCAGCAGGAACATCACCAGGGTTTTCAGCAACCGGCGTTTCCGCCGCTGTTGGACAAAGGCGTGTTCCAACGTTGCCGGCCGGAGATTGCAGCGCAGGGGCCCGCTTGACAGGGAACGTACGGCCAAGGCTCGGGCCAGGAACCCCCCGGCATCAGGAACCTCCTGCTCAACGGACGGCCACCGGTCCCGGCACGATGCCAAAACGGCTTTCACAGCCGGGGTTCCAGCTTGCGGACCGGTCATCACCCACTCCACACGCCCGGTTCCAGGCGCCAGGTAGGACGTTACCAGGCGCTGGATCGTCTCGGCCGCATCCGCCACCCCCAGGGCATGCCCGCCCAGCATACGCGGTCCGCGCCCCACCGCCATGGCCCAACGGTCGACCCCGGCATATATCACCACCCGGATCCCCTCCTGGTTCGATGGGTCGGCCGGCACTTCCTCCAGGGCCCGGGTCCACAAGGCGGAAGGCTCATGGTCCAGGATCACCGGGTCAATACCCTGCGCCTGCAACGCGTCCAGGCGGCGCTGGATGTCCACGCGCCGCGCCGCCACGGCCAGCGCCTCGACACCTCCGCCGACAGCCGGCACCGGTTCCATGAAAACCGCTTCACAATCTTCGAGCGGAAAGGGAAGCTGCACGTCCAGCAACGTGGCAAATACACGCCGCGCCTTGCGCACCGAGGCATACGGCGCCTTGACAAGGCGGACAATGCTTTCAGAAGCATACATCGCCGCCACCAGGGGAACCCCCGACGGCGCCTTGCCGGACACCACCTGCACAACCACCCGGTTCCGGACCCGGTGGGCAAGTGCCAGAACGGTCCGGTCACCCTGCACATCCACACCGCAGGCGGCATGAACACCGCGCAGACAGGCAGGCATACGAGTCGATCCGGATTTCAGTCCCACATCCCCATCCTTTCATCCAACCGTCGAACCATACCATGCGGGGCTGCGGGTGCCTTGTCAATTCCGACGGTCGATGAACAAAGTAAGTGAGCCTTTGGCGGAGTAACTGAGC
>Ga0156641_1175_pt2 | contig 11673 bp, 9 predicted proteins | sample RifOxyC3_FD_110715 | JGI IMG/M metagenome (GOLD analysis project Ga0156641, IMG submission 110715) | Lentisphaerae bacterium RIFOXYC12_FULL_60_16 | reverse complement strand
AGGCCGGCGACTCGCGCCAGTCGGGCAGGTGGCGTGCGGCCATGAAGATGCCGTAACAGCCGGCCGTGTAAATGTTGTGGACGATATAGTGTTCCGCCTTGATGCGAACCTTGCGCGTGATGCCGATCATGAGTTTCAGCGCCTGTTCGGCGGTTGCCGGGTCCAGGTGACCCGCATGCGCCAGGGCGTGATAGGCGCTCCAGAGGGTCATGAAATGGTTGTGCAGCCCGAGCTGGGTTCCCAGCGGGTATCGCGAGAAGACCCCCTGTTTACGGAAGTTGTACAGCCCGTGTACCAGTTGCCGGAGGAGGGAGGCGGTTTCCGGGTTTCCTGAGCGGGCCAGGGAGACGGCCAGCCGGAAACCGGCGTCCATGGTTTGCCCAGTGCATCGGCAACGGTCCGAGGGTGTGTGGGCCTTCTTCCAGGCGTTGGACAAGGCTTTGCATTCTCCGGTGGTGATGGCAGGCAGTCGGTCGTGGGTTTCCAGGAAACCGGCGAAACGTTCCTGGTGGGCGTGCCGGTGCCATTCAGCCAGTTGGCGGTAGGCGCGGGATTTTTCCCCGGCGCGACCCAGCCGGATGGCCTTATTCAGCAGGCGGGTATCGATGCCGGGGGATGTGCCGGTCCACTGCGACCAGAACGCGGGTTCAGCGATGATACATACTTCCGTATCCGACATGGATGGTTTCATAACACTGGCTATACCGGATGAACCGGTGAAGAATCAAGCGGAAGATGGTTTGCAGTTATCGGGTGGCGGTTGCATGAGACGGATCGATTTACCTCCGTTTGGAGACGGGGCGACCTCGCCCCGTTCCCTTCCCGACCAACCCCGATCCAGACCGGCCCGGGGTCGGGCCGGCTCCAGTGAGAATATACTAACTCGAAGATGTGCCCTTGGCGGCGAGCAGGGTGAGCGGGAGAATCACGCCGGTGAAGACCACGCCAACGACAGTCAGCCCGATCCAGAGGCCGGCACTGCTCCGGGCCTTGGCGCGCAGGCTGACCTCGCCGCCGACGGGCAGGCTGTAGACGTACCCGTTGTAGCTGCCGTGGATGACGGCCGCACCGCCGGGCCAGGTGATGGAGGCCGGGGATCCCCACAGGGTTTCACCCTTGCTGATCTTATCCCAGACCGGTTCACCGGTGAAGTAACTGGTGACCACCCGTCCCTCCCGGGCATCCAGCAGGTAGAGGTGGTTGTCAAGTGAAGCGGCGGCAAGCAACCACTGGTCGCCTTCCCGGAAGATCGTGGGCGCCGAATATACCTCGCCGCCCAGGGGGCGACGCCAGACCGGTGTTCCGTCGTCTGCGCGTAGAGCGTATATGCTGTAGTCATGTGAGCCGACGAACACCAACGTCTGTCCGTCAATAGTTTGCACGCAGGCGGCGTTGTCTACCCAGTTACCGGTCATGCGCTGCCAGCGGCGTTCCCCGGTGCGGGCGTCGAGCGCCACCAGGTCGCCGAACTTCGAGCCGATAAACAGGCGCGGAAGCCGGACGTCTGGCGGCGTGCAGACCGGGGTGGCCAGCACCTCGTGCGGAAGCTGGATCTGCCACAACGGTTCGGCGCCGTCGCGGGTGACGGCAAAGGCGGATATCTGTCCCTTGCGGGCTGCGGTGAAGACGATGAACCGGCCGTCGATCCGGAGTCCTGCCGGGGCATTGACGGGACCCTGGCTGATTTCCCGCCGCCAGAACTCGCGGCCGGTTTCCGGGTCCAGCGCGACCAGCCAGCCCTGCTGGTGGTGTTCGGGCAGGGCCTTGTCATGCACGAAGGCCGTGATCAGCAGGAGTCCATTGCCGAGCAGGGGCGCCTGGATTTCCGCCGGGGCCTGGGTCCGGGTGGGGGGCACCAGTTCCCGGCTCCAGAGATACTGGCCGTCGGCCGCGCGGTGGGCATAGATGAACCGGTCGGATGATCCCCAGAACACCGACGGTTCACCCTGCACGAGACCGATGACCGGCGCATCGAGGATATGCCCGTTGGTCAGTTTGGACCAGCGAACGGACTTGTTGGTGAGATCGAGCGCATAGAGTGCCTGGTCGCATCCGCCGATGAATGCCATGGGCCGGCCGTCGATCATGGCGAGGGCGGGGGAAGCCCACACCGTGATGCCGCGCTCGTAGCGGCTTGATCCGCGTCCGCGGAAGTGCCATTCCGGGATGGCGTTCAGGCCGGTGCCGGCCGTCCATTCGATGGATGCGCGGCCGTCGGGTGTGCCGCGCGAGGAGGGCCAGGGGTGGGGGGTGTGATCGTCGGCAGGTGTGAGGGGGGCGAGCAGGCTGCCGGCGACCGTGATGAGGATCAGGAGGCGACGTGCCCAGTTGGGAGCGGGAAGAAGCCTGGGTCTGATTGGTTGGGTGGAGGTAGGCAGGCCGTGTGATGAACCGACGGGCTTCCATTTCGGGGCAAGCGTCTTCGCGTGATATGGCCCCATCCGCGGCGTTGGATCCGTCGGCGCATACCAGGAGTATGGCGCCGACGGCTCCGCCTTGCGGCTGGAGCCATCTAACGCGAATCCGTTGCCCTTTTCGAAATGGAAGCCCGCCTTCGCGCGGATGCTTCGGCGTGGCGCGCCCGTGTTTACCTCGCGGTCCGGGCGAGTACGCCGGCACCGCGATGGAATAAGGAAAAGAGCGAAGCGCAGGTAGGGACGGCTCACCGAGCCGTCCGTCTGGATTTGGTTTGGAGGGCGAGTGTCCACACGAGCCGTCCGAGGATGGAAGTTGACAGGATGGGATGGGAGATAAACGGGTTGGTGGGGGTTGGGCAGGCCGTGTGTTGAATATGGAAAAGAATTTGAAATCGCACGTGAAGCATGGAGGGCGAAGCGCTTGCCCTGCGTAGCTTCTGAGCGAAGCAGGGTCCTCGTGAGCCGTCTGGGGACGGGGAAGGGAGGCTCGGCAGGGACGCCTCGCCCTACCTGGGGAAGGAGAGCGCTATGGGTCGGGCTCATGGTTCTACCTTCCACTGGTCCACGAGACGGATGGCCTTGGTGGGACAGGTGTCCACGCACTTGAGGCAGAGGTGGCATTCATGGGGGTCCACGGTTCCGTGATGCACCGCTTCCACGCCGCAAACGGAGTCGCATTGGCCGCATTGCGTGCAGGTGTCATGGCGGGTTTCCAGTCGACGCACGCTGTGGCGGCCGGCCCATGCGATGGTCTCGCGCCACGGGCAGAGATAACGGCACCAGATTTGCGGCACGAGGATTGCCCCGAGCACCACCATGATCGTGGAGAGGACGGAGGCCGGGTCGTACACCTTGCTGAAGGTGAAATGGACCGGCGAGGTGATGCGCCAGCCGGCCACCGCGCCGGCGGCGATGATGGCGAACGATACCCAGCGCAGGCGTCGGAGGGCCTTGTCCCAGCGGGCCATGCGGAACGCCAGCACGAACAGCAGGATCACCAGCACTTCCGACCAGTATACCGAGGCGTCTTCCACGAAAAAGACACGGGTGACCGACAGGTAGGCCATCCAGCCGAGAAAGACCAGGGTCACCAGGCCGGTAAGCGTCAGCACGGCGGGCGTGCAGGGCCAGCCGGCTTTCCGGCGTGCCCGGTGCCAGCGCTTCAGGGGAATCGCGATGAATTCCTGGAGGGCGCCGGTGGGGCAGATCCAGCCGCAGAAGGTCGGCCCGAAGATCATCGAGGTGACCAGCACGGTCAGGGGAACCGAACAGAAATACAGGGCGATGATGTTCTCGCGGCCGATTTCCATCAGTCCGCGGTGGAAGTTGCGGATCATGCCGAACACGCCAAGGCAGGTGTAGACGACGAAGATGAAGATCAAGATGCCAAAGCACTGGTTGAGCCGGCGGTAGAACTGGCGGTGGCGTTCCGGCACGATGATCGGGATCACCGCCAGCAACCCCAGCGCGAGGAGGGTGAGTAGTTCCACATAGCTGCCCTGCATGCCGGACAGGGCCTGGTCGACCAGCTTGATGTTGGCGCTGGCGGATTCCAGCCATGCGGATAATCGGTCCATGAAGGTGCGCAGGACATTCATGCCGTGGCTCCCGGTGTGGAGCGGGGTTCACCGCCGTCGAGAAAAGCCTGCGCCCAGGCATTGGCGGGATTCAGCAGGAGGGTTTCCACCGGACCGGTCTGGACCAGGCGGCCCTCGCGCAGCAGGCTGCATAGGCCGCCCATCATCCATGCCTCATCCAGATGATGGGTAACGTGAATGGTGGGAGTGCCAAGCGCCGCATGGATGGATTTCAGGGTCTGCACGAGGGTATGACGGGCGGGCGTGTCGAGCATGCCCAGCGGTTCGTCCAGCAGCAGCACATCCGGTTCGGTGACCAGGCTCCGGGCCAGCGCAACACGGCGGGCTTCCCCGCCGGACAGGGTGGCGGGCCGGCGGTCGAGCAGTGCTTCCACGCCCAACAATCCGGTGATCCGGTTGAAACGGGCTTCCTGCTGGTCCCGGTTGATGCCGGCATAGGCAAGACCGAACCGGATATTGTCCCGCACGCGCAGATGGGGGAACAGGGAGGCGGATTGCGGGACATATCCCACCCGGCGCTGTTCCGGCGGAAGGTCCCCGAGCACCCGGTCGCCGATCCGGATCGATCCGGCGTCCAGCGGGATGAATCCGGCGATGGCCTTGAGCAGGGTGGTCTTGCCGCATCCGCTGGGGCCCATCAACACGAGGTGTTCGCCCTGCCGGATCGAGAGGGTTACGGGACCCAGTTGGAAATCGCCCTGCCGGACCACGATGCCGTCGAGATGCAGGATGCCGTTCATGGTCTCCTCCGGGGCTGGGCGGCGCCGGTCGGCAGCAGCCGCGTGGTGAGTTGGAGCAGGAAGAACATGACCAGTGAAAAGAGGAGGAGCAGGGAAACCAGTGGGGCGGTCTCGATCATGCCGGCGCTGTTGAACCGGTTGAACGCCGCCACCGGCGCGGTTTCCGGGGTGGGTGCGATAAACACCACGGCACCGAACTCACCGGCTGCGCGCGCCCAGGCGAGTACGATCCCCAGAAAGATTCCGCGCGCGCCCAGGGGCAGCGCGATCCGGCGGAAGGTATTCCACGGGGAGGCGCCGAGTGAACGGGCCGTCAGTTCGAGTTCCTCGTCCACCGTATCGAAGGCCGCCACCGCGCTGCGCAGCAGGAACGGGAAAGCCACGAACACCTGCGCGATGCCGATTCCCAGCAGGGTCCCGTCGACCGGCAGGCCCAGGGTGTCGGCCAGCCAGCCGCCGATGATCTGGCGTCGACCGAACACCCGCAGCAACGCGATGCCGGCCACCGATTGGGGAATGACGATGGGGAGATCCGCCAGCGACAGCAGCAGGGTTCGGCCGGGAAAGCGGAGGCGGCTGATCGCGTAGGCCAGCGGCACACCGAACAGGGTCAGTACCGCCGTGGAGACCGTGGCGGTGGCCGCCGTGCGCCCGATGGCGGCGCGGATGCGCGGATCGCGCCAGACGGTTTCGAGACTGTGCAGGTCTTCGCCGGTCAGCATCAGCAGTACGGGCAGGAGAACAAACGCGAACAAGGCCAGACCAGCCGCCAGGAAAACTGGCAACAGACGGGAGGGGACCGATGACCGTGCCCCGGTGACGGCGGAGATGGCGAAGAACAGGATGATGACGGCCGGCCAGGCGTAGGGCTGGAGGAAGGTAAAGCTCACCACGGCGGCCCAATAATACGCCAGCAGTCGCGCGCTCCGGGCACAGGCGGTCATCGCCATCAGGAACAGGATGAACAGTGGTTCCGCGTTGTTGAGGTGAAGGATGAACAGGGCATACAACACAAAGTAGCCGGTAACGAAGGCCCACCAGTACCCCCGGGGCAGATGGCGGTTGATTTGGATGCCGACATAGAGGGTCAGCAGGCTGGCCAGCAGGATGGCGCCGCCGGTCAGGGTGTCCGGCGCGATCCGCTGGCCCACGAACAGGTGTGCCCCGATCAACACCAGGATGCCGCCGGCCACCAGCGATTCGTCCGGGTGACGCCAGGCGCGGGCGGTGGTGACCAGGCAGGCGGTCATCATCAGCAGGTTGAACAACTCCAGCGGTTCGAGCCAGCCGTGGACCGTGCCCGCGGCATAGAGTGCCAGCAGGATGACCTGGAGCAGGGGGATGATGCGGGAGGGTTTCATGGCGCCGGGCTTCCGGAATAGACGGCATCCGGGCAATAGCGGGCAGCCCAGGTTGCCGGTCCTGAATAACGGGGTGGCAGGATCGGGGTCAGACCGCCCGATTCCAGTAGTTCGGGCAGGTGGCGGGTCCACCAGCGGATAAACGTTGCCGCGGCATGTGCATCGGCAGGACGGGGGACTGTCAAGGTCCAGACGATGGGGGCGCCGGTAACGGTCACGTCACGCGGGGTTCCAGCCTTCAATGCCTGGAACGTTAAGGAGGCTTGTCGATAATCCGCGTTGATCGAGCCCAGGTTGATCCGGGGGTCCAGGGGGATGAAGCGGACGCCATGCGCCATGGCCGTGGAGCGATAGAGGAAAGCGTAGTCCGCCTCACCGGACGTGAGCAGGGGGGGTAAACGTTCGACATCGTCCACCACGAGTTCGCAGTGCTTCACGAAGTTGGACAACAGATCGGGGTTTTCCTGGATCTGTCCGGCCAGTTGCAGGGTCAGCAGGGTCCGGTAGCCGATGGGGCCCAGGGTCTCGTTGGCGCGTGCCAGACGGACCGCGGGATCACGGACCACGGACATCCAGTTGGTTTCGGCTTCCGGGACCCGGGGGGCGCGGGCCCCGACACCCAGCACCATGGAATCGGTTGCGAAATCGAGGCGGCCTTCGCAATGGTCGGCGCATAATTCCCGGATCAGCAGGGGGTCGGCCAGGATCAGTACATCGCAGGCGCGGCCCAGTTCGGTCACCTTGCGGATGGCCATCTGGCTGCCGCTGGATTCGGTGAGCAGATGGAGGCCGTCGTGTTGTGTCCGGGGTGCCAGTTGCTCCAGGAAGGGAGTCATGCCGGCGGCATGGAAGATGCGGATGTCGGTTTGTGATTCATGTTGCCGACAGGAGGTGACCAGCAGGCAGAGGGTGAGGATGGGGAGGAGACGGGAGGGGGGGCGGACGGCTCGGCGAGCCGTCCCTACCGGGGGAGCGCGAAGCTCAGGGTAGATGCTCATCAAATTTCTGTTCCGGTTGTAGTCCCGCGGTTCTGGAGTTTGCGTTGGGCACAGACGGCGGCGCCGATGGCGACGACCGTCTGCGGGGTATCGGGGATACGGACCGATGCGTTGAGGTGTTCCTCGACGGTTTTGACCAGGGCCTGGTTGCGGGCGCCGCCGCCGACGAAGCATGCCTGTTCCGGGTAGGCGACTCGCCGGACCATGGAGGCGATGCGCGAGGCGATGGCATGATGGGCGGCGGCGGCGATGTCGCCCTTGGGTTCGCCGCGGGCCAGCAGGCCGACCACCTCGCTTTCGGCGAACACGGCGCAGGTGGCGTTCATTTGAAGCACGGTCTGGAGGCTGCCTACGGCGGCGCTGACAAACTCCTCGTAGGCCAGTCCCAGTTTGGCGGCGAGCATCTCGAGGAAGCGGCCGGTGCCGGCGGCGCACTTGTCATTCATGCTGAATTCCTCGATGTCCCCTTCCGGCGTGAGGGCGATCACCTTGGTATCCTGTCCGCCGACATCGATGATGGTCCGGATCGTGTCGGCAGGCAGGCAATGCCGCACGCCGGCGGCGCATGCCTTGATCTCGGTCATGACCAGGTCGCCGAAATCCACGAGGCGGCGGCCGTAGCCGGTGGTGGCGATGGCCGCAAGGCCGGATTCAGCCACGCCGGTCTGGTCGAGGGCCTGGCGAAAAATGGACCGGGCGGTTTCGGCGGGCAGGCCGCCGGCGGGCGCCACCAGGCTGGCGAGAACGCGGTCCTGGTCCAGGATGGCAACCTTGATGGTGGTGGAACCGATGTCAATGCCCGCGGTGATCATGGGGATCCTTTGGATTTATAAGGGGTTGGGGAACGGGAGGGGAGGAAATGCGATCGAACCGCAGATTGACGAATGATGAACTGCAGAACATCGAAGTTAGGTCCTTCCCTTGGTCGTGGTTTTGAGGCTTGCTACAAAAATTGCTGTCAGTTCATTGGTTTCATGTACCAATGCATCAAGCGAATTGACAGGTTTGATGAGTCCGGTCTGCTGAATCATCAGTAACCAGACGCGCGTTTCCCTTAACTCTTTCAATACGATTTTGAGTTTATGCGAGAAATCTGCGCGCGATTCAGCACTTTGCGCCTCGGCGTAGTTGGGTGCCGGTGATGTTCCGCATCGCAACAGCTGATTACGGATATGGTTGCCGGTTGGAGTTCTGGGAAGTGCTTCGGCGGTCCGTATGATGCGTACGGCAAAGGTGATCAGACGTGATTCCAGATCGAAGGCTTTTTCCTTCATTATTCATACCTCATCATTCGTCAATCTGCGGTTCGTGTTTTTCTTGCTATGAACGAATCCCTCTCAATCAGTTGCCTTCCACGGTTTCGAGGAAGGCTTCGAGGCGGACGCGGAGTTGTTCGGTGTCTTCGAGGCTGTAATCGGTGCGCAGGTTCAGGAAGGGGATGCCGCGTTGCCGCAGGATGCGGTTGAGGCGGTAGGATTCCATGTCGAACAGCGGGCAGAGGCGCAGGCCGTAGTGGACGACGCCGTGCGCATGGCGTTCGGATGTCAGTTCCAGGATGCGGTTGATACGGCGTCCCTGGGATACGAAACAGGGGCAGGGGGCGGCGAAGGTGTAGCGGGCGGCCAGGGCGCGCCAGAGGGCGCGGAGGCCGGGTTCATCCACCTGCACGGGATCCCAGCCCGCCTGCATGCCGGTGCACAGCGTGTCCCCGACGATGTCCGCGCCGCATTCCTCGATCAGGTTGAGCACCTTGAAATTGGGCCAGATGATCGGGGCGCCGGTCAGCACGAGGCGGGGACGCAGGCGTTCGCGCGCCGGCACGAAGGCGCGCATCCAGGCGAGCACGGCGTCCACCCGGCGGTTCCATTCGGCGGGCGGGATGCCGGTGAAGGAAGCCTGGAGGATGAGGAAGGCGTCACGGGCTGACAGGCTGCCGGGTTCGGCGGTCCGGAGCGTGTCCAGTTCCCGGATGCGGGCGGCGCGCTGGCGGCTGGTTTCGATGGCGGCGCGCAGGGAACGGCGTGACAGGCGGACGCCCAGGACGCCTGCGAGGAAGGCGGCGGCTCGTTCGAGTTCGCGTGCCGCGCTGTCGAGGTAGCGGCCGGCGTCCTGTTCCGTGGGGAGGTTCAGGATGAAGGTCGGCACGTAATCCGACAGCACTTCCGCCAGCTTGCGCTTGGCATCGCAACTGGCCGGCAGGATCAGCGCCCGGCAGGAGGCGAGGGGACCGGAGGGGTCGAGGAAGCGGGCGAACGAGGATTTGGCCAGCGGGCAGATTTCGCCGGACAGAACCTCCTCGCCGGTTTGTACCAGGGCGGCATTTCCGCAGTCAAGGCGTACGGCACGGGCGCCGAACGCCTCAATCAGCTCGGGCGGGACCAGGTTGCAGAAGTACCCGACCCACGGGAGGTCCGCCGGACCGGCCGGCAGGGTGTTCAGCGTTGATTCGAACCAGGCGATGTCCGGGGGCCGGCGTGCGATGCGCGCGAGGCTTTGCGCGGCCTGGTGTTCGATGACGCGGGCCCGGCGCTGGACACCGGGGTTGTCGGTTCGAACCGGCGGGAGCTTGAAGCGGGCATCGAATTGGGATGTATCATTCATAAGGTTTCAGGTGTCAGGTTTCGGGTGTCAGGAGGGGGGAGTGGCCAGCCGGACGGGCTTGACTCATCGTTGTTGCCATAAGCGGGGGGTGATTCAGCAATCTGCCACCGGCGTTCCGCTGAGGGAATCTTTCTTTCAAGGGTCCTTTCCAGTCCATTCAACATCCGGATGCATTCCTGGTAACGGGCTTTGAGATTCGCATACACATCCGGGGTTATGTGATGTTTGAGGCTTGCCATGAATAAATGATGGATTGTTTCGGCTGCTTCGCCCCGGCTGCGATTGACTCCTTCGATTTTGTTGCGCACATGCCGGTCGTCGTTTTTCTCCGCCAATTGAGCTGGGGCACTATTGGAGGAGCGCCGTACCTGGCTGCCTAATTCATACTTCTCTTCGCTTGGCCAAGTATGTGATGTCTCGCAGACTTCAAGGTGCAGTTGGCATAACCGGCGATATACGTCGAGGTCTTCCACCTGCAGATAGGTTTTATCCATCGATCATCTCCAAAGCTTCCTGATCTGAGACACCAGGTGTCGGGTTTCAGGTTTTCGGCGAGATAACGTGTTCCAGACAACACATCCCGATCTGACATCCGAAACCTGACACTTTGTCTCTTACATCGCTCCATCAGGCGTCTTTGTGTCACTGACACCCGACACCTGACACCCGACACCTGACACCCTGTATTTATTCGAATTCCGATTTCAGCACGGTATGTCCTTCGTGTTCCAGTGAGAGACAACCGTTGCGCGGGCAGACTTCGACGCAGCGGAGGCACAACACACAATGATAGGTGCTGACGTTGGTGCGGGTCAACTCATCCCGGATCGTGGCGATGCCCATGGGGCAGGCTTCCGTGCACATGCCGCATCCGTTGCAGCGGACCGGATCCTTGCGCAGGGTGAAGGACCCGCCGCGGTTGAACAGGCCGGACAGCATGCCCATCGGGCAGAACCGGCACCAGAGCCGGCGGGCCACCGCGAAACAGACCAGGTAAAGCGCGAGCAGGATGAGGCATCCATAGCGGAAGAAACCAAACGCCCATTCCGTGCCGGGCAGGGGTGGGTAGGCAGCCAGACCGCCGCCGATCATCGGGCAGATTTGCTGGCTGGGGCAGACTTTGCACAGCGGGAAAATGGGTAATCGGACACCGGCCACCGTGCCGGCCGCATCCAGGCGGGGGATCAGGCGTGCCATCCACAGGGTGATGCCGGTAATGGAGAGGCCTCCCGCCAGCATGGCGGTTTGCGCGGCGGGTCCCGGCCGGCGCGGCAGGAACCCGGTATGCCGGCGGATCCAGTCGAGCAGGCTGCCCATGGTGGACAGGGGACACAGCCAGCCGCAAGTCCAGCGCGCCGTGAGGAAGGAAAGAAACAGCAGGTTGGTCAGGGAGGCCAGTATCATTTCCAGGGCGCCGAGTTCCTGGACCTGGCGGTTGCGTACGCGGGTGTAGTCCAGCTGGAGCAGCCGCTGGAAGAGTTCGAGGTTGCAGCCCTGCACATACCCGCCATCCGGGACAAAGCGGCAGGGGGCTGAGGGTAGATGTACCTGCCGTCCGTCGATGCCGAGCACCGGCGAGGTTTCCGACAGTCTCATCACGTCGAGCGGAACCGTGCGCCGGGCTTCCATGGCGCGGTAATCCGCGAGATCGCGGCGCAGGGCGGATCCGCCGGCCACCAGGACCCAGAGAAAGGCGAGGCGCACCAGGAGCCGGAATACGCGCAACGGCAGGATCGGCTGGATGAGGATCAGCAGGGAGGCGAGACCGGTCATCAGCCAGGCGGGGTGGATCAGGAGTCCATACCAGGCGCGTTCGGCGGGAGGGATGGCCGTGTAATGGCGCACGATATCCAGGATGGCAAACGCGAGGACCAGGGCGGGTATCACGAGGAACCAGCGGTATCCCGTGTGGCGGGTGCGGGGCAGGTGCAGGGCAGGCAGGACCAGGCCGCTGTAGG
>Ga0156641_1089_pt1 | contig 11736 bp, 9 predicted proteins | sample RifOxyC3_FD_110715 | JGI IMG/M metagenome (GOLD analysis project Ga0156641, IMG submission 110715) | Lentisphaerae bacterium RIFOXYC12_FULL_60_16 | reverse complement strand
CACAACTCCAGAACAGGACCTGTGCAATCACTTCCTTCACAAAAGACTCCCATGAATGATGATTTACCGCTCTTTGCATGAGCATGAAATCAGTCAATCGCAGCAAGGACTCCACTCACACATTTCATCTTGAGAGCTATTAAAGGCTTCATCAGCCATAGGAGCCGCGATCAGTATTGCCGTATATATGTCCGCCTGAGCCGCACACAATCCATATAGCGGCGGGAAAATCATGAGCGGGAGGCAAGCTTTGCGCATGGCAAGACCCAAGGCTACATCGCATTCCACCTTTGAAGCCCCGCATTGTCCATAACATCGGTCATGATTATTACATGCAGGAGTAAAACTCACCATTCCGAAAAAACTGTCCGGAACATCAAAAGAAGCTGATCCACACCCGTTTACTGTTGGTTCACGTCCGTTAGATTGATTAGTTCGATATTTCTTCGGACAGGTCGATCCCGGATCAGCTGATTTTTTCTTAGCATCGGAAGGGCATATTTGACATCCAGCAGTATAAGGGTTGAGTGGGGTCAAAGGTTTCATCCCAAGTATATCAATTCCCTGCACCGGATTCACAATATACTGGTAAAGATTCTTCCCACCTTCTTCTCCAATCGGATCCCTCCCTACCCACCGCCCGGTTCCAGAATCATAGAAGCGATATCCCCACCACCCGAGTCCCGTCTCCTCATCCCACCACTTGGTGGAGAAGCGGAACGGGTTGATTTTTGCCATTGGGCCGGAGGAGGCGACTACTGCGGCATAGGGGGAATATTCGTAGTGGGCGGCAACTTCCCCTCCGGTGGTCAGGCACTCACTGACGTTGCCGTTCGCGCAGTACGTGTAGACCACGGTGGTCGAGTTGCTGGTGGTCGGGTCGATGAGCTGCGCAGAAAGCAAGCCACCGATACCACCGGCGCCCTGGAGGCTGCCACTGAGATCGAGGCCCCACGCAAACCAACTGACGTTGGTTTGGATTGCAGATGGCAGATTGCAGATGGCGGATTCGCGGACGAGATTCCAGCCATCGAAGATGAAGCGGGTTTCGGAGGCAAGCGCCCAGTCGTTGGATGCCGTGCTCCAGTCGTAGACCTTCTTGGAGACCCGCCGACCCATGTAATCGTAATCGAACATGAGCTTCTTCCTCGGGACCCGGTCCGCTACCGCTGCCGCCGTCTCCACCTGCGATAACCGGTTCTCACTGGTCCAAGTATACGTCCACCGCCCGTCACCGGTCAAATCCCATCATCGTCAGCCGCCGCGTTTAGCCCCCTTGCGGCGGCCTTTCTGGTTCCCGGATTTCCTGCCGGAAGCTTCCTGCAGGCTGGGATATTCGTATCGATCCAGCAACCCGTGACGCCAGGCATGGCCCAGCAGGCGGGCAAGCCCCCGGTACGCATAAGCAACCGGCTTGGCACTGCCACCCCCCTGCACACCCGGTGCGTTCCAGTAGGCAATGTCCAGCGATAACCCGGCCATGTCCAGAAAACGCCGGTCACCCGTTCGTTCATACCCGATGCCCAGCGCAGTGCCGAAATCAATCCCGCGCATCTGGCCTTCCCGCGCCGCATTCATCGCCTCATCCGCCAGGTCGTGGCAAAACGCCTTGAGCCATCGGATGACGTCTTTCCGCCCGGTCAGGTCGGCATACAGGTCAATCCCTTCCATCATGCTGGCATACCCGAAGAAGTTCCCGACAATCTGCCGGTTCATGTTCTGGCGGTCATTGCCATTGGAAAGGTTGATCCCGCCGGTGAATCCCGCGCGGTCATACCCAACCAGATAGTCCACCATCTCGTCGAGCAACGGCCTGAAACGCGCCTCTCCCGTGACGTCCACCAGGCAGGCCAGCAACAGTACGGACCATCCAATCTCGCGGTTGAATCCCCACAAGACCTTCCGTAATTCGGGATCGCTGAAATTCTCCACCGTCTTGTCCCCGAGGGCACAGGCCACTTCCAGTGCATCCGGGTCACCGGTCAGGCAATAGTATTCCAGGAGTCCCTGCGTCCAGAAATGACTCGGATACGCGCCGGTGGTCGTGTGGTTGACGGAATGGGCGGGGGTGGCCCGATGCAGCCACCGGTGGTCCGAGTAGTGCAGGAAGTCCACCTCGATGTTGTGGCGGGCGGCCAACCGCAGCGTGTTCCAGAGTTCGACCCGCCCGGTACGCATCAGTTCCTTGCAGAACACATGGATGGCGTCGTATTCGTTGTTGGTCCAGACCGGCTCGGTCAGGTCCAGGTAGGTCTGGGTAGGCGTACTCCGGGGAAATACCGGCGGAATAACCGGCGCACCGGGCAACGGTATGCCACTCCGGCCGGTGTTGTAATGCGAATCCGTATCGCCCACATCAAACTTGGTATACGGCATGTCCAGGTGGACCAGGGACGTTAGGTTGGTCTCGATCCGGACATGGGACCCGTAGGGCATCGCAACGGCCTGTTTGAATTCACCGCAATGGGCGATCCAGTCCGGGCTGACAACCGCCCGGCCATCATGTAGTGGGGCATTCAGGAGCGCTGCCACACCCTGGGGCGCCTGCCGGGGGGCATTGGAAAGCTTGGCGGTACCAGCGCCGGCCTCCTGGCTTTTGGTGAATGCAAGGGTCACCGTCTGCCGGCGGGAACGTCCCTGCGGCAGTTCGAGGGGTTCCGCGGTGGCCGGCCAAAACTCGGCATTGAGCGTGTTGCCGGCGCTGGTCATACGGTTGGGCCTGGCCGCCAGGAAATCCCCCATCCGCAAATAGACGGCATGTGTGCCATCCCCCACCCCGAGCCAGTCCTGCGTGTCCACCAGCGGGGGATCCAGGTAAAAAGGATAGTCCACATCGTCCAGTAGCATGGCCGGATTTTCCACATGGGGGCCACGTCCATAGGAGAAGTCCGCGACAATCCCCACCGGCGCCGGGTTGAACACATGCCGGCTTACATAGAACAGCCCGTGATTCTTCTGGAGAAAGTGACGCCGGGTCTCCGGTCCCATCGACCAGGCGGCGTCCATCGCGATGCGGCGCACAGGCTGCGCAGGCTTGCCCGGTTCCAGGTTGAGGTAGTGATAGTCCAATCGCACCGCCGGCCAGCCGGCCCACACTTCGACATCCAGCCGGTAGTTCAGGCAACGCACCCCGTCCGGCTGGTAGTGTGCCCCTTCCACGCGCAGGCGGATCCGCAAGGGAGTCTGCTCAATCACGCGCACGGTGCGCCGTGATTCATGCCGGGTCGAGGCGCCATCCACGCAAAAACTCAAGTCACCCGGCGCCGCGAGGTAAGCATGCCCGTCACAGGACAATTCGCCCAACACACCCGGTCCCGTTTCACATACCGTCAGACGGATCCGGTCGCTTTCAATCGTCCACGTGCCGGCTTCATGCCGCAGGACAACCGCCGGTTTGAGAACAGGCGCAGACCGCGACACGAGTACCTGGTGGGCACCCGCCTCGCGGGCCCCGAAACTGACCAGACACCAACGGATCGATCCGTCCGGATGCCGCACCAGGACACGCCCGGCCACCGGGCGCGGTTCCCCGCCCGGGCCTTTGACGTCCAGCATGGCAACATCCTTCAAGGTGCCGGCCGGAAACGGTACACCCACCGAAACGGGAAGCCCCGCCGGACACGGATCGCCATATGCCGCCTGGATTTCACATGCCGGAACTCGACGCTTTGCAGAACCCGTTTTCCTGGCTCGTTTTTCGCTCATATTCAGGCGCCTTTCTACCGTTGAACCGTTACCCGTGCCATGCGTACTCCCTGGACGGGATGGCTGTTCCAATTCTCCCGGAAACGTTGCACATCGTAGGTCACAAGCAGGACATCGTCTTCCACCTCGTTCAGCGTCAGGTATTCCCAGGAGTTGCTGTCCCGCACGTTGGTATCTTCCTGCACACGCAGGCGCTGCTCCGCCGAAACGCCCATGAGCGCCTGATGCGCGACCTCAAGCTCGTGCAGGTCAATACGGCCCTGCCAGTTGCGGCCGGTTCCCGACGGGTCACACATGACATACTTCCCGCAATGCCCGTAATGTTCCGCCACATAGTCGAACTGCTTCAACGCTTCCAGCGAGGTAAAGGTGCTCTTGGGCCGGCCAAAACTGCAGACCAGACCGCCACGCCGCAGTTTCCGTATGATCGGCCATACACCGGTGAGATATTCACCGCTGTCCGAAAGACGGAGCGGCTCCGCCGTACTCCAGGTACGGCCCAGATCCGGGGACCGTGCCTGCAACAGCGCTGCACCGGTCCGGGCGATGGCATACAATTCACCGCTGTCCAGGCGTACCAGCGACGCCTCATCGGGCCCTTCCGGCGTGGTATCATCGGCCATCACCAGCGCCCCGCGCTCCCAGGTCCGGCCCGCATCCACCGATTCATACAGCCAGACACAGCACTTCAGGTTCTCCCCATGGCGGCCATACGCAAGCGCCAGCAGATGCGACGGGCTGTCGATCTCGATGATGGACGTCATGTGCAACTTGGCGATCATTACGTTATCCATGGTAATGGCCCGATTGAACGCGCCCCGGTAGGCATGGTTCGCATGGTTGATGACCGGGTACCACGGTTCCTGGGGTTGACCAAAGGTCCGCATGGCACGCAAGGTTGCCGTCTGGGTCCCGGGCGCGTGGATGCGCACGAATTCGTGCCGGAATTCCCGACCATCCCTGGATACGCAGGCATTGGCAACAAACCAATCCGGCGCTTCCGAATCCTGCCAGGCGTAGGAATCGATTTCGTAGCAGGACCCGTCGGAAAACACCTCCATCCACTCAACCCGCGGACAGGGCGTGACAGCCTCCTGCCAGGTTTTTCCACGATCATACGAATGATAGGAAAAACCCGGCGTGAAGTTGTTGTCCGGTCCAATGCCGATGTTCATCCGCAACAGGCCGTCAGGGAAGACCGCCAAATGTGGAATATATCGCCGGTCGACACGATCAGCCAGGATGGTTACCGGTTGCGAAGGAATCAAGCGCATGGAAGCATCTCCCTTTCCCACCATCCAATCACGGACCGGTGGCTTTTAAAAGACCGGTTCAACCGCGGATTTTTTTCCAATAGCGTTTCATGTCGACCACCTGTCCGGACTCCATGGCTTCGTCGATGCCGAAACAGGTGAAGGCCGAAGCCAGGCCTTCCTCAAGCCCGACCGAGGGAGGGGTCCCCTTCAGCATGCTGTTTGCCAGTTCTCCGGCCAGCACATCATCCCCTCCGGCATGACTGCCGACCGAACGGACTTTCACGTCACGGATCTTCTCGCCGAACCCGATCCGGGCCGTCTCAATCCTGCCCGCAACCAGGTCCGCCCGGATCGCCCCGTCCGTTCCCAGCAGCACCATGCGTCGTTCAGGGATCGCGCTATGACAATTGGTATGAAACGTCGCCCGGACCCCGTTCTCATATTCGATCACCGCCACCTGGTTATCAATGATGTCCTTGTCCGAAGTGAACGGATTCTTGTTCACCAGCCCACCCCAGGTCTGGTAGGCCCTTTTTCCGTTTGCATCCCGCCCCAGCCGTCGGATGCGGCCCACGTTCCGCGGCGTATAGAAATCCAGACCTCCGAACGACGCCACCCGCGCGGCACGGGACCCGGTCATCCAGTTGGCCAGGTCAATGTCATGGCAGCATTTCTCCAGCAGATGGGTCCCGGCATACCGCTGCAGACGCCTCCAATCCCCCATGATGTAGCCGCCATGGCAGAAGTGCAGGGTCTCATTGAACTCCATGCTGATCAATTGCCCGATCGTCCCGGCATCCAGGAGCTTGCGGATTGTCCGGTAATGCGGGGCATACCGGAGGCTGAAACCGATATTGAACAGTCGACCGCTTGCCTTCCAGGCTTTGCGCATCGCCAGGCAATCCTCGACCGTCGTCGCCAGCGGTTTCTGGCAGAAGACATGCTTGCCCGCTTCAAACGCCGCGATGGTCTGCTCCTTGTGGAAACAGTTCCAGGAGGCGATCATCACCCAGTCAATGTCCGGCGACTGACACAGCGACTGGTAATCGGCGAATACGCGTGCTTCCGGGCACAGGCCTTTCCTCGCATTACGGATCGATCGCCGGTCCGGGTCAAACAACCCGCGGATTTCCAACCGCGGATTCCGGTTTAACAGCTTCACGGCCACGTGCCGCCCCATCCCGCCGCATCCGATCAGACCGATCCCACCCGTCCCCCGTCGGCCGGCCGCCTGCCGGCAGCGTTTTTCACACGACCGACGCTCGCCGCACCCTCATAAACCTGCTGCTTCGCCATAGTCTCCTGCTTCCTTTCGCCACAACCGCGCATTTAGGAACTGGACAGAACCTGTAGACAACCGTTGTAACCGGATTTCCGTTGCCATGCACAAACGGACCAAATACTACCGCGGTTGAGCAGGTTGTCTATATTGTCTTTCGTAAAACCTTCCAAACGATCAGGCATGAATCCCCGTCGGGATTCAGCCAAAGCACGTGATCTTGACCCTCCATCCCTGTTCCCGCATAGTTTCCGTCGTGCACGTGTTGTTCCAGGACAGGCTTATCGGATTCATGTCAACACCCCTTGAAAAACGACTATTGGTCGATTTATCATGAGGCCGTCAACGGTAGAACGGGAAAAGATCCGGGCATGAAACCGGATCGGATCATCAAAACGCTTACTCCGGATACCCGGAACGATTTTCTCCGGATCGTCCGGGAATACCTGGCAGGCTGGGTTTATTCCCGGCCACCTGATACGAACCTCCTGAACCATTGGGCCACCCTCTCCAATTTCCAGCCTGAAAATATCCGGATTGCCTTCCGCGGGAATGATCCCCAGGCCGTACTCCATGGTGAATGTCATCCCAGGGGCGGTACCGTTCATTTGCTGGCCTCACGCCCCGGCGCAGCAGCAGAAACCTCCGCCTTACTGGAACAATTCGGTCATCAGGTAAAGGATGGGGATGGCCTTGAACTTCTCGGTCCCCATTGGGCCTCGGGTAATTTTTACGGTGGTTATGTGCTCGGGGCTGAATCTTACCTGCCTTCCTGGGACACCAACGGAACCTGCGCCTTTGTCCGTAACGGGTATCGCATGGAAATACGGGGTGTGTTGATGGTCCGACCGCTGGAGGCTGACATTCCGCAAGAACCCGTACCCGCCGGTTATGCAATCATCCCCGTACCCCGTTCGCCTGAATTCGACGCCCAACCGTTCGGTTACCACGCGATGCACAACGGACAAAAAGCAGCCCATTGTTACTGCCGGTTCTATCCGCACTTGACCGCATCCGGCGGCGGCCCGGTCGGCCAGATCGGCAACGTCTCCACCGAGGCGGACCATCGCGGCCGTGGCCTGGCCCGGATCATGGTCAAGAAGTGCCTGCAGGATCTGCGGGAAATGGGTGCCGCCGAAACCCTGATCGCCACCAGCCTGGACAATTTCCCCGCCCTCAAATCCTATGAGAACGCCGGGTTTGAACGCCGTTACAACATAAACCACTGGGTCAAAAACCTTAAGCCGACGAAAGCGTCGGGACAGTGACATCATGGATCTGAAATCAGCATGAAGTACAGGATCAGACGGGAGCCTGAATGCAAACACGCGAAATAATTCCCACCCTCACCGACTTGAGGCTCTTCGACACCGGTGTACAGGAGGCATCATGACATCACGTGAACGCGTTGAACATGCCGTCAACTTCCGGCAACCCGACCGGGTACCCATCGACCTGGGCGGACTCAAGGCATCCGGGATCGCCGCCATCGCCTATGACGGGCTGAAGCGGCAACTGGAGGTCCGGTCCCCCACCCGCATCCTCGATCCCCGCTTCATGATTGCCGACGTGGAAGACACCATCCGGAAACGCTTCCATATCGACACCCTTCCCTTCGACACCTCCACGCTCGGATTCCTCTCACGGCCGGACCATGATTGGGTTCCGCGTCGCCTGTTCGACGGAACCGACGTGCTGTTTCCACCCGAAACCCGCATCGCGGAAACCGAAAACGGCGAATGGGTCCTGTGCAACCCCGACGGGTCCACCACCTCGTTCCGGATGCCGAAGGACGGTTACTATTTTGACGACCTTTCCTTCAACCGGGGCGATGGCATCGACCCCTCCCAGTTCCGTCCGGTTACCACGGTGCCAGAAGAATCATTGGAATACTACGCCCGGCAGGCCCGCCACCTGTATGACCATACTGATTATGCGTTGCTCGGATGGGGGTACGGGGTCTGTTTCCTTGGTATGAGTCTGATCACCGACCGGCGCAGCAATGTCACACTCGGCATGCCGAATGAGTGGCTGATGATGCTGATGACCGAGAAGGAGACCTGCCACGCGATGATGCACCGTTCCGTGGAGGCGTCCATCCAATGCCTGAAACTCGTGCACCAGGCCGTGGGGGACCGCTGTTTCGCCTGGGGCATTGCCGCCGACGATTCCGGCACCCAGCGCGGGGAGTTCATCCGCCCGGACCTCTGGGCGGAAATGATTAAGCCGCATTACCGGGACCTGTGCGATTGGATCCACCGCAACACGAACTGGAAAACCTTTTTCCATTCCTGCGGCTCCGTCTATCACCTGATCCCGCACTTCATCGAGGCGGGCATCGACATCCTGAACCCCGTGCAAACCTCCGCCGACAACATGGAACCGGAACGCCTGAAACGCGAGTTCGGCAAACAGATCGTGTTCTGGGGCGGCGGCTGCGACACCCAGCATGTCCTGAATCATGCCACCCCGGAGGAAATCCGGGAACACGTGAAATCCCGCATGCAGATCTTCAAATCCGGCGGCGGATACGTGTTCAACCAGGTCCACAACATCCAGGCCAATGTTCCGCCCGAAAACATCCGGGCCATGCTCGACGCCGCCTACGAATTCGGCTCCTGATACGTCCGGCAATGTCCCGCTTGCACCACGGGTGTGGTTCTGGCAGGCTCCGCTTGGTTGTGCATTGAGACTTCACTACATAAGGGGGATTCACATGATATCCGGAACATCGCTTCCCATTCGCGGAGTCCATATCGATTGCCGGGCACAGATGCTTCGGAACGACCGGCTTCCCTCCATACTCAAAGACCTGGCCCGCTGGGGCTACAACGCGATCCTGCTGGAATACGAGGATCACTTTCCATACCACGGTAAGCTCGCACCCATCGCCTCGGATGATGCACTGACCCTCCGCCAGGCCCGCGAGCTGGACCGGATTGCCCATGACCTGGGCATACAGATCATCCCCTTGATTCAATGCCTGGGCCATCTGACCTATGTGCTGCGCCTGCCCCGGTTCCGCCGCCTGACGGAAGGGTATCCCAAGGCTGAACCCTATGCCGTATGCCCGGCTGACCCGGGCTCAACCCGGCTGTTCCGCGAAATGGCTGAACAGGTGTTGGAGGTGCATCCACGGTCCCGTTATTTCCATTTGGGCGGCGATGAGGTAAACCTCGAAGCCAAATGCCCCCGCTGCCGGGCTGCGTACGGGAAGATCGACATGTCCGAACGCCTGATAAACCACTATCTGGAACGTGCGGACTGGATTCGTTCCCAGGGTCCGGACCCGATCCTGTGGGGTGACCTGATCATGTCCCACCCGCAACATCGCGACCGGCTCCGGGGCCATGCCGTGATCATGGATTGGGACTACTGGAGCGGCACCCAGCCTGCTCCCGCCCCGCAGGTGGTATGGGGCATGCGGTATCTGCCGGATGTAAAACCCAGCAACCCGGAAACATGGCCGGCGGAATCCCGGAAACTATTTGAATCGTCGATCTTCATGCAGGACGGAAAGTCAGCCCGGCCCTTCCCCTACTCAAAATTTCTCCATGAGGAAGGCCAGGCCTTCATGGTGGCATCTTCGGTCCGGTGCAGCGGCGACTCGTTCTGTGTGCCGGCGGAACCGCTCCACCGCAACAACGTGGTGGGCGGCATGCAGGCAGCCCTCGGACATCGGGCACTCGGTTGCGTGATCACCAGTTGGTCGCTCCGCCGGTCCCCATGGCCCTTGACGGAATACCCGCTCATCGCGGGCAGCCTGGCGTTGAAGAATCCGAACGTTTCCATCCAGGCAATCGACGAGGCGTTTGCCCGCGAACATTTCGGTGTTGCCGATGCCGCCCTGGCGCAGATTCCCCTGCTGTTGGGCACCCGGGTTCCGACCTTTCTGCAAACCGTGGCCCGGTCCGACCTCAAGACCAACGAATGGCTTGCATTGGCATTTGAGAAGCGTTTGGAAACCGCGCGCCAGAACCTGGCCGCGTCCCTGGGCCAGCTGGCAACCCTCCGGCAGAATTGCGCGCGTGCGGAAAAATTGCTGGGCCGTGCCCGGCCCCGCACCGCCCGACAGCAGGAACGCGTGGCGCTCTGGCGCTGGGCGATTCGGATACTCGCATTCTATGCCGAACACGGGCCCTTATGGCTCAAGGGGGAAAAGCCGGCACAATCGCTGGCCGCCATGAAACCCCTGGTGACCTTGACCCGTCGGGTACTCAGCCGGATCTACACCCCGTCAACCGTCGCCGAGGAAATCCAGGCACGGTTTGGCAGCCTTGCTGACTACCTGGAAGGACGTCACGCACGCGAAGGCCAGGTTTCCGGATAACCCGAAGGAACCAGTGACTGTCCCCCGGACTTTCTGAATCATACCTTCCGTGATCGGAAGATCTCCATAAATCCGGACGGATCAACCACAACGACATGCCCAATGGCCGTGGGAGGAAAGTGCTTCCTGTTACCGGTGATTAGCATAGCGCCACATTGGGTTGCAACTTCAAGAAACGGCAGGTCGTCAACATCCGGCATTTGCGCCGACAACGGTCGAGGAACCACCCGTTCGGCTGCATCACGCAGAAATCCAAGAAAATCACGAACCGCCTCCAGGTCCAGTGCCAACCTCGGCTCCCTGCAAACCTGTTCGTATTCTTCAAACATCCTGTCATCCAAACAAGCGACCAAGTCTCCCTTCACAATATGATCCAGGATGACCGCGCTATGTCCGCCACGTGTCATCAGCCCCGATACGAGAACATTCGTATCCAGGACAATTTTCACAGGGTTTCCCTGCTTTGCCGGACGTTCCGGATAATGGTATCCGCCGCAGAAGCTGTAATCCCGGATGTACCGGCCTTCTCCGCGCTGGCACGAATACGATCCAACGCAACACCGGCCCGGGCCCGGCGAATGGCGTCCAGTTCCCTGTCAAACCATTCAGGGTTTATTCGCGACACAATCGCGAAAGGCCGGCCGTTGGCGGTAAGCACCACTTCATCATCCTGGCCGTTCCCCCGCCTTACCGTCCCCGTTCTACCCCGGAATTCTCGAACGGACATGAATTTCATTTGAATACCCTTTAATCGGTTACATAATGTATACCATATACGGGACACATTACGCTACACATTATGATGCCTATCATCAGTGCCATTCGTAACTGTCCCCACGACCTTCCTATCTCCGCCTATATGGAGTTGATACTGCGTCTGTCGGAACTTGAGACCTGCTTTGATAGCGTCAATTGCCTGTTGTATTTCCCTTGTCGAGAACCTCTTCACTGGGTCCACATCTGCATCATTCATCCATTCTGGTGCAGGAGCATCACCCCACGGGTCGACCATGTTCACAGGATTGTTCCCGCAGAACACATACTGATTCAGCCCGCCGCTTATCCCAATCGGGTCATTACTCAGCCATCTGCCGGTAACGGGTTCGTACCAGCGTATGACCCCATAGTGAATTTTGGAAGCATCACGAACCGAGACGGTTGTAGAA